>Ga0207952_1000392_pt1 | contig 37465 bp, 36 predicted proteins | sample SubbioR12Aug_8Ca_FD_184831 | JGI IMG/M metagenome (GOLD analysis project Ga0207952, IMG submission 184831) | Serpentinite rock and fluid subsurface biosphere microbial communities from McLaughlin Reserve, California, USA - CR12Aug_8Ca (SPAdes) | ecosystem: Environmental > Terrestrial > Deep... | reverse complement strand
TGGTCATAGATCGCGTCAAGGTCAAGGCAGATATCAAACAGCGTCTGGCAGAATCATTTGAGACTTGTTTGCGCCTGGCGAATGGCCGCGCCCTGATTGTGGATATGGATAGCAATCATGAGCAATTATTCTCGAACAAATTTGCCTGCCCTACTTGCGGTTATTCATTGCAGGAGCTGGAACCGCGCCTGTTCTCTTTCAATAACCCCATGGGGGCCTGCCCGGAATGTGATGGTCTGGGGCATATAGAATTTTTTGATCCTAAACGTATCGTCGCCTTCCCTAATTTGTCATTGGCCAGTGGTGCGGTCAAGGGCTGGGACAGGCGTAATCAATTCTATTTCCAGATGCTGTCCAACCTGGCGGCTTACTATGAATTTGATATTGACACCCCGTATGAGCAGTTGCCAGAATCGGCACAGCAAATCATTTTGTATGGTTCAGGCAAACAGCAAATACCGTTTACTTATATCAATGAAAAAGGTCGCACTGTCATCAAGGAACATAGCTTTGAAGGCGTGGTCACGAATCTGCAACGCCGTTATCGCGAAACTGATTCCATGGCGGTCAAGGAAGAGCTGGCCAAGTTCATCAATGAAAAGCAATGCCCGTCCTGCGATGGCGCGCGCCTGCGCATAGAAGCGCGTTATGTCAAGGTGGGTACAGGCAAACAGGAGAAGGCGATTTACGATATCAGCGCCATGCCTTTGCGCGAAACCCTGCATTTCTTTGAACACCTGAAGCTCACAGGTTCCAAGCGCGATATCGCTGACCGCATCATCAAGGAAATCACGGCACGCCTGACTTTCCTGAATAATGTCGGTCTCGATTATCTGTCGCTGGAACGCAGTGCCGATACCCTCTCTGGTGGCGAAGCGCAGCGCATACGCCTGGCATCGCAAATTGGTTCTGGCCTGACTGGTGTCATGTATGTACTGGATGAACCGTCTATCGGTCTGCATCAGCGTGACAATGACAGGCTCATCGACACGCTCAAGCATTTGCGCGATATCGGCAATAGCGTGCTGGTGGTCGAGCATGATGAAGATGCCATACGCTGCGCCGACTTTGTAGTCGATATGGGGATAGGTGCGGGTGTGCATGGTGGTGAAATTATTGCCCAGGGTACGCTGGCAGATATCATGGGCAACAAGCGTTCGCTGACTGCGCAATACCTGAGTGGCGCACTGGAAATTGCCGTGCCGAAGAAGCGCACGAAAGCAGATCCGGCAAAGCAATTGTTGATTGCCGGTGCGCGCGGCAATAACCTGAAAAAAGTCTCGATGAAATTACCGGTGGGCTTGCTGACTTGCGTGACCGGTGTTTCTGGTTCAGGCAAATCGACGCTGGTGAATGACACGCTTTACCATGTGGCAGCACGTCACTTGTATGGTTCACAAACTGAACCGGCAACATTTGACCATGTCAGTGGCCTTGAGCATTTTGATAAAGTGATTTCTGTCGACCAGGCTCCTATCGGTCGCACACCACGTTCCAACCCGGCGACTTATACAGGCTTGTTCACGCCTATACGTGACCTGTTCGCGACTGTGCCAACAGCCAAGGAACGTGGCTATAGCGCAGGCCGTTTCTCTTTCAATGTGAAAGGTGGTCGTTGCGAAGCCTGTCAGGGTGATGGCGTCATCAAGGTCGAGATGCATTTCTTGCCCGATGTGTATGTGCCCTGCGATGTCTGCCACGGCAAGCGTTATAACCGCGAAACACTGGAAGTGCATTACAAGGGCAAGAACATCAATGAAGTGCTGGGCATGACGGTAGAAGATGCGCATGAATTCTTCAAGGTTGTGCCTATCATTGCGCGTAAACTGCAAACCCTGCTGGATGTGGGCCTGGGGTATATACGGCTGGGGCAAAGTGCAACGACCCTGTCGGGTGGTGAAGCGCAGCGTGTCAAGCTGTCGCTGGAATTATCCAAGCGCGATACTGGCCGCACGCTGTACATCCTCGATGAACCAACCACAGGCTTGCATTTCCATGATATCGCCCTGTTGCTGAAGGTAATACACAGGCTGCGTGACCAGGGCAATACCCTGGTCATCATTGAGCACAACCTGGATGTGATCAAGACGGCTGACTGGCTCATCGATCTTGGCCCTGAAGGTGGTGCTGGTGGCGGCAAGATTATTGCGACAGGTACGCCAGAAGAAGTGGCAGCCAACCCTGAGAGTGTGACGGGTAAATATTTGCTACCGCTGTTGAAAAAGTCCAAATAAGTTTTTGATATTCATTGAAGCACCGTTCCCGTCATGGGAGCGGTGCTTTTTTATTGGCTGGCTGTGTCCGTATATGAACAAGCAAACTTGTCGCTGACTTGTCCACTTTCGGACAGTTCCGGACAGTTTCACAAAAAAATATGTCGAAGATACTCGTTTTACGGGCAGGACATACCTGGCACAGGCTTTGCAATAGGCATGCTGAGACAGCAGAAAAATCAAGAGATGAACCAGCCAAAAGCACGCCCCGCCATTACCGGCGTGGCGATGGACAAAGTGATACCCGGAAAGCGTAAGCAGCGCTGGCTGCGGGCATGCTTTGCGCTGATACTACTTGGCGGCTTCGCCAGCCTGGCCTGGTATATGATGCCGCAAGGCTTGCTGGTACAGGCAACTGAGCTGCGTATTGCCAGCGTTGAACAAGGGCTTTATCTGGATGACCTGATGTTGCGTGCCATCGCAGAGCCACTGAATTCTGTAGTGCTTGATACGGTTGAATCTGGTCGCGTGGAAGAAGTATTTGCCCAGGATGGCAGCATGGTCAAACAAGGGCAGTTATTGTTCCGTCTGTCGAATCCCCAGCGCAACCTGGAATTGCTGGCGCGGCAGGCAGAACATACGCAGCAGATTTCCAACCTGGCTAATTTGCGCGTGAATTTCCAGTTGGGTAATACGGACCACCAGCGCCGTTTGTCAGCACTGGAATTTGAACTGACACAAACAAAGAAACAACATGCCAGAAATGAAAAGCTGGCAGAGCAAAGTTTTATTTCTTTAGTAGCACTGGAAGAATCGGCAGACAAACTGGCACGTGCGCAATTTGCTGTGAATGAAGAAAAAACAAGCCGCGATGCAGAGCTGAAAGTGAAACGTGATGCGCAATTGCAAATGGAAAATGGTATCCGTGACTTACAGTCAGGTTTGCAACTGGTGAATGCCACAGTTGCTGCACTGGCCGTGCGCGCCCCGGTCGCAGGCAGGCTGACTGACTTTCATTTGCAAGTTGGTGAAACCATGTCAACGGGAAAACGCATAGGCCGCATCGATGACCCCAGGCTGGTAAAACTGGTGGCACAAATAGATGAATATTATTTGAACCGCATTAGCAGCGGGCGCAATGGCATAGTACATCTGGGGGATAAAACCCTTGCTGTCGTGGTGCGCAATGTCTTCCCGCAAATCAAGGATGGCCGCTTCAAGGTGGAACTGGAGTTTGTACAACAGCAGGATGATGCAATCAGCCCCGGGCAAAGCCTGGAAGCCAATATTACTTTGGGTGAACCAGGCCCAGCCATGTTACTCCCCAATGCCAGCTTTGTCACTGACACCGGCGGCACTTGGGTATTTGTGCTCAAACCCGATGGGACACAAGCCGTAAGGCGTGAGATAAAAATCGGCAGACGCAATAATCGCCAGATAGAAGTCTTGTCAGGTCTGGCAAAAGGAGACAAAGTGATCGTATCGAGCTATGCCAATTTTCTTAATGTAAAACGCTTGCAAATCAATAAGTAAAAAAACGGAGATTCACCATGATCAAACTAAAAGCTGTCAGCAAAATCCATATTACTGGAGAAGTACAAACCACGGCACTGGACCAGATAGACCTGGATATTGATGCAGGCGAGTATGTCGCCATCACCGGGCCTTCTGGCTGTGGAAAATCTACATTGCTTGGTTTGCTGGGCTTGCTGGATGTGCCTACGCACGGGAGCTATGAATTTGAAGCTCAGGACATCTCGGCGTGGACAGAAAATAAACTCAATCAATTGCGTCGTGGCCGTATAGGTTTTATTTTTCAGAGCTTTAATCTGATAGAAGAATTGACTGTGGCCGAGAATGTAGAGCTGGCGCTGGAATATACCGCCACGCCAGCCAAAGAAAGACGCGAGCGTGTTGCTGCCATGCTGGAGAAACTGGGTATCAGCCACAGGGCTAAGCACAGGCCCTCACAATTGTCAGGCGGCCAGCAACAGCGCGTGGCTATTGCACGCGCCCTGATTGCCAATCCCGCTGTCTTGCTGGCTGATGAGCCTACTGGCAACCTGGATAGTGCGCACGGTGATGAAGTCATGCGTTTGCTGCGCACCGTCAATGCAGAAGGCACGACCGTGGTCATGGTCACGCACTCACCATCGCATGCGGCGCAGGCTTCGCGCACTCTGCATTTGCTTGATGGCCGCATCGTCGTCGATGCCTTGCAGGCAGCATGAGGTAGAACCCGAGATGAAAATAAGAGATTTCCGCATAGGCTGGCGCGTACTGGCACAGGAACCTGGCTATTCAGGCATCAGCATATGCATACTGAGCTTGGGCATGGCGATATGCCTGTTGATGCTGGGCTTTGTGCGCTTTGCTTTTGAATACGATAGCCAGATACCGCACGTCGACGAAGTGTATATCATCAAGCATAAATACAATGTCGACCCGGCAGAAGCGCGGTTTGACCAGGCACCGGTCTTGCTGCGCGCACCTGGCAAAAAAATCCCTGGCGTGATCGATATCAGCGGCTATTTTTTACGGCCTGAAGTCACTGTTCGCGTGGGTGAGCGTCTCAACAAGCTAAAAATTCTTCCTGCTCTGCCTGGCTTTGCAGACATGCTGGGCATGCAAGCTGTTCAGGGTGACTTGAAAGCAGCACTGGAACGCCCGGAAAATCTCGCTATCACAGAAGATGCTGCACGAAAAATATTTGGCACATCCCCTGCCCTGGGCCAATCCCTACAAATAGGTGGCAAAAACCTGCGCGTGGCTGCCGTGGTTCGTAACCCTCCAGACAATACAACGATACCCTTTGCTGTCATCATCGGCATGAATTCTTCATTGATACCTGACGATGCACGCGCTGAAGCAATAACAGGTGAATATGGATCAAATGCCAAACTCTTCATACGCATAAAACCTGGCAGTTCACTCAAGGCGATTACCGAAAAGCTGCAAGATATCGTTGATCACGCCAGCAGTGTACAAAACAATATGCTGCCAGATGCCAAAGCCAGACTGGGTACACGCAAGGCGATGGACCTGAGCCTCGTGCCTTTGCGGGATGCTTATTTTGATCAGGAAATCGCAAAAAATCCTATCACTGTGCCGGGTGACCGGGGTGACCCTGTGGTGATCAAAGGGCTGGCTGCCATTGCGGTGCTTATCTTGGCATTGGCAGCCATCAATTATGTCAATCTGGCGACAGTACGCACACTGCGCAGACAGCGTGAGATAGGTATGCGCAAGGTGCTGGGAGCGAGCATCCCTCAAATCATCTTGCAATTTCTGGCAGAGTCCTTGCTGGTATCCATGCTGGCAACTGGGCTGGGCTTGCTGCTGGCTTATCTCGTATTGCCACTGTTTGCAGAACTGATGAACCGCAAGCTCGACAGCATAGTATCTGGCGGCAATCTCGCTGCTGCAATCATCATTGGTATGCTTCTGGGTGTGCTGACTGCCATTTACCCGGCCTGGATTGCCATCCGTACCCGCCCTACCCAGGTATTGGCCGGACGACCGGACAGTGAGTCCACACAGGGCAGGCAATTGCGCAGGCTGATGACCGTCTTGCAGATTGCCACTGCCATGGGTCTGGCCAGCGTGACGCTGGCAATCGCCTGGCAGGCTGACTTTGCCATCAAGGCCTCACCGGGTTTTGATCCTGCACCTATCCTGATCGTGGACTTGCCTGAACCTGTCAGTGAAAGCAAGAATGCCCAGGGCCTGATCGCAGCCTTGTCACAAAAACCGGATGTCGCCAGCATGGCTGTGTCGACAGATGCCATAGGCCGTTATATCAACCCCTGGCTGATGGATGTCAAGCTGCCAGACGGCACTGCGATTGCACCCGACATGAAATCCGTGAGTGCGAATTTCTTTGCCACCTACCAGATCAAACCTGTCGCCGGACGCTTGTTTGATCCCAGGCTGGACAAGGAAGGCGATGCCGAACCCATCATATTGAATACCATTGCAGTACGCCAGTTGGGGTTTACCACACCGGAAGCCGCTGTCGGAAAAATTCTGGTATACAAACAATTCGACGGCAAGCAAGCGACTAAACGCATCATCGGCATTGCCCCTGAATTGCGCTTCCATTCCCTGCGCGAAGCACCCCGTGCCATCGCCTATGAACTCTGGGTGGCAGGAACCGTACTCAGCATACGCAGCCGTACTTCTGTTGCGGCGACTGCCAGCACCCTGCAAAGCCTGTGGCCTGTCTACTTTCCTGACAAGTTACTGGAGATGCACAGTGCCCGGCAAATCCTTGATACCCATTATGAAGAAGACCAGCGCCTGGCAAGACTACTCGTCATCTCAAGCATCATCGCCCTGGCCATCGCGGCATTCGGCACTTATGCCCTGTCTGCCTATACCGTGCAAAGACGCGAAAAAGAAATCGCCCTGCGCAAACTCTATGGCGCAGGCAAACGCCATATCGCCAGGCTGGTGATGAAAGAAATTGGCTTGCTGACCTTGCTGTCAGCCGCCATCGCCCTGCCCGTTGCGGCCATCACGATAGAACGCTATCTGGCAGGCTATGTAGAGCGTGCCCCTATCGTCTGGTGGACGCTGGTGTTTTCGCTGCTATGGTCCTGCACCATCGCCTTCATCGCTGTCACCCTGCAAGCCAGAAAGGCCACCCGCCAGCGACTTGCCCTTTCCCTGCATGCCTGAGTAAAGCCTGTGAATTCCCGGACCTGTTTCCGGGAATTCAGCAGAACAGTTGACCTGAACCTCTTTTCCCGTGCGTCATAAACTGCATGTTTTTTGAACATGCTGGCACGGGAGTTTTTTTGAAATAAAAGTATCATTCAGAAAAGTAAATCACCCCAGCTTTAAGAAGTATGAGTACAGGTCGTAGTGACGTTGCTTTTGCTTTTGCTTTTGCTTTTGCTTTTGCTTTCGACTTTCAGCAGTTCCCATGTGTCGACGCCGTTTGTGCTGTACAGAAAATGGAAAAAGAAGGACCGCTGTTTGAGCGTAGCGAGTTTCGGGCCTTCCCATTTTTTGTACTGCACAAACGGGAACCCCCTTCAGGGGGCGGCGACGCCTGGGTCGCCTTTTTGGCCCACCTTTTTTGGCGAGACAAAAAGGTGGGTAGCTGCCGGTCTACCACCGGCCGGCAATCTAAAAATACGTGGGCAGGCATTTGAAAATCAGATACTCAAAGCAATTCGAATCTGAAATTAAGATGCCTGGCAACATGCCACGAAGGCTGCTGGATTCCAGCTAACCCCACGCTGGAGCGCCAGCCCGGTGGAATGACGCTAATGAAATTGCTCAGGATTGAGAGTCCGGCATATCTGTAAATCCCCATCAAAACCTATTGCCACAACCCCGCTTTCGCCTTAGCGCATTCAGCTTAGTTATAATAGCCCCCATTACGCAGGACAACAGTCCTGCAATATCAACAAGATACCAGCTTAGCAATGACCATACGCCTGATCGTCGGCCTGGGTAACCCCGGCCCAGAATATGAACAAACACGCCATAATGCCGGTTTCTGGCTGATAGACCAATTGCCAGTCAGCCTGCAAAGGGACAAGAATTTTAATGCGCTGGTAGGCAAGACCCGCATCGCCAATCAGGAAGTCTGGCTGCTGGAGCCGCAAACCTTCATGAACCGGTCCGGACAATCGGTAGGAGCGATCTGCCGTTTCTACAAGATCACGCCTGACCAGGTGCTGGTGGTGCATGATGAACTGGATATCATGCCTGGCATTGCCAAACTCAAACTAGGTGGCTCATCTGGCGGGCACAATGGACTGAAAGATATTACAGCCGCCCTTGGAACACAGGATTACTGGCGTTTGCGCATAGGCATAGGTCACCCACGCAGCCTGAATCTGACACAGGGCGTGGCGGACTTTGTCTTGCACAGGCCACGCAAGGAAGAACAGGGGCCGATAGATGAAGCCATCGCCAATAGCCTGGCTGTGCTACCCTTGCTGGTTGAAGGTAAATTCCCTGAAGCGATGATGCAACTCCATACAACAAAATGAGTTCAGCCATACAAATCCATGCCGGTCGCAAAGCCTACGCACACTTGCGTGAGCATGGCTTGCGTGCGCAGGATGTTGCCATTATTCCGGCAGCGGCTGGCGGCCCCAAGGGTTTGATATTGCAGGCACTTGATCAATGGATATTTGGTGAATGGTTGCCAACTGCACCGCGTGAACGCACGCTGATCGGTGCCTCTATCGGTGCCTGGCGCATGGCGGCAGCCAGCCATGCTGACCCGGTGGCAGCTTTCCAGCGTCTCGGCGATTTGTATTGTGAACAGCGTTACCCGGAAAAACCTTCTGCGCTGTATGTCACACGCGAGATACAAAATCTCTTGCATGGCTTCATAGGCGGGTATGAATCAGAGATCGTCAACCAGCCTTTGCACAGGCTGCATTTGCTGGCGGTGCGCGGCCGCGGCTTGCTGAGCGCGCCAAAATCAGTGAACAAGGCCAAAGCCGGTTTTGTGGCAGCGACCTTTGCCAACCTGGCTTCGCGCTCACGGCTGGCGAAGCATATGGACCGCGTCATCGTTGGTGACACCCGTGACCCGCTGTTCTGGCTAAAAGCCAGGTTCGATGGTTTTGATACCCAATTCTGCCCCCTGAAGACCGATAATCTGGGCTGGTCGCTGCTGGCTTCCGGCACACTGCCACTGATCATGGAACCGGTCGCGCATATACCGCATGCTCCGGCAGGCACTTACTGGGATGGCGGCATCATTGATTATCACCTGGCCCTGCCTTATTCACGTGTGGCTGGCAGCAAGGATGGTGACCTGGTGCTATACCCGCATTTTACCGATCACATCGTGCCGGGCTGGCTGGATAAACCCCTGCCCTGGCGCAGGGCTGGCATGGGTGCCAATCGTCAGTGGCTGGATAATGTGATCATGGTGTCGCCATCGCCTTCTTTCCTGAAGAGACTGACACGCAGCAAACTGCCAGACCGCAAAGACTTTTTTTATTATGGCACTAACCATGATTTCCGCATCCTGAACTGGAAGCTGGCGATCAGTGAAAGTTCACGCATGCGTGATGATTTTGCAGCGTTTGTCGACAAGCCGAATCTTGATCTGGTCCAGCCTCTGAATTTCTGAAGCGATATTGTCTACGTTGTTGATTTCAATTGCACACGTTGCCCGGCCACATACTGAATAAGTTCTGGAAAAAATTCCTGAAAGCCTTTGCTTAATTCATCGTAGTTGCCTTGCAAATCATCCAGACCTGCGCGTAGCAGATCACCATTCTTTGACAGCCTTTGCGAAGTGCGCTCCACCGCAATTCTGACTCCATCAAATTCATGATAAGACCCCAGCCAGTCCTGGCTGAGCATGCGTGGCAAGGCAGCCTGCAGGTTATCAGGCAAGATTATTTTTGATTGTTCTTGCAGGGCTGCGTAGAAGCGCTGTATCAGTTCCGCACGCGGAGTCGGGCTGTGTTGTGGCCAATGCTGGCTCAGCACATGGTCATAAAAAATATCCAGCAAAATACCGGAGTAGCGACGGTGCTGATCCTGGAATAAGGCTTTGGCCTGCAACACGATGGGATGGCTGTCGGTATAGCTGTCGACTTGCCTGTGTATCTGGATATCGGTCTGGATGTCAGGGTGATACAGCGCGGTGTCTTTCAGTTTGACAAAGTCACCGAGCAAGGCACCCAGCATGGCTTTGTCGCTATGCTGTGCCAGGTAAATGTGGGCGAGGTAGTTCATATTTGCAGCAAGTATAGCTGGCTTTGCGCTTGCCTGCTGCCGCCGTCAATTCCTTCAGCTTTGCCTGTCTGGCTGAGTGTCGTCATTATCATCTGCAGCTGACTTTGCAGTGGGTACATGCCGCCCTTGCTGCTTCAATGCCTGTCTGAGCAGATACTCAACCTGGGCATTGGCACTGCGCAGCTCTTGTGCCGCCATGCGTTCGATCTCGTTCCACAACAGGGGATCGATACGCAGGGGGAAGGATTTTTTTCCTGGGCTGGCCATTATCTGGCATTCAAACGTGGAGTCAGGTAACTGAGCAGGCGTTGTGGATCTTGCGTGCCCAGACGTATCATCTTGCCATTGCGCAGTTTCAGGCGTATGGCAAGTTTGCCAGTGGCGTTATACAACATGCCTTGCGCGGTTTTTTTAATGCCCAGCCCTTCAAGAAAATTAGTGCTCGTGCTCTCTGCAAATTGAATGTCTGCCAGCGCAACTTTCCAGACGGGCCAACCCAGCCAGCCAAAACTCCAGATCAGATGGCTAGCATCCATGCGTATGGTCAGACAACCCAGCAGCAGCAAGACCAGGGCATTGATAATGGGAACGCTCAACATGACCCAAGCAGCCAGAGGCACGCCTGCCATGATCTGCGTCCCCATGGAAAACAGGGTCATCAGTGGCATGAATATCCATAAAAATTTGAACCACTGTTTTTCCACATAGACTGGATGTTCCATCTTCTTATCTCGCTACAAAATCAATTATACAAAGTGCCGGTATTGATGACGGGCTGGGTTTCTTTATCTGAACACAGCACCACCAGCAAATTGCTGACCATGGCGGCTTTTCTTTCATCGTCGAGCTCACATATCTTGCGCTCTGAGAGGCCTTGCAATGCAGCCTCTACCATGCTGACCGCACCATGCACGATTTTTTTGCGGGCGCTGATGATGGCTTCTGCCTGCTGACGACGCAACATGACCTGGGCAATTTCTGCGGCATAGGCCAAGTGGGTGAGCTTGGCGTCTTCCACATCAATGCCGGCAGCCGTAAAGCGATTATGCAATTCATCACGCATGGCGCTGGCAACCACATCCATGCCTGCGCGCAGCGTAGTTTCGCCTTCTGCCAGGTCTTCGCCATCGTCATATGCATACTGGGTAGCCAGATGGCGTATGGCTGCTTCTGCCTGTATCTGGACGAAGCGCTCAAAATCATCGACATTGTAAATTGCCAGCGCCGTATCCTGCACACGCCAGACTATCGCGGCACCAATTTCGACCGGGTTACCGCGCTTGTCATTGACTTTCAGGGCGGCAGTATTGAGGGTACGGGCACGCAGGCTGAGCTTGCGCTTGGCATACAGCGGGTTTACCCAGCGCAAACCTTCACTGCGGTCTGTGCCCTTGTATTGTCCAAACAGGGACAACAAGGCTGCCTCATTTGGTTGCAGCATGTACAAACCTGAGAGAAGGAAAATACCCGCCACCACGAAAGCCAGGCGCATCAAAACAGTAGGCACGGCAATATCGGCACCTGAACTAAGCAAGGCGAAAAAAGCATAGGCGCCGCCAGCGATGAGTAGCAAGCCGACAATAATCATGAAATAACCGTCTAGCGATGGGCGGGAGCGCTCTTGTATTAATTTTTTTGCATGCGCTGGCACTGAGGTAGTACTCATACTTTCTCCTGATAGATGGCACTTTGAAATCAAAGTGATATCACTTTAGATGGCAAGTAAGCGAATGTCAAGAAAATTGAAAATACTTTGATAAGCGGTCTCAGCAAAGACAAAAGCCTGCTAATGCAGGCTTTTGCGCTCTCTGTGCTTGTAAAAATCAGGATAAGGGGAATAAATTCTTAATCCGGTTAGCTGCCAGTTTGCGACTGGCCAGCAAGACCTGGCTAGCTTTCTGTACACTCGCAGGCCTTGCCTCAGCTTCTGGCTGGACCTTGCAATCTTCCACCGGCCTGCTGCGAGTACCGGCAAAGTACATAAGCACACCCAGCATGGCTGCCGCTATCAGGGCCCAGAACATGACGTCGCTATGAAAATGCGCCAGCAGGAAACCGCAGATGACGGGGTTGAGCGCAGCACCAAACATGGCCAGGCTTTGTGCACCATAATAACTGCCGCGCTTGTCCGCCGGAGCGATCATGTCGATGAACATGTATTCACAGGGGATGACGATCACTTCACCGACAGTGAAAACCAGGGTTGCCACCACCCAGCTCAAGGTGCTACCGGCATGCATGAAGCCCAGCAAACCCACGACATATAAACTGACACCCAGACTCACCCAGCGAAACAGGTATTTTTGCTGCATGAGCTTGCCAACAGGATATTGCAGGATGACGACCGCCACTGCATTGGTCATCAGGATAAACGGCAGCAATTGCGCCGCCGCATGCGTACCCCGGCTTACCAGCAAATACTGGGATAAATAACCGGAGACAAAACGGCCAAATACAAATGAGGTCAGCATACTGCCCACAGTGAACATGATCAGGCGGCGGTCATTTCTCAACACTTGCAATGTTGCCCTGAAACCTGCGGGGCTGGATTTGACCTCTGTCGTGGCAACAAGCGGGCTGCCTGGCTTGCCCAGCACTTGCGATGCCAGCAAGGAAAATCCTGCAGCCAGCCACAAGGGTCCAGAGACTTTGATGGCGAACAGCCAGGCTCCCAGCAAGGGTCCCAGAGAAAACGCCACATTGATAAGCATGTAATTGAATGAAAATGCTTTTGCCCTTTGCTCTGGCGGCAGCAAATCAGCCAGCGTGGCTTTCAGGGAGATGCCGCGTAAAGTGAGTGCCGACTCTATGCAGATCAGGGCCAGCAAGGCAGTCCATGCATTGGGAGCGACTGTCAGTGATACCGTGCAAATGGCAACTACCACACCAGCCATTTTCATCAGTAAATTCTTGCTGAGCCGGTCTGCGAGGTAACCGGCATACAGGCTGAACAAGGTGGAAAAGAAAATACTGCCACCCAGGATCCAGCCTATGACTTGCTGATTCAAACCCAGATGTTCGGTCAGGTACAGGGCCATGAATGGCAATGCCACTGCACGCCCCATGACAAACACAAAAGAACTGCATAAAAGCCGTATGACAGGAGCGGGAAAGCGAGGCATCATCTTCCTTTTTTTACAAAGCAAATACCGGAGAACTGCAGGTGTCGATTAGTATGGTGAAAAAAGCAGAAACGAAAAATGGATATAATTTGAAAAGTTTTTTCCTCTTTTATCGACCTGGATTGCGCATACTCTTTTAACCATGAAACTGCTTGATCAATACCGCAAGCTGCATGCTTTCCTGCAGCATCAGGAACAGCAACCAGGTCTGCCCGCCTTGGCACTTGCCATGCATTGCAGCGAACGCAATATGCGCAATCTGTTGGCGAAAATGCAGCAACGCGGCTGGCTGAACTGGCAAGCCGGACGTGGGCGTGGCAATCATTCGCAACTTAAATTTTTGCAAACCCCGGATAGCCTGGCTCTTGATCATCTGTCGCATCTCCTGGCGAGTGGCGACCTGGAGCAGGCCTTTGCCAGCCTGGATGACAGCCAGCGCCAGCAACTGGCAACACGCCTGCCTGATTACCTGGGCATGTCTGACCATGCCAGCCGCAGCTTGCGCATGCCGCTATTTCGCCGGGTAGAAAGCCTGGACCCCTTGAAAGTGCATGGTCGCCTGGAAGCCCATCTGGTACGCCAGATTTTCTCGCGCCTGACGAGGTTTGATCATCAGCAAAAAGCCTTGCGCCCTGGTATTGCCCATCATTGGGAAAGCGAGAAAAACTGCACGGTCTGGCATTTCTGGCTGCGTCCTGGTCTGAGTTTTCATGATGGCAGCGAGCTGGGGGTGGAAGATGTGAAAGCCAGCTTTTTGCGCCTGCGTGATGAGTCGGCGATTTACCAGCGTCTGTACCGTCACTTGCAGCATATAGAAACCGGCCCCAGCCAGCGCATCAGCTTTTATCTTGAACACCCGGATCATTTGTGGCCGCATTGCCTGGCCACAGCCAATTCATCCATCGTGCCACGCCAGCGTGCTGCTGACTTTGCCCGCTTCCCGGTGGGCAGTGGTGCTTTTCGCATCGTGCGCAACAATACCTATCAATTGACCTTGCAGGCTTTCAAGGATTATTACCGCGAACGCCCCTTGCTCGATGAAATCGATTTATGGATGTTGCCGCCGCCATCCGGCCCCTCTGGTTTTGATTTGCAGTTTGGTCATGCCAACCAGGATTGCACAAAAAAACAAACGATTGCCGGGGCAGAATCAGGCTGCACTTACATAGTCTGCAACCCTGCACGCAGCATGTTCAAGACGGTAGAGCAAAGACTGGCACTGGCAGACTGGCTGGCTCCGGAAACCCTGTTTGATACCGAAGAGCGCAGCAGGAAACATGCCTCAGGCTTGCTGATCATCTGGAAACACAGGCATGCAAAAAAACCCAAATGCAGCAGTTTTAAAGCTGGCAGTAAATTGCGCATGGTCAGTGGCCAGACCAATGAAATGCTGGAGCTGGCGCAAAAAATCAAAGCAAGGCTGGAGGCCGGAGGCTTTATCGTCGAATGGACCAGCCTGCCTTTTGACCAGTTACTGGCACGTGAATGGATGAAGGATACTGACCTGGTAGTGGCGCGCGAAGTCATGCATGATGATCAGGACTTTGGTTGCTATGAATGGTTTGCGGCTGACAGTCTGTTTCGCCGCTGGATGCCTGCCGCAGCATTAAGAACCATGGATGCCGATTTGATGAAAATCAAAAGCCAGGCCGACAGCAAGCGCCGCATGCTGGCCTATGCCCGCATAGGAAAGCGCCTGGTGCAGGAAGGCTGGATGATTCCTGTCTCACATGAAAACCAGCTGGTCAGCATCGCACCACATGTGGCTGGTGTCAGGATGACGCCATTTGGCTTTGTTTCGTTCAATGAATTGTGGCTCAGGCATTAGAACTCATTTCATAAATAGGGTGAGATGCGTTTGCCTCATAACGTGGGCTGGCCAATGGTAAAACTATGGGCGAGGCAGTCAATAGCTTTGCCTATTGATAACGAGTCCAACGCAGTCCAGCGCGCGTTATGAGGCAAACCCTTCGGGAACTGACGATTTGGGCGCATTGCTGCGTTGCGCCCCTCGCTAAGGCAGGAGCCTTAGCAGCGGGCCACGCCTTGCACTGCATCCCAAATCGTCTTGTTCGCACTCATCCTATTTATGAAATGAGTTCTAGCCAAATTCCGGCAACAGCAAGGCAATCGCTTTCTACGGTAAGATGCTGGTCCAATCCCTCTTTGCCTGTTCCGCATGAAAACCCGCATCCGCACCGAAGCCACCGCCCTCTGGACCATTGCCTGGCCTGTCTTGATAGGACAACTGGCCACAGTAGGCATGAGTGTTGCAGACGTTGCCATGACCGGCCACCTGAGTGCCGATGACCTGGCCGCAGTATCGCTGGGCGCGAATGTCTGGGTCATCATCCTGGTCAGTGTGATGGGTATCATGATGGCGGTGAATACCATGATCGCCCATGAAATCGGTGCCGAAAATCATGAGCGTGTTCCGCATATGGTGCGTCAGTCATTGTGGATGGGCCTGGGCGTAGGCCTGATAGGTTGCCTGCTGTTGAATATCTCTACCCTGGTATTCAACTACTTGCAACTCGACCCCGCCATCAATGCCAAGGCTTCAGAATTTGTCCACGTCATCAGCCTGGGCATGCCTGCCTTTGCCATGTACCGCGCCCTGTATGGTTACACCACCAGTTTGAACCAGACCAAGCCTGTCATGATGATCGCGCTGGGTGGTCTGCTCTTCAATATCGTGGTCAACTGGTTATTCATTTACGGTCATCTGGGCTTCCCCAAACTGGGATCGACTGGCTGCGCACTGGCAACAGGTGCTGGTCTGTGGCTAATGCTGGGTGCCATGATATTCTGGATACGCCGTGCCGCCGCATATCGCGAAACTTTCCCCTTCGGCCATTATGAAGGGCCAAACTGGGCAGAGATCCGCTCCACCCTGCGCCTGGGCTTGCCGATAGGCGTCACGTATTTTGCTGAAGTCTCGGCCTTTGGTGCAGTTGGTTTGCTGATTGCCCGCTTTGGCGTGGTGCCGGTGGCAGCCAACCAGATCGCCCTTAACTTTTCATCCCTGGTCTTCATGGTGCCCATGAGCCTGGGTATAGCCCTGACCACACGGGTAGGGCAAACCCTGGGCGAAGGTGACCCAGAACGGGCACGCTTTGTCTCCTGGATAGGTTATGCGCTGTCGATGAGTTTTGCGGTTGTCTCGGCTCTGGGCATCATGCTGTTCCGTGATCAGGTGGCGGCTGCTTACACTTCAGACCTGGCCGTGCAGGCGATGGCATCTGAGCTGCTATTGTATGCGGCGATATTCCAGTTGTCTGATGCTGCCCAGGTCACAGCGTCTTGCGCCATACGCGGCTATAAAGTCACACGCACACCCATGCTGATACACCTCATGGCCTTCTATGGTTTTGCACTACCCATAGGTTGCCTTCTTGGCTTGGCCCCGGCATGGCTGCCATGGCATCCGGAACACGCCATGGAAGCACGCGGTTTCTGGACCGGCCTGGTGCTGGGCCTGACTATTGCTGGCGTATTGCTGACAGGCTTGCTGCATAAACTCAGCCAGCGCCGGATCAAACAGGTGGCCGGTTTGTCTCATGGCATGGTCTGAATTATTGGCTCACATCGAAAAATGAGTAGCTTGCTAGTAAATTAGTCACTGAATATCTATTATTTCCAAGGTAGCTGCCCTCTTTATCAGCAAAATAAGCACCAGATTTCCTGCAATTCAGACCAGAAACGGTCTGAAGGGCGGGCTTTCCGGTAAAATAGCGGGTTAATCAAATCCAACTGGCAAAACATCATGAGTCTCAAATGCGGCATCGTCGGCCTGCCTAACGTCGGCAAATCCACACTGTTCAATGCGCTGACCAAAGCGGGCATACCGGCAGAAAATTATCCTTTCTGCACGATTGAGCCTAACGTCGGTGTTGTTGAAGTGCCTGATCCACGCCTGAAACAACTGGCTGACATCGTCAAGCCTGAGCGCATCCAGAACGCCATCGTTGAGTTTGTTGATATCGCCGGCCTGGTTGCCGGTGCATCTAAAGGTGAAGGCCTGGGCAACCAGTTCCTCGCCCACATCCGCGAAACTGACGCCATCGTCAACGTTGTGCGCTGCTTTGAAGATGACAATGTGATCCACGTTGCTGGCAAAGTCAGCCCGCTGGACGATATCGAAGTTATCCAGACTGAGCTGGCGCTGGCCGACATGGGCACAGTAGAAAAAGCCATCCACCGCGAAAACAAGAAAGCCCGTTCTGGCGATAAAGATGCGCTGAAACTGGTCACGGTGCTGGAACGCATCATGCCTGCCCTGAACGATGCCAAGCCTGTACGCGCTCTGGGACTGGACGCAGAAGAAATGCTGCTGATCAAGCCACTGTGCCTGATCACGGCCAAGCCAGCCATGTATGTTGCCAACGTCTCTGACAGTGGCTTCACCAACAATCCATTGCTGGACCAGTTGACTGCCTATGCAAATTCACAAAATGCCCCTATCGTGGCAATTTGCGCTTCCATAGAATCTGAAATCGCTGACCTCGACGACGCCGACAAAACCGAGTTCCTGGCCGACATGGGGATGGAAGAACCAGGCCTCGACCGCCTGATACGCGCCGGTTTCAAACTGCTGGGCCTGCAAACTTACTTCACCGCAGGCGTCAAGGAAGTACGCGCCTGGACTATCCATGTAGGTGACACCGCACCGCAAGCAGCAGGCGTCATCCACACCGACTTCGAACGCGGCTTCATCCGCGCACAAACCATTGCATTTGATGACTACATCAATTTCAAGGGCGAATCCGGTGCCAAGGAAGCGGGCAAGATGCGCGCTGAGGGTAAGGAATATGTGGTCAAGGATGGCGATGTGTTGAATTTCTTGTTCAACGTCTAAAAATCTGTCCAGTATCAGAAAACCCCACAAAAAGCCGCGACATTCGCGGCTTTTTTGTTTCCTTTATTGCACTTGCGTATGGGATGTAATATTTTAGGTGCAATGCTGCGCTGCCCGGTAACTTTAACCAATTTGCGGAGAGAATTTGCCTGATAAGTATTCCCACCCAGCCACACATGCGAGCCAGACATGAATCTTGATGTCCGCACTATCATGCTGATGTGGAGCGGTATAAATCTGCTGGGTGCTGGCATGATGGCGCTCATCAGTTTCCATGCTGACAATATCAAGGGAGCGCGTCAGTGGGCGCTGGGGCATTGCTGCATGGGCATAGGCATTTTTACCAGCACCCAGATGTCTCCCGAATGGCCTGTATGGATTATTGCCAGCGTGCCTTTGATCGCGGGCTGTGGATTCGGCCTGCTCTTCAACGGGATTGAAGCTTTCAAGGGAAAGACCTGTCATTACTGGATCACCGTATGGATGGGTGGACAAATGATGCTGCAAAGCCTGTGGCTGGGCATGGTGCATGACAATATCCGTATGGTGGTAGCCAGCAACTCACTGCTGGTCAGCGCCATCTTCGCTGCCTGTGCCTTGAGCCTGAGGGTCAAAGCCACGCAACCACTGAAAACCGCCTACAACCTGGCGGCTGCATCCTTTTCATTTATTGCATTGATGAGTTTGCTCAGGGCATTGAATATCCTGCTCAAGCCTGCTGAGGACATTACTCTGTTTGCGCAAGGTAATGTCAATCCTGTGTTTCTTGTTCTCGGCGGTTTATCGCAACTTTGCATTTCCCTGTCGCTGGTGCTGCTGATCACTTTTCGCCTGGTCAGTGATTTGCGTGAACAAGCCACGCATGACAGCCTGACTGGTGCCTTGAACCGCCGCAGCTTTGAAGATGAATCACGGCGTTTGCTGGCGCGGGCCAGCCGCACTGGCGATGCCATGTCCGTTATTATGATAGACGTGGATTTTTTTAAACACATCAATGACAAGCATGGGCATCAGGCTGGCGATGAAATGCTGCGCCGCCTTGCTGCCTTGCTGCAGACGGTCATCCGCAGTGAAGATTGCCTGGCGCGTTATGGTGGTGAAGAGTTTTGCATTTTGCTGGCAGGCACCAATGAGCAGGGTGCGGCTTTGCTGGCTGAACGGGTACGCCTGCTGTATGCAGACCTGCGCGTAGCCTGGAAGGGCGATGGCCTGCAATGCACACTCAGTGCCGGTGTGGCAGATTCCTTGCTGGTGGGGACGGACCTGGCTACCCTGATGGGTGCGGCAGACCAGGCACTCTACCGTGCAAAAAATGCAGGACGCAATTGCATCGCCCTGCATTCTGATTCTGTCTGATTGTCTGATTGTTTCCTTGATTGACAGACTCAGGCAGCCTTGCGCTGGCGTCCTGCCAGATGCGATTCATATACATTACTGACAGGCAGCGCCACGCCTTCCCTGATCGCAGCCAGCCAGTTGTCGGTAGTTGCAACAGCCGCAAAATTGGAATGAAACACGACGCTGTAGGCGCGATGGATTTCTTCGGCGCTGACATAGCCTGCCGCATTGGCATACGGCAGTGAGCCTGTGGCATCGCTCAAGGTTTCAACCTGGTAACCATTGTGCGCAGCTTCGTAGATGGTGCTGGCATTGCAGTTATGCGTCATATAGCCAACGATGCTGAGGGTATTGATTTCATTCTTTTGCAGCCAGGCCGCGGCATCCGTGCCGGTGAATACGCTGGCCATGTTTTTTTCTATATGATGATCAGCCTGGCGGCTGGCGACCACATCATGCAATTCCCAGGATTTGGAACCACGGGCAAAAATCGGCGAGCTTTCTGATGCCGAATGCTGTACCACCAGGACAGGGATGCCAGCGGCTTTTGCTGCATCCATGGCGCGAGCTATATTGTGCAGGGATACTTTTGGGTCAGGATATTCAATCAGCATATTGCCGGTGAAGTATTCATTTTGTACATCGATGACGATCAGGGCGCGCTTGACAGTGTTTTTAACAGTGTTGGAGGTGGTCATGACAGTTTCCTTTTGTGTGGATGATTAAATCAGTTTTGAATCGGCTTTTGCTTTGTTGATGGACTGAATGATGAGCTATAGTGCGCTGAAATATAAGTGACCCGATTGCCAATATTCGATACAATCAGGCCATGCAGATATCTCTACCTGAAAAGATCGTGAATATTGCGGTGCTGGCCTTTGATGGGATCAGCCCCTTCCATTTGTCCGTGCCATGCATGGTGTTTGGTGAGCACCATGGTGGCATGGCCATGCCAGCCTTTGAGCTCAAGGTTTGCCTTGATAGCACAGGACGAATACAACACGAGGTACAGACCAATGCCGGTTTTGGCATACGGGTGCGGCATGGTTTGACTACCCTTGCCAAGGCCGACATGGTGGTTGTGCCATCCTGGCATGATGATTTGCGCCCTGCCCCACCTGCCTTGCTGAAAGCCTTGCGCCAGGCGCACCAGCGTGGCGCACGCATGATAGGTTTGTGCCTGGGTGCCTTTGTGCTGGCAGAGGCTGGCTTGCTGGATGGGCGTAGTGCCACTACGCACTGGGCATTGGCCAAGGCATTCTCGGAACGTCATCCACAAATCAGCCTGGACCCGAATGTTTTGTATGTTGATCATGGTGATGTAATTACCTCGGCAGGTACGGCGGCAGGCATAGATTGTTGCCTGCATGTCTTGCGCAGCAGCTATGGAGCTGACATCGCTGCCCATGTGGCCAGGCGTCTGGTGGTGGCGCCACACAGGCAAGGCGGGCAGGCACAATATATAGACCAGCCCTTGCCCATACTGGCAACTGATGACCGTCTGGCAAGGGTACTGCAATGGATGCTGGCTAACCTGGCCCAGCCCCAGCAACTGGATCAACTGGCACAAAGAGCCTTGATGAGCAGGCGCAGCTTTACCCGCCATTTCCAGCAGCAAACTGGTACAACGGTGGGTAAATGGCTCTTGAACCAGCGCCTGGCACTGGCGCAACGGCAACTGGAAACCAGCAAGCGTGGCATTGATGATATTGCTGCAGACACAGGTTTTGGTACGGGTTTATTACTGCGACGTTACTTCGCCCGCGAATTTGGCATATCGCCATCCGCTTATCGTCGTGAATTCCAGGGGAGTGCCTGAAAGCTCAGCGTGAATGCAGCTTAGCCATTAAAATAGCTGGTACTGAATTTGCTCACCTATTTTGCACCATGCCCAGCATACTTTCTCTCACTCTCTATCCCATCAAATCTTGCGCTGGCATCGCGCTGGACGCGGCTACCCTGAATGAAACCGGGCTGAGCTTTGAAGGCATCCACGACAGGGAATGGATGCTGGTAGACCAGCAAGGCCTGTTCCTGACACAAAGAGAATTCCCTAGGATGGCCCTGATACGCCCCGAGATACGCAGTGATGGTTTGTACATCCATGCGCCTGGCATGCCTGTACTGTCCCTGAATCCACAAGAGGATACCAGCGACACCAGCGTCACCATCTGGGAAGAAAGTTTCACAGCCATGGATTGCGGGCAGGCCATGGCAGACTGGTTCAGCAAGGCACTGGATACACCTTGCCGGCTGGTGCGCAGCACACCACAGACGCAACGCCATGCGAGCCAGAAATGGACAGGCGACAAGCTGGTGTCTACCCGTTTTTCTGATGGTTACCCGATCTTGCTGACGGCGACTGCCGCGCTCGATGATCTCAATCAGCGTCTGGAAAAGCAGGGGCGCAGCGCCTTGCCGATGAACCGCTTCCGCCCGAATATCGTGCTGGATGGCATAGAAGCGTTTGAAGAAGACTATGCCGAAAATTTTGAAATAGGCAGCAAGATACAGTTGCGCCCAGTCAAACCTTGCCCGCGCTGCCCCATGCCTTCAATAGACCAGAGTACCGGTGAATTCGGCCCCGACCCTATGGATATACTGCAAACCTACCGGGCCAATCCCCTGGTGGATGGCGGCATCACCTTTGGCATGAATCTCATCGTCGAACGGGGTGTGGGCCAGTTATTGCGGGTTGGCGATGTCATGAATATGAATATTGCTTTCTGATCTGCCAGCCTCCATACAAACACAACAGACACTACGGACAGAAATGGAAAGCATGATGCCAGCACCTTTGGATGAAGAGCCAGATCAGGCTCAGTCTGCGCTGCTGGAATTGCAAAGCGAAAACCAGGCTTTGCGGGCAAGGCTGGATAGCTTGCTGGAACTGGCACACCGCAATCAAAACATCATGGCGCGTCACCAGAGTTTTGATTTGAAAATAATTGGCGCCAATAGTTTTCGTGAACTGATCACGAATATTTTTAGCGCACTGGCGGTCACTTCCGAACTGGATGTGGTGTCCCTCGTATTGTTCGACAAGCTCGGTGACTTGCAACAAATGCTGAGTGACCTGAAAATAGATTTACAGGAATTCCCGCACCTGATTTTCTTGCGTCATGAAGTTGAACTCAGCCAGCCCGAGACTGCCTTGCGCAAACCACAACTGGGTTTATATCAAAGCCTGGCGTATTCATCTTATTTCAGTAGCTTCAATAAAAAACCGGCTAGCATCGCCATCATCCCCATGCGCAGGCAAGGCCGCCTGATTGGTTGCCTGAATCTGGGCAGCTTCAAGGCTGACCGTTTCCAGCCGAATATGGCGACTGATTTTATCGAGCGCCTGGGTTCCATCATTGCGATCTGTCTGGAAAACGTCATCAACAATGAGCGCCTGACCTATATAGGCCTGACCGACCCCTTGACCAATGTTAGCAATCGTCGCTACGTAGAACAACGCATGCTGGAAGAAATTGCCCGTGCGCGCAGACAGAGATACAGCATCGCCTGCATGTACCTGGATATCGATTTCTTCAAGCAAATCAATGACCGTTATGGTCATCAGGGTGGCGATGATGTGCTGAAGGAAGTCGCAAAACGCATCAAGGATGAATTGCGTCTCAGCGATACCCTTGGCCGTTTTGGTGGCGAAGAATTTGTAGTGGTGCTGGTCAACACCAATCTGCATGATGCGATACAAGTGGCCGAGCGCATACGCAAAAGCATAGCAGGCAGTGAATTTGTCTTGAGTGAATCCGGCACTTGCCAGGCGACGATATCGATAGGCCTGACGACCATAGACGAGAACACAAATTACGACGATGCCAGCAGCATTGCCCGTGATCTGGTGTTGCGTGCCGACCGGGCTTTGTACCAGGCCAAGAATGGTGGGCGTAACCAGGTACGCTGTTTTTAAAGCGCTTATTTTCTGACAAGCTTGCCGCGTTCGTTAGCGTACAGAGTTATATCCTGCTCCGGTTTATTGTTACCTCGTTATCAATCACGATCAATAACGAGGCCAGCATGACGACCCAAAATGATGCATTGGAAAAAATCCGTAACATGAGCAAAGATGTCAAATTTGGCATGTTCACCACAGTTGATGAAAACGAGCGCCTGAGCAGCCGCCCGCTGACGAATCAGCAAGTCGATGCTGCCGGAAATATGTGGTTCTTTATTTCAGATGAAGCGACCTTCATCAGCGCTGTGCAGCAACATCCTGAAGTCAATGTGAATTTTTCTGATGTGGATGACAGTTTGTTTGTCTCCATCTCTGGCCGCGCAGAAGTCTTGCGTGACCGTCAGAAAGCAGAAGAATTATGGAATGCCATGGTCAAACCCTGGTTCCCGGAAGGTGTGGATGCCCCCCACCTGCGTCTTTTGAAAGTGCAGATACACACAGCGGAATATTGGGACAGTGGTTCCGGCAAGATGATGCAATTGTTTGCCATGGCCAAGGCAGCCATCACGGGTGAACAACCGAAGAATATCGGTGAGCATGGGACATTGCGTCCTTGATGCCTTTTGAGAATTTGCGTTGAGATCCTGATATCCATAGCACGGCATCAATGATGTAGTGCTATGGATTGTTTACGCTGATTACGGCTTTTGTGGTTCCTGCTTTTTCTGCAGCAGTTCGTATTTCGCCTGCAATTGTTCAGGCGTCTCGCGCCAGACGGGATTAAATGGAATGCAGCTGACCGGGCAAACCTGTTGGCATTGCGGCTCCGTGTAATGACCTACGCATTCGGTACATTTAAGCGGATCAATCTCGTAAATTTCCGGCCCCATGTAAATGGCGTCGTTGGGGCATTCGGGTTCGCAGACATCGCAATTGATGCAATCGTCTGTAATCATCAGGGCCATGTTGTCACTTTCATGTGCTGCTGGCTTATATCTGCCTGGCAGCACCTGCTAATATTTACTTTAAGACTTGTTCTCGGCCAGCAAAGCGACCTTTTTCTTCAGCCAGCGGTCGACAGAAGGGAAAACAAATTTTGACACATCGCCACCAAACATGGCGATTTCACGCACTATTGTGCCTGAAATAAATTGATATTGATCAGAAGGTGTCAGGAACAGGGTTTCTACATCTGGCAACAGATAACGGTTCATGCCCGCCATCTGGAATTCATATTCAAAGTCAGACACGGCACGCAGGCCGCGCACGATGACGCGCGCATCATTTTTGCGCACAAAGTCTTTTAACAGGCCTGAGAAACTTTCCACTTTGACATTTGGGTAATGTCCCAGCACTTCATTGGCGATTTCAAGGCGTTCATCCAGGGAGAAAAATGGATTCTTGCTTTTGCTATCCGCCACACCCACCACCAAAGTATCAAAAAGACCGGATGCGCGACGCACCAAGTCTTCATGACCGCGTGTCAGCGGATCAAATGTTCCCGGATAAACGGCTGTGACCATCTTCACTCCCTTTTTTCGCAATCTGCATAAGGATATGCACCAAGTTGAGCAGGCATTATGCCTGATTTTCGTGCGCCTCATGCGGCAAAATGTTGCGTTGCAGTAAATGGAAGTAGACGCTACCAGCTTTATCGGCGCGGATAAGCTGCCATCCGCCTAATAATTTAGCTATTTTCTCATTGACCGCTTCATCGCCTGCAGTTTCAACCAGGGGGAACTCGGATTCGACGTAGATACAACCCTTTGCACTCAGCACTTGTGCACATGCTGGCAAGATGCGACCCAGCCAGTCCTGTTCAAAAGGCGGGTCAAGGAAGATCACATCCATTTTTTGTGGCTGGTTTGCCATGCTTTCAATTGCCTTGAGCGCATCTGCTCTCAGCAATTTGCACTGGCTGGCTTGCAATTTGTCTTTGACTTGTTCCAGTTGCTTGTATGCCGGGGTGTGCGCTTCCACCATGATGACCTGTGCCGCACCGCGGCTGGCAGCTTCAAAACCCAGAGCGCCACTACCTGCAAATAAGTCCAGGCAATGCACACCTGTCCAGTTATTGTGCAGCAAGTGGTTCAGCCAGTTGAACAGGGTTTCCCTGACACGGTCTGGCGTAGGGCGCAAACCCTCGGCATCAATCACGCTGAGAAGGCTGCGTTTCCAGACGCCGCCTATGATGCGGATCTGGTGGTTTTGACGTTTTACTGGCGCTGCTTTTGCGGTCGCGCTTTTTGTTTTTTTATTACTATTTGTTTTCATTGCATGCTTGCTACGGCTAAATCTGTTTATCTTGCGCTGTCTGTTAAAATGGCAGCATTCTAATATCAGGGCTGGCTTTTTTTGCCGCCCGCACTCCCAAATATCCCGATGTTTAGTTTTTTCAAAAAGAAGCCCAAAGAAGAGCCGCCAGTTGTTGTGGCTGAGCCGGCACCCCTTATTACGGTGCCAGCCAGTCCTGCACCTGTTGTTGCTACGCCTGCCATCGCTACCACTGTTACCGCTCCTGCGCCTGTGGCTGAACTCAAGCCAGCATCGACAGAAGTTGTGGTACCTCAGGCGCCTGAACCTGAGCAAAAACGCTCATGGTTAAGCCGTCTGAAAGCCGGATTGGCCAAAACTTCCTCGAATCTTACCACCCTCTTCATCGGCGCCCGCATAGATGATGATTTGTATGAAGAGCTGGAAGCCGCCCTGCTGACCTCGGATGCCGGCGTCGAAGCCACGCAGTTCCTGCTGGATGGATTAAAGAAAAAGGTCAAGGAAGACAAGCTGACAGATGCTGAGCAAGTCAAAGCCGCACTCAAAGGCTTGCTGCTGGAATTGCTGACACCTTTGCAAAAGCCACTGGAACTGGGCCGTTATCAACCTCTGGTCATGATGATCACTGGTGTCAATGGTGCGGGCAAGACCACTACCATAGGCAAGCTGGCCAAGCATATGCAAACCCACCAACAATCTGTTTTGCTGGCAGCGGGCGATACTTTCCGTGCGGCAGCACGTGAGCAATTGACTATCTGGGGCGAGCGCAATAATGTGACGGTGATCTCGCAAGAATCTGGCGACCCGGCAGCCGTGGCCTTTGATGCGGTAGCCTCGGCCCGCGCCCGTGGCACTGATGTGGTGATGGTGGATACAGCTGGCCGCCTGCCTACCCAGTTGCATCTGATGGAAGAATTGAAGAAGATCAAGCGTGTCATCGCCAAAGGCATGGACGGCGCACCGCAAGAAGTCTTGCTCATTATCGATGGCAATACTGGACAAAATGCACTGGCCCAGGTCAAGGCCTTTGATGACGCCCTGCAATTGACTGGTTTGGTCATCACCAAGCTTGATGGTACCGCCAAGGGTGGCGTGCTGGCAGCTATTGCCAAGAATCGCCCCGTGCCTGTGTACTTCATCGGCATAGGCGAGCAGATAGAAGACTTGCAGCCATTTAATGCCCAGGAATTTGTTGATGCCCTGCTCAGCTAATACCTAGCTAAGTAAGAATGCAGCAGTTGATACAGCTGTTGAGGCAGCAGTTGATGCACTAATTGGCCCATGATGAAGCTCAAAAAAGACCATACGCGACCATGATTGAATTTGAACACGTCAGCAAACAATATTCGCAAGATGCCTATGCGCTCAAGGATGTTTCCCTGTCGATAGGCGCTGGTGAACTGATCTTCCTGGCTGGCCCTTCAGGTGCGGGCAAGTCCACCCTGCTGAAGATGATCGCAGGCATAGAAAAACCGACTTCTGGCCAGGTCAAGGTCAATGGCCAGGACATCAGCAAACTGAAAAGCAGCAGCCTGCCCTATCTGCGCCGCAAGCTGGGCCTGATTTTGCAAGACCAAAAACTATTGACTGACCGCCATGTGCTGGCCAATGTCATGCTGCCGATTATCGTCACTGGTGCTTCGCAGGCTGAAGCCGAAACCCGCGCCCGCATTGCACTGGAGAAAGTGGGCCTGCCGGACAAGGCTTATTCCATGCCGCTGGCTTTATCAGGCGGTGAGCAACAGCGCGTGGCGATAGCCCGTGCGATTGTCAACCGCCCACAAATCATCCTGGCTGACGAACCGACTGCCTTTCTGGATAGAGACAATGCCAACAAGGTGCTAGGCGCACTGAAGGCTTTCCAGAGCGCTGGTGTGACCTGCATTATTTCCAGCCACGATGAACAATTTCTCGACCAGGCAAGTCGCGTGATTTATCTGAGCCAGGGCAAGATAGTCGACACCTGGAAATCCTCGCTGGCGGCCTGATCTGAAAAAAAGAATAACAAGGAAGAATTCATGACCAACTGGTTTCGTCAACACTTGTTCGCCATCAAGAGTGCCTGCTCCCATTTGCGCGACAGCCCTGGCAATTTTCTGTTCAATGTACTGGTGGTGGCGATTGCACTGGCCTTGCCAATTGCTGGACTGACACTGATAGAAAATATACGGCCCATCTCTTCGCAACTGTCTATCGAGCCAGAAATCAGCATCTTCGTCAGCCCGGACACGCCCAGGGCAACGGCCACTGCCTTGTCGATACCGCTGAAGAAACTGCTGAAAGAAAAAAATATCACGGCAAACGTGAACTTCATTCCCAAGGACAAGGCGCTGGCCAGCCTGGAGCAATCGTCCAATCTGGCAGAAGTCTTGTCCACCCTGGGTGGCAATCCCCTGCCGGACGCTTATATATTGTCCATGTCGAATAATGATGCTGGCAAGATAGAAGCGCTGGTAGAAGAAATCAAGCAGATGCCGGATGTAGATGTCGTGCAACTGGATTCAGCCTGGGTCAAACGCCTGGCAGCGCTAGTGCAAATCATGCAACTGGGTTTGCTGTTCCTGGCCATCACGTTGGGTGTAGTCGTGGTGGTCGTGGTATTTAATGCGACACGCCTGCAAGTCATTTCACACAGGGCAGAAATTGCCGTGACCCGCTTGCTGGGTGCCACCAACAGCTTTATCCACAAGCCCTATTACTATACCGGCGCGCTCCTGGGTTTGCTGGCGGGCGGCTTGGCGCTGGGGATGATCGCTGCATCGCTGCAGCCTTTGAACAAGGCGATAGCGGAATTCGCTAAATTATATGCCTCAGAATTTCACCTCGCTCCGTTGGGTATCGTACAGAGCGCCATCTTATTGGCGGTTAGTATGCTACTAGGGTTGGCAGGAGTTTTTCTTTCAGTGCGACGACAACTGGCACGCGCGAGCTAAATTATTAGCTGCTATTGCAAAATAAATCCGGTCTTGTTTCGTCTACCTGATGTTGGCTGTTGATGTAAGCTGGATTTATACAGCCTACATTGGAAATGAGAGCAAGCATCTTGTTTTGCAACAGCCTCTTACAATTTGCATCAATAGAACTGCAACTTTCAAGCCTGAGCCATATCTAAGCAGTATAAATGTTGTAAATGAATGCTAGTTTTTCAATAGATTTATTTGATGAAGTTCATAGAATCTGAGTATTAGCACTCTTCTCAAGAGAGTGCTAATATAGGGACTTGAAAGTGCCAAAAGGAGTAATTGATACTCTTAAGGCAGCAATAAGGAGGAAAAATGGCAACTACATCGACACAATTGATCCCTGCAACCGACAGCACAGCACTGGCCCTGGGTTTTAGTGGCACGCTGGGTAATATTGATGCCTATATCTCTGCAGTTAATCGCCTGCCTATGCTCACGCATCAGGAAGAGATCGACTTTGCAAACAAATTACGTAATGACAATGACCTGGCTGCCGCGCAGCAACTGGTTATGTCACATCTGCGTCTGGTCGTATCCATTGCCCGCGGTTACCTGGGTTATGGCTTGCCCCACGCTGACTTGATCCAGGAAGGCAATATTGGCCTGATGAAAGCCGTCAAGCGTTTCGACCCTGACCAGGGTGTGCGTCTGGTGTCTTATGCCATGCACTGGATCAAGGCTGAAATGCATGAGTACATTTTGAAAAACTGGCGCCTGGTTAAAGTAGCAACGACCAAGGCCCAGCGCAAATTGTTCTTTAACCTGCGCAGCCATAAAGAAGGCCTGGACGCGATGACACCAAAGCAAATTGATGCCCTGGCATCAACGCTGGATGTCAAACGCGAAGAAGTCATCGAAATGGAAATGCGTTTGTCCGGTCACGATATCGCCCTGGATGCACCGACGGATGATGACGATGAGAAATTTGCTCCTATCGCTTATCTGAAGACCGAGTCCGACGAGCCTACCCGTGTACTGGAAACGCGCCAGTATGACCGTCTGCAAAGCGAAGGTCTGGAATCTGCATTGTCCAAGCTGGATGCACGCTCACGCCACATCATAGAATCACGCTGGTTGAAAAATGATGATGGTACGGGTTCTACCCTGCACGAACTGGCTGATGAATACGGTGTTTCTGCCGAGCGCATACGCCAGATCGAAAGCGCAGCCCTGAAGAAAATGAAGGGTAGTCTCAGCAGTTTTGCTTGATTAAACTTGCTGTAGCAATGAAAAGGCACTCGAAAGAGTGCCTTTTGTTTTTTGTGCTTCGCTATCCTTGCTGCTCTACCCTGCATTGCCCACTCACGAAATTCAGAGAAAAATTTGCTTACAAAATTAAATTTCCGAAAATAAATAGTGTCACTTAACTAATTTCTTTGGCGATGCTACATTGGTCCCGAGCAGTCAGAAGAAGCTATTTTCGGCTAAAAACCGTCAATCTCATCTTGCTGATGCTGCGCATTTCCGTGACCGGGCAAACCACCGCAGAGTCAGGCTTATGGCCTGATTTCCCCGAACTGAGGGTCTGGTCCTTTCATCAATGAGATAGACGATAGATGCTCACCAAGGAGAAATTTATGCTGGCAATCAAACAGCCTTCCAAACCAGGCAAGGTGCTGAACAAGAAAACATCGATTTTACTGATCGCTGCACTCATGTCATTTAGCTGCGCGGCGCAAGTAAAGACACTCCCGGCCAATGTCAGTTTTGTGGGAGACTGGAATGCCAAGACCGAGCGACCCGGCCCTGGCGTCTGGCGTGATTTGCATGCATGGGAAAAAGACCGCATTGCCCCTCGCGACAATGAGCGGTTTTCACCTGATATTGCTGTCGCAGAAATTCAGGTAAGACCTGGTGATCAGGTAGGAGGATGGTCAGGCGAACGTGCTGAAGTATCAACCATGCAAACGCTTAATGCATCACCATTATCAGTCAACACTGGTTCCGGGCATGAGTTTTATGGAATCTCCGTCAAATTGCCGGCGGACTGGCAGCCTCCGGTTGGCACTGCAGTTGATCCTTATCCCTGGGGTATTATTTTCCAGTTACATGGCCCGGATGCCGTAGGCACCAATCCGGCATTTGCCTTGTGTGCAGAAAACGACTTTCATATCAACCTGCAAACCGGCGATGTCCTCGAAGGTGGAACGCGTACCAGGCCCAAAAATGCAGTTCGCGCCCAGCTCAGTGATGGGCAATTGAGCAAGGGCAAATGGGTCAAGTTCATGATAGAAGTCACATGGGCAGCAGACACCCGTGGCTATCTGGCAATCTCCAGGCTGGACGAAGGCCCGTCCGCACAGTGGACCAAAGTCTATGAAGGCAAAAATATGCCTACGCTGCAATATGCTTATGGCCAGCCTGTCGGCGACCACTATTGGAAAACTGGTTATTACCGCAACCGTGGCCTGACATTTACCAGCAAGCTGTTGCTGGGCCCTGCGGTACGGGGGACAAATTTCGCTGATGTGGCGAAGGCGGCGTTTGGAAGTTAATGCACAGCCTTGTTATTCATAGCGCCAGCACTGCATTCATGCAGGGAGCAATATGAATATTTTGATACCGGCCCGGTTATATCAACCTGGCCGGGATTTGCATTCATTTCAAGAGTATCTTCAAATCATGCACAACTGGCTCGGGCCCCTGAGCGTGGCGCAGGAATAAACGTATGCGTCCCTGCGGGTCGAACACATAGCTGCCTGCAGTATGGTCTACGGTATAGCTGCCTGGTGTCTTGCCTGCTACCTTTTGGTAAAACACCTTGAATTCTTTTGCCACCCTTGCAGTAGCTGCAGGGTCACCATACAGGCCGAGGAAGCGCTTGTCGAAGTTGGGTACATAACTGGCCAGCAAGGCCTGAGTATCACGCTCAGGATCAAGGGTCACGAACAATACCTGTACCTTGTCAGCATCAGGACCAAGCAATTTCATGACGCTCGCCATTTCTGCCATGGTGGTAGGACAGACATCCGGACACTGGGTATAACCAAAAAAGATGACGACGGCCTTGCCCTTGAAATCTGCCAGTGTGCGCGGCTTGCCATTGTGATCTGTCAGGGCAAAGTCCTTGGCGTAATCGAGACCAGTGAGGTCTGTATTAGTGAATTTTTCCTGGACTGGCATGCAAGCCGTCAGGCCCAGCAAACTCAGCGCCAACAGCATGCCAGTCAGAAGCTTCAGAATTTTCATAGCTTGATATAGTGATCAATCAGCAAGGCTGCAAACAGCAGGGACAGGTAAATGATGGAAAACGTAAAGGTCTTGCGCGCCAGTACATCATCATAATGCTTGTAGATGCGCCATGCATACCACAGGAAAATCAGGCCCAGGATGATCGCACTGACGAGGTAAATCAAGCCACTCATATGCACGGCGTAAGGCAGCATGGTCGTAGCGAACAGGGCAATGGTGTACAACCAGATGTGGAAACGGGTAAATTCCAGACCATGGGTGATTGGCAGCATGGGCAGGCCAGAGCGGGCATAGTCATCGCGCCTGTACATGGCCAAGGCCCAGAAATGCGGCGGCGTCCAGACAAAGATGATCAAGACCAGCAACCAGGCTTGCATGGGCACATCATTTGCCACAGCTGCCCAGCCCAGGGCCGGTGGCATGGCGCCCGATAAACCACCAATGACGATGTTTTGCGGTGTGGCCGGTTTCAGGATGATGGTGTAGACCACGGCATAGCCAACAAAGGTAATGAAGGTCAGCCACATGGTCAGAGGGTTGACCATGGTGTACAGAATCCACATGCCCGCGCCACCGATGGCGCCGGAAAATACCAGGGTCTGCGGCACGGTGATCTCTCCTTGGGCTGTCGCCCGGCGTGCAGTTCTTGCCATGCGGGAGTCAATTTCTTTTTCCACCAGGCAATTTACTGCAAACGCAGCACCCGCCAGCAACCAGATACCTATGGTAGCGGCGACAACAACGCGCCAGTCAGGCAAATCTGGTGTCGCCAGGAACATGCCTATGACGGCACAAAATACGGCAAGCTGGGTAACCCGGGGCTTGGTCAACGCCCAGTACTGAGCCAGTCGGTTGGAAGGCAAACTTAAAGTGGTCATGATCTATCTTTGGCAGCGGCAAGGCTCACATGCCTTATGCGGTAGTTTAACATGGTCAGCAAAAGCACGAGCATGGCGGCCATCCCATTATGCAAAACTGCCAGCAGCAAGGGCCAGGAAAAAAATACGGTAGAGATGCCGATAATGAATTGCGCAACAATAGCCATCAAGAGCTGATTCCCCAGTTTTTTCAGCCCGGCAATCTTACGTGCTCTCAATGCAGCCCATAGGCAGGCAGCAACCACCAGCAAGGCGAAATTCCTGTGCACCCAGTGTATGGCAACCAGGGCATTGAAGGGCAGATAATTGCCATCCACAGTCTGGCCCAGTTGACGCCAGAGGCTGAAGCCATGCTCAAAGTCCATCGCGGGGATGACTTGTTCATTGCACATGGGGTAATCATGGCATGCCAGAGCAGCATAGTTAGTGCTTACCCAACCACCCAGGGCTATCTGCATAAAGACCAGCAACAAGGCCAGGCCAGCAGGCCATAGCATGCGCTTGGCATCCTCGGCAACGATATTCACTGCAGCGAGAGACGAGGCTTGCTGTTCAAGACTGGCACTTAATAATGACAATAGCCCCATACCCAGTATCAAGTGTATGGTCACTATGATGGGTTGCAGCTTGAGGGTGACGGTCCAGGCACCAAAAGCACCTTGCAGACACACGAAGAACAGCAGGAAAGTTGCCAGCCACGGACTGGAATTGAGCTGGCGACGGCGTGCCCAGGCGATGCTCATCTGGGCAATGATGAGTATGCCCACACTCATGGCCAGATAGCGGTGCACCATTTCTATCCAGGCTTTTTGCAAAGTCACTGGTCCGCCAGGCATGGCAATTTCTGCCGCCTTGATGGCTGCATGGGATTGCAGCGGGTTGGCCTGGCCATAGCAGCCTGGCCAGTCTGGGCAACCCAGGCCAGAATCCGTCAGGCGGGTAAAAGCGCCAAACATGATGAGTTCGAAAGTCAGCGTGACGGTGACTGCGATGAGTTTGCGGTATTTATTCTTTTCTTTGGAAAAGAAAACCATAGCCGCCGGTATCACCGCGACCATCAGTGCTGTCAATGCTATCTGCAACCACATGATTATTGTTCAACCTATCGCTTAATCTATCGCTTAACGTATCGCTTAACCTATCGCCGACGCACGCAATAATTTGCTGATGTCTTTTTTTATCTTGTTGGCATCTGCATCCTTCTGGTAACGCATCATCAGATTGCCGCGTGGGTCTATCAGGTAAATATGGTCGCTGATCTGGGTATCGCTTTCTGTCGGCAGCCAGGCTTTCAATGCCGCAGGATCGACTTTCAACATGCGCGCACCATCATGCTGGCGTATCAGCATGGTATCAATAGGCGCATCATCGGTGATCAACCAGACACGTTCTATCCTGTCCATTTCCTTGCCCTGGGCAGTGCGTAACTGGCGGATGTCATACATTCTCTTTTGGCAAACCTCGGCGCAGGCACCGCTGTCTATCTGCACCATCAGCCATTTACCTTGGTAGGCGTCGAGGCCAATCGCAGGATCAGTGGGGGCAGCACCCAGCAAATGCCCTGCCAGTTTAGGCATGGGGTAATTGCGCGGGTCCAGTATGGTGCCGTAATTGGTGCGGCCACTGGGTTTGATGACATAGTAGGTAAAGTAAGAAAAAATCATGGGGGCGGCACAGACAGCCACTACCAGCAATAATTTCCAGCGACCACTTGAAGTTTGCTTATCAGTTTTTTCCACGACGAAATCCAGTAACAACAAAAAATAAGAAGGCCATCAAGGCCAGCGCATACCATTGAAAAGCATAGCCCCGGTGTTTGTCCGCACCCGCTGAGGGCATGGGCCAGTCACGTAACAAGCCATCCTCAAAAGCAGAAGTCTGCTCGACCACGAAGGGGTAAAAATCCCAACCCGTCTGTTTTGCCAGGGCGGCGACATCCACATTTTGCAAAAGGCTGCCAGGTTTGACGGTTTCGGCCTGGCCGAGTTGCATTACCCGGTCAAGTTTGTCACGCATCATACCCTCAATCACGATCTGCCCTGCAGGAACAGGCACGACTGGCATCTGCGTCCTGTCACGCGCATTGCGTGGGTGCCACCCTCTGGCAACCAGTACATATTTGCTACTGCCTGCCAGTTTCAGCGGCATCAGCACATATAAGCCTGCCTTGCCCTGCAAAGGCCGGTTGTCCAGATACAGCGGCCATTCACGTATCAACTGCCCGGTAAGCTGCAATTTGCGAAATGCCAGCAGTTGTTCATGCGGGGTCCGCGCATTCAATGACAGGGCAGGCAAATGCTGGCGCTCAGTCAATTGCACAGCCAACACTTCTTTTTCTTCAGCCCTGTGCGTCTGCCATTGCGCCAAAGCGATGCCCAGGCTGATCAGCAGCAGGCTGGCAATAAACGGGATCAGGCGGAAGCGGAAGGAAATAGGCATTCAGGTAGTAAGGTATTACAATGCAGGAGTCGATTAATTAAAGCATCAACAATAAATAGTATGAAAATTCTTGTCGCTATCGCTTTTTTCCTCATCCTTTTCAGCCTGGGATCTGCCTTGGTCTATTTAATGAAAGACAAGGGAAAAAGTAATCGCACTGTCAAAGCACTGGCATTCAGGGTGGGGTTTTCCATCACCCTGTTTTTGCTGATCTTGCTGGCCAATCATTTTGGCCTGATACAGCCTACCGGCATCAGGTAGATCTGCCGACAATTCCAAACCTGCAACACCAGCACACACTTTCATGTATGTAAAAAAGCCGCACTAACTGTGCGGCTTTTTTCATGCTGCTTAAGCTGCTTTACAGCCAGTAGACAACAACGTACAGACCCAGCCAGACCACGTCAACAAAGTGCCAGTACCAGGCAGCGCCTTCAAATGCGAAGTGATGCTCAGGAGTGAAATGGCCTTTCATGACACGATACAAAACAACCGACAGCATGATCGCACCCATGGTCACGTGGAAACCGTGGAAACCGGTCAGCATGAAGAAGGTGGAACCATAGATACCGGAAGTCAGTTTCAGGTTCAGTTCGCTGTAGGCATGCATGTACTCATAGACCTGGAAGCCCATGAACACTGCTCCCAGCAATACTGTGGCAAACAGCCAGAATGCTGTCTTTGCACGATGACCTTCACGCAATGCGTGGTGAGAAATCGTCAGCGTTACGCCAGATGTCAGCAGCAAGGCAGTATTGATCGTAGGGATAGGGAAAGGGCCCATGGTTTTGAAGGCTTCAATCGTACCAGCCGGGCCTACATTGCCCCAGTTGGCAGCAAAATCAGGCCATAAGACTTTGTGATCCAGATCAGCCAGCCAAGGCATGGAGATAGTACGTGCATAGAACAATGCACCAAAGAAGGCTGCAAAGAACATCACTTCAGAGAAGATGAACCAGGCCATGCTCCAGCGAAAGGAAACGTCGATACGGGCGCTGTATTTACCACCTTCGGATTCAGCAATTGCATCACCAAACCAGTTGTACAAAACCACCAGGGTCAGGATGATACCTGCAAAGTTCAGGTAAGAACCCCATGCCAGGCCATTTACCCAGGCAGAAGCGCCTATCATGGTCAGCAATAAGGTTGTGCCACCAAAGACCGGCCATTTGGATGGGCCAGGCACAAAATAGTATGGCGCATTAGCGTGTTGAGAACTCATTTCCATCTCCCGATGCAATTAATGTACTACTTGAATTATTATTTTGCGACTACATGTTTGACTATCATGATCAGCACTGAAATAAAGATCAGTGCACCTATGATGCCAGCAATAATCACATGAACAGGATTCAACTGTGCTGCATCCTGCTCGTAATCATTTTTCTTGCGTATCCCCAGAAATGACCAGAATACGGCTTTCATTGTTGCCAAAAACGAAGCCTTACGCTTGCTTGCTTCTTTCAAATCTGTCATGACTTACCCTGCCCTCCTCCAGCCGGTACAGCCGGTGCAGTGGATGTAACCCCAGCCTGAGGCTTCATACCCACTTCAAAAAACGTATAAGACAAGGTAATTGTCTTCACGTCCTTTGGCAAGGCCGGGTCAAGATAAAACACCACAGGCATTTGCCTTGCTTCATTTGGCTCCAGCGTCTGCTGCTTGAAGCAAAAACATTCCATCTTCTTGAAGTAATTGGCAGCCTGTTGCGGTGCGTAGCTGGGTATCGCTTGCGCATCCATCTTATAAGACTGCTTATTAACCACTTCATAAACGATTTGCGTCATTTCACCGGGATGCACTTTCATGCTTGCCACAGTAGGACGAAAACGCCACGGACCCTGCGTATTTGCATCAAACTCAACCGTCACTTCGCGAGTTCTGTCGATCTGGGAATTGGATATTTCTTTGACCGAGATATCCTTGGGCGTCAGAATATTCACGCCTGTCAATTCACATATCTGTTTGTAGATGGGTACCAAAGCATACCCAAATCCAAACATCAGCCCCGCAATCACCAGCAACTTGCCCAACATGTTCGCGTTCAGTTTGCGCCTGCTGCCTGCACCCTGCTCTTCTTGCGACATTTTTTACACCTTATCAGCGTAACCAGGTTTGCTTGATGAAGACGCCGGCAAAAAACACCAGTGCAACAGAAAACAAAATGATGGCTGTTTTGAAGTTATTCGGTTTGTTTTGCTTACTCATTTTTTCTCTTGCCCCGGCATAACCGGGGCAAGCCTAAGCCTAGATACTATTATTTGAATTCTGGCGGTTCTTCAAAAGTATGGAAAGGCGCAGGGCTAGGCACTGTCCATTCCAGACCTTCAGCACCATCCCATGGTTTTGCTGCCGCTGGTATGCCGCCTTTGATGGACGGGATCACAACTGCCAGGATGAAATATACCTGCATCAAACCGAAACCAAATGCACCAACAGTTGCCCACTGATTGAAATCAGTGAACTGTGCAGGGTAGTCAGCATAACGACGTGGCATACCGGCCAGGCCCAGGAAGTGCATAGGGAAGAAGGTCACGTTGAACAAAACCAGCGAACCCCAGA
>Ga0207952_1000391_pt1 | contig 37523 bp, 34 predicted proteins | sample SubbioR12Aug_8Ca_FD_184831 | JGI IMG/M metagenome (GOLD analysis project Ga0207952, IMG submission 184831) | Serpentinite rock and fluid subsurface biosphere microbial communities from McLaughlin Reserve, California, USA - CR12Aug_8Ca (SPAdes) | ecosystem: Environmental > Terrestrial > Deep... | reverse complement strand
TCCGACACCAGCCGGCGGCGCGACAGCGGACGCCGGATTCCGGTGACGCCGCAGCATGTCGCCACCGCCTTCAAGGACGAAATCTCCCGCACACTGCTCGAGCGCGCGCGCATTGCACGGCTCAGGCAGGACTCGTCACTCATGAGCTACGACGCCAAGGCGTACGAACGCGTCTCTGTCGGACTCGGAGTGAAGCTGATGGGTCGCGAGCGCCTCGCCTTTCGCCATGAGGATGCCGCACGCGTGCGCTGGCACCGCGCACGCGGCGTGTGGGTGGAAGTGACCGGCAGCCGAAGCGTGATTCCGATCGCCGATGGCGCCGACAACAACACAGACGCCGACATGGGTGTGATGGCACCGGTGCCGTACTTCCCGGGACGCGACAATCTCTGGGTCGGTAGCGGCGGCTTGGCGCGCGCCGAAGTGAACGAGAACGAAATCGTTCATCCGCTCGGCGTGGGGGCCGAGGCGTATTACACGTACGAAACGGGCGATTCGGTGCAGATGACGCTTCCCGATGGGCAGCGGCTCACGCTTCGGGAAATGAAAATCGTTTCGCGCGAGCCGAAGTGGAATGTGATCGTGGGCTCGTTCTGGTTTGATGTGGCGTCGGCGCAGTTGGTGCGCGCGGTGTACCGCCTCAGTACGCCAATGGACATCTGGGCGATGGCCAGCGAGGAGTCGGCGCGCGAGCGGGCCGACACCAGCCGCATCAGGCGAGAAGTGCGCAACGGGCAGGTCGTCGAGAATCGCAACCGTGATGACGGGCCTCCCGGCTGGGTGAAAGGCCTCGTGTCGCCGATGAAAGCCGATGTCAGCGGTATCACGATCGAGTACGGGCTGTACAATCAGCGGTTCTGGCTCCCGCGCTCACAGGCCGTGGCGGGCTTTGCACAAGCGAGCTTCGTGCGCGTGCCGATGTCGTACGAGCAGCGATTCACATATGAGAGCGTGAATGGGCTCGACTCCGCGACGGTGCCGAACGTTCCGCCGCCGGTGCGGAGCCGCGTGGCGGTGCTGCGCGACAGCCTGCGCGCGGCCGGCGTTGACTCGGTGTTGCGCGATTCGCTGGTGCGCGCCGCGCGCCGGGAACGCATCAAGGAACTCGAAGCCGAGCGCCTGAACGAGTGTGCCGCGACCGGCATGCGTACGCGATACCGGACACAGTACAATGGGGCGCTCCGGATGGGGGTCCAGGTGCCCTGCGACTCGGCCACACTCGCGAACTCACCCGACCTGCCCAAGTCCATCTACGACGAAGGCGACGAACTGTTCGGGAAATCGGAACGCGAACAACTGATGAAAGCACTCAGTTTCGGACTCCAGCCCGGCTGGGGTCCGCAGATGCCGGTACTTGAGTACGGGTTCGTGCAGACGCGGTACAACCGCGTCGAGGGACTCTCGACGGGAATCACCGCCACCAGTGCCCTCGGCAAGGGCTACTCAGCGTCGCTCGGCGCGCGCGGATCGTACGCCGACCGGCAGTTGAACGGCGAACTGGCGGCGTGGCGGTCGAATGGACGGACGACCTTGCGAGTGGCCACGTATCGACGACTGCCCGCGTCGAACGACTGGGGCAATCCGCTCTCGTTCGGCTCATCGCTTTCGTCACTCTTGTACGGCCGTGATGAAGGTGCGTACTACCGAGCCTGGGGTGGTGAGTTGACCGTCACGGGCGTCGAGCCCGGACGACTCGAGTGGCGCTTCTTTGGTGAGCAGCAGTGGGGCGACAGCGTGCATTCGCGCTGGACGCTTTTCGGCGGCGGGAACGACCGGCGCTTTATTCCCAATCCGATGGCGACGCGCGTGACGCATGCGGGCGTGTCTGTGCGGAAACGATCGCAGTGGGGCCTCAACCCGAATGCGTTCCGCGCCATGATGGACGTGCGCACCGAAGTGGCGGGTGGCGACTCGACCTACGCGCGCGGGCTGGCCGACCTGGTATTCACTGGCCCGATCGGCCGAACAGTCGGCGCGCTGACATTGAGCGGCGGCGCGAGTCAGGGGTCGCTTCCACCGCAGCGGCAGTTCTATCTGGGCGGCACCCAATCGGTGCGTGGCCTGACCGCGCTCACGGCGGCTGGCAACACATTCTGGCTCGCTCGCGGTGAACTCGGCACACGGGCGGCAGGGGCGCGCACGGTGGTCTTTGGCGACCTCGGCTGGGCCGGTCGTCGGGAAGATTTCGCCAAGCCCGGCAGGCCGCTCGCGGGCGCGGGAGTCGGCTGGTCGTTTCTCGATGGCCTGATACGCGCTGACCTCGCGCGAGGTCTGTATCCCACCAAGCAGTGGCGCTTCGATGTTCATCTCGACGCGAAGTTCTAGTCCTGATGATGAACATCGACATGAGCGACGCCGAGTAGCTCTGCGGTGTGACGCAGGTCGCAGCTTGGGCAGTGCACGGGGTGTACAATAAGGTGACGGTGACCAAGGGCCTTGCGGTTTTGGCTCACTGAAATTCGTTTCAAGGTTGCGTCAACGCTGTCTCGCCCCCCCCGCACCCAGTGTCAGAAACGCCCCAAACAGGCTCGCAGTTTTCGAATGCCGAAATTCTCCTCTGGCAGGGGAAGTTCCGGCGTTCGTTTGCCGCGCTCGTCGGGTTCATATCGCTGAGCCTCAAATGGACGGGGCTTACCGATGCGCACTCGATTCTAGCGCCGTTGGTTGGGCGCAACGTTTCGCTATCAATCGCGGCGGGCGCCGTGATCCTGTACATCATTTTCCACACGATCATCGGGAAGTTGATCGCGCGCTCCGGGCGGGCGAGCCGAACGCTGTTGTATTCCGTCCTGGTGATCGACTACGCCCTGATCTTCACCGTGCTCGCGGCCGCGACGCCGCCGTCGGAGTATGCGCGTGGGCTGATTCTCGCCATTTTCGTCGTGCAATTCACCCGCCTGTACTTCGGGCTTCGTGCCACTGTCATCAGTGTCATGGCGGCCGCCATCGGATACGTGGCGCTTATCGTCGCCGCCACGAATGTCGGCGCATTGGCGGCGCCGCAGGAACAGTTCTGGAGTCTGGTGATCTTCCTGCTTGGTGCGCTGCTGCTGGGCGGACTGCACGGTCAGGTGTCGGGGCGCGTCAATCGCGTGCTGCAGCTCTTTGATCGCGCGCAGGAGGGCGACTTTTCCGGCACTTACGACGAGTCCCTCGACCGAATGCCGGACCCGATCACGATGATCGGTCGCTCGTACAACCGGATGCGAGTACGACTGCAGTCGATCGTGCTCACCGACCCGCTGTCGGGGTGCTTCAATCGACGGGGTTTTGATCAGCTTTGCGGGCGCGAAGTCTCACGCGCCGTGCGCGGGCACCATCCCATGTCGGTGCTGGCGATCGACGTGGATCACTTCAAGAAGGTCAACGACGAGTTCGGCCATCTCACCGGCGACGAAGTCCTGCGCGAAATGGGTGCCCGGTTGCGCGAAACGGCTCGTGCCGGCGACGTCGTGGCTCGCATCGGCGGAGAGGAATTCGAAATTCTTGCGCCGGACACGGCTGCACCAGGTGCGCAGATTCTGGCCGATCGCGTGCAGGCCGCCTTTCGAGGCAAACCCTTTGCAAGTCTGGGTGGCGTGCGGCAAATCAGCGTCAGCATCGGGATTGCGTCGGCCGAGGCGCATAATGATCAAATTATTAAGGCACTGATTGCGCGCGCCGACGAGGCGCTGTACGTGGCAAAACGGAATGGTCGTGATCGGAGCCAGTTCTGGGAGCCGGGGCTTCGCGCATTCGACGGCGCAGTACCGGGGCGGCGCTCAATCGAAATCGGCGCGTTGAATCTGGACGATCTCCCGAAAATCTGACTGCGGCAGGTCGTCGGCGTTGGCCGGCCGAGGCTACGGCAGCGCGATGCTGCCCGACATCATGAACACGGCGCGTCCGCCGACACGAATCGCCGTTATCGCGCCTGCCGACTTGTCGGCCTCGATGTCGATTCGGCTAGGTCGGCCCATTTCGACGCCCTGCGTCACCGTCCACTTGAGCGTGCCCTCACGCTCGGCCGCGCGTGCCGCGAGAAACCCGGCCAGGCAGGCATTTGCTGAGCCGGTTGCGGGATCCTCAGGCACGCTCATGCTGGGCACGAAACATCGGGCGCGAAAATTCATCGAGCCTGACGCGGCGTCTGGCGCAAAAAGAAACAGGTCGGGCGCCCACGACTTTCGCATCGTCTCGGACCAGCGATCAAAGCGCACGCGCGCCTGGCCGAGTGCCTTGACGGTCTTCACGCCGACCATGAGAAAAGGGAGCCCGCACGACACAGCCTGCGGTGCACTACTTCCGCTCACGATGTCGTCGGGCGCGAGCGAAAGGATTTCTGCCAGCGTGGTACGTGTGGGTACCGGCGGCCCAATTTCAGGGAGTTTGGCGACGCTGAACTGTGCAAACGGTGCGTTTGCGTCCGGTCGAACGGTCACCGGTACAGGACCCACGCCTTCTTCGAGCACGAGCCGCGCTTCGGACCCCGCTTCGGGACCCATCGCATGCAGCGCGATGGCGGTGCCCACGGTGGGGTGCCCCGCGAACGGCACTTCGGCGCCGGGCGTGAAGATCCGCACGCGCGCCGTGTGCGCCGAGTTTGCAGCGGGATAACAGAATGTCGTTTCCGAGTAGTTGAACTCTCGGGTGATTTCGATCAGTGCGCGCTCGGGAATCGCCCGCGCGTCGGGAAAGACGGCGAGCTGGTTCCCACCGAATGGTGTGTCGGTGAATACATCGAGCGTGACATATCGAAATTCGGCCATTGGGCGGTCTACTTCTCCGCCATGAACGGATAGCGATAGTCGGTTGCCGGGACCAGCGTTTCCTTCACGGTGCGTGCGCTCACCCAGCGGAGGAGGTTGAGCTTGGACCCCGCCTTGTCGTTCGTGCCGGATGCACGTGCGCCACCGAAGGGCTGTTGGCCGACGACAGCGCCTGTCGGTTTGTCGTTCACATAGAAGTTGCCGGCCGCGTTCCGGAGCGCGACGTGCGCCTCCGCGATCGCCGCGCGATCGCGCGCGAACACGGCGCCGGTGAGCGCGTAGGGCGAGGTGCCGTCTACGATCTTAAGCGTCTGGCTCCACTTGGCGTCATCGTAGACGTGCGCAGTGACGACGGGGCCGAAGATCTCCTCGCACATAAGCCGGTAGTTCGGGTCCTTGGTCTCCACCAGTGTCGGCTCTACGAAGTAGCCGGTGCTGTCGTCGGCGCCACCGCCACAGATGATCTTCGCGCGTTTTCTGGCATCGGCCAGGTAGCCGCTGATGCGATCAAAGGCTTTCTGGTCGATCACGGCACCCATGAAGTTCCGGAAATCGCCCACGTCGCCGACCGTGATTTCGGCCTGCATCGCCACGACGCGGTCCTTCACTTCTTTCCAGAGCGACTTCGGGATGTACACCCGGCTCGCTGCCGAACACTTCTGGCCTTGGTATTCCCAGCCACCGCGCACGATGGCGACGGCCACTGCAGCGGGGTCGGCCGAGGGGTGCGCCACGATGAAATCCTTGCCGCCCGTCTCGCCGACAAGACGCGGATAGGACTTGTACCTGCTCATGTTCCGGCCGACCGTCTCCCACATCGACTGGAACACCGTGGAGCTGCCGGTGAAGTGAATGCCCCCGAAATCGTGGTGCGAAAGCATCTGCTCGGTGATCTGGACCGGATCGCCGGGGAGGAAGTTGATCACGCCGTCCGGCATTCCTGCCTGGCGCAGGAGCTGCATCGTGTGCCACGCCGACAAGATGGCCGTGTTGGATGGCTTCCAGATGACCGTGCAGCCCATCAGTGCCGCTGCTGTCGGCAGGTTGCCGCCAATGGCCGTGAAGTTGAACGGACTGACGGCGTAAACGAACCCTTCGAGTCCGCGGTAGTCGATCGCGTTGGTCATCCCGGGTGCGTTGACCGGCTGGTCGGCCATGATCTCGCCGGCGAACTGCACGTTGAAGCGAAAGAAGTCGATCATCTCGCAGGTCGCGTCGATCTCGGCCTGGAACACGGTCTTCGACTGCCCCAGCATGGTCGCTGCAGCAAGCGTGCTGCGCTGCGTGGTGGCCAGCAGTTCCGCGGCGCGGAGGAGGACGGCGGCGCGGTCTTCCCAACGGGCGTTCGCCCAGTCCTTGCGCGCGCGGTTGGCGGCGGCAATGGCGGCGGTGATGTCCTTGGCGCGCGCTTTGTGCCAGGTCGCGGTGACGTGCCTGTGCTTGTGCGGGGAGACCGCCTTTGCGGTGTCACCCGTGCGGATTTCCTGCCCGCCGATCACGAGGGGAATGTCTGGGCGCTCCTTTTCCATCGCGGCGAGGCGGGCCTTGAGTTCGGCACGCTCCGGGGAGCCCGGGGCATAGCTCTTAATCGGCTCGTTGATCGCGGGGAGCCGGCGAATGGCGTTGAACGGTGTGGACATTGCGCGAAACCTGATTGGGGGCGGTGAAATCTACTAAACTCACCGCAATGCGATTCCTGCCACTCGCGACGGTAGCGGCCGCGTGTGCGGCATGCATGGCTTGCGGCGCCGACGCGCCAATCCGCTGGGATCCCGAAATGCGGGGGCGGGGTGCCATGGTTCCGGGTGCACGCATGGTGTTCACTGACGCAGGCATTCCCGCCGTCCAGGCCGCGCTCGAACCGTTGCGCTGGCCGGAGGATTCGCTGACCTGTGGCTCGACGCGCGTCGCGGTGCCGGCGGGAGGCGGAGCGCAGGCCGCGGTGTGGTGGCGAACGTCGAAGCCGATTCCTGGCGCTCCGCAGGGACAGGACACACTCCTCGCGGCGCGCACGCCAGACGGCATAGTGTGGGAGAAGCCGGTGCCAGTGGCGATTGCCGCCGCTCGCGGCTGCCGGTCGGCTCCGGCGGCGCTGGCCGTGGATTCGGTGACCGGCACACTGCACATCGGTTTCTATGGCCAGATTGCCGGGCAGGCGGGGGTTGGCGTGGCGCGACTGGAGCCGGGGGCCGCTGCGATATCCGGTGTGGCGCTCGTCGCGGCCGATCGTGTGCGCCGACTGGTGGCGATTGCGGCCCGGGGCGACACGGTTGCTGTGGCGCACGAGGCGCCGGCTCCGTCGGGAGGCACGGTACGGCTCGCGATTTCCGGGCACAAGTCGCAATTTCCAGTGGATTGCGGCAGCCCAACAGATGGATCGGCGCGTGGCTTTTCGCCCGTCGTTGCCCTTACGAACGGTCGAGTTGCTGTCGGGTGGAACGAAGCGCGTCGCGGCGACCGAATGCCGGTTGGCGTGGCGCGCGTGGGCGAAATCAGGAGAGCCTGTGAACCTTCCCGTAGAGAGTAGGCAGCCGATGAACGTCATCATTGCTGATGACGATCCGACGATGCTCGCCATCCTTGGTGCCGTCGTGAGGGAGGGCGGTCATTCGGTCGTCGCCGCCGTGAAGGACGGCGAGGCAGCCTGGGCCGCGTTCCAGCAGCAGGAAGTGCCGCTGTTCATTCTCGACTGGGAAATGCCCAAGCTCGACGGACTCGGCCTGTGTCGGCGGATCCGCGAGTCGGTGAACAGCGATCCATTCATCCTGATCGTCACGGGCCGCAAGACGCGCGACGATCTGCTCAAGGCGCTCGACGCCGGGGCCGATGACTACCTCTCCAAGCCGGTGACGCCCGATGAATTCGCGGCGCGGCTGCGGATCGTCGAGCGACGGATTCAGATCACCGGCGCACGGCGGCAGGCCGAGCTCGAGCTGCGCCGCTCGCGCTACCTGGCGGGCATCGGCGAGACGTCGCTCGCGTTGCAGCACGAAATCAACAACCCACTTGCCGCCATGCTGTCGCACGCGTCGTTGCTCGAGGCGGGGATGGTGGACGATTCGGAGAAGGACGAGGCACTCGCCACGATCGTGCAGCAGGCCCGACGGATCGGCGAGGTGGTGAAGCGGCTCCGGCAGATCGAGCAGCCGCGTTCCGTGGAGTACCTCGGAAACGCGCGTATGCTCGACATCGGGCCCACGAAGGGCGAAAACGCGAAGTGACGGAAAATTCCCCGTGCCGATGACGCGTATCATCGGCGCGCACACGCCCGACGCCGGTGGAATAGTGATGGCTGTGCGGCGTGCAGCCGCCTCACAGATGGATGCGCTGCAGTGTTTCACGGCGCCGCCCACATACTACAACGAAAAAGTCCGACCCAAGCCCGATCGCGTTGCGGCCTTTCGCGAGGCGCTGGGCATTGCCGGCATCGCGCCGCGGAATGTGCTCGTGCACGGCGCGTACGTGTTGAACACGGCGTCGGCCGAGCCGGAGAAGGCGTCCCGTGCTGCGGCGGGGCTCGCGCGCGAACTGGAGCGGTCCACTGCCTATGGGGTGGGAGCCTGCTGTTTTCACCCGGGTTCGGCAGGTGATTCGGACCCGGATGAAGCCTGCGATCGCGTAGGCGATGCCATTCGACATGCGCTGGAGTCGGTGCCGGAAACCGACGCGGGAACGCGTGTGCTGATCGAAAACACCGCTGGCGCGGGTCGCACGATGGGACGTTCACCCGAGGAGATCGCGCGTATGCTTGCCCGGGTGCCGGCCGACCTGCGCCGCCGCACGGGCTATGGGCTCGACACCTGCCATCTCTTTGCGAGCGGTCAGGACATTGCGACGTCGCCTGAATCGCAGCGGGCCGTGCTCGATCGCTACGAATCGGTCATTGGTGAACGCCCGGGATTCATCCACTGCAATGACAGCCAGCACCCATTCGGATCGAACAAGGATCGGCACGCCTTGATTGGCGAGGGCGCGATCGGTGTGGAACCCTTCCGCTGGCTGCTGGCGGACCCGCGTTCAGAGGGGATTCCGTTGATTCTGGAGACGCCGCAGGAGCGAAAAGAGGTGGCCGAGGAGGACGCGACGGCAGACCCCTGGGATGAGAAAATGGTGCTCCTTTTACGCTCTTTCCTCTAGAAAGCTGGGTCGGGGCGCCATTCTCCAGAGTGAAGCGCCCTATTGCGCTCGCGCAGAGTCGTTATACTTTCGAGCAGTTCCCAGAGGGAAACCGGGTTCCTTCAACCAAATCATTTCAGGAGAAAGTTCCATGGCCGCCAAGAAGAAAGCGAAGCGGAAGCCCAACGCGGCTTTCATGAAGCCTGTGACGCCGTCGGCGACGCTCGCTGCCATTGTGGGTGAGAAGCCGCTGCCGCGCACGGAGCTGACCAAGAAGCTCTGGCAGTACATCAAGAAGCACGGCCTGCAGGACAAGAAGAACAAGCGCATGATCAACGCCGACGACAAGCTCAAGCCGATCTTCAAGACCGGCCAGGTGTCGATGTTCAAGATGACGGCGCTCGTCAGCAAGCACGTCAAGTAGTTTTCCCAGCACCGTGAAGGGGGCGCGTCCACACGGGCGCGTCCCCTTTCTGTATCACCGTGTATCACACCAGTGGCGTTTGTCGCCACCCACGCACAGGACCGTATTCCAGTGGCCAGCAAGAAGTCGGCAGGGAAGGGTGAAACCGGGAAGGGCAGTGTTGCCGCCGTGCGCGCCGGAAAGGGTGGCGGCGGCGGGGCCTCGCGTACGAAGAAGTACTGGGAGGGGTTCAAGTCGCTTGCCGGAACGGTCGCGATCTTCCTGCTCCTGCGCACCTTCCTGATCGAAGCGTACCGTATCCCGTCGGGAAGCATGATTCCGGCGTTGCTCATCAACGACTGGCTCTTCGTCAACAAGCTGCGCTACGGGCCGCACATCCCGTTCACGGACTGGAACCTCCCCGGCTACGCCGAGCCCGTGCGCGGTGAAGTGGTGGTATTCAAGTCACCGGTGCAGATCGACCAGCCCGAGGACCCCACGCCGACGCTGGTCAAGCGTCTCGTCGGCATGCCGGGCGACACGATCTACATGCGCGACGCCGTGCTCTACGTGGACGGCATCGCGCAGAAACTCGGTTACACCTCGCCTGAGCAGACCAAGGGCGACGGCACGCACGCCGACCCGCTCTTCGTCTGGCAACACCAGTTCGAGCTCAAGGGCACACGGTTTGGCGAGCCGCCCATGCAGCCCACTCACGACAACTGGGGTCCGCTGCTGATTCCGCCGGAGCGGTACTTCATGATGGGCGACAACCGCTACGACTCGAAAGATGGACGCTACTGGGGGCTCGTACCGCGCAAGAACGTGCGCGGGCGCCCGATGTTCGTGTATTACTCGTTCACGCCGTCGCGCGAGAGTGACCGGCCGCTGAGTTTCATAACCGATATTCGGTGGGGCAGGTTGGGCGACTGGATCAAGTGACCGAGGCAACGGCGAGTAGACCGTAGACGGTAGACAGTAGGGCGAATGCGGCAGCACAATTTCCGGTTCACCGATTTCGAGGTTCTGATGCGCACACTTCTGATCGCACTCGTGATGGCTCCTGTTGCCGCCACAACGCTCGCCGCGCAGGCATCGCAACAGCCGGTGTACCTCACGCCCTACGGTCCGCCGACGCGACCGTTCTCGCCAGCGACACGCGTCGGCAACGTGATTTACCTGGCTGGGCAGATTGGGACGGCCGGGGCGAACGCCAGCGCGGCCGCGGTCGTGCCCGGCGGCATCGAGGCCGAGACGCGGCAGACATTGAACAACATCAAGGAGGTACTGGAGAAGGTGGGTTCCGACATGGACCACGTCTTCAAGTGCACAGTGATGATGGCCGACATGAAGGAGTGGGACACGATGAACGGTGTTTATCGCACCTTCTTCAAGCCCGACCGCATGCCGGCGCGAAGCGCGCTCGGGGCGAATGGCCTCGCGCTGAACGCGCGCGTGGAGATCGAGTGCCTGGCGACGGTGAAGTAGCGTGATGCACCGGGCCGTCGTCGCGGTAGCGGCGGCCATTGCGCTCAGCGGCGGGATCTCTCGTGCCGCGCGCGCGCAGGCAGCGCCAGAGCCGGGCGCCAGCGGTCGTCTGCTCACCGACACCCTTTGGTCGCAGGCGCTCGGCGCGCGAAAGGGACTCGTGGTCTACCTGCCGCCGTCGTACGCCACGAACCCGACGCGCCGGTACCCGGTCGCCTATTACCTGCATGGCGCCACCGGTGACGAGACAAACTGGTCGCGCCAGGGAAGGATCGGCGCGGTGATGGATTCGCTCATCGCGTCGGGCTCTCCGGAAATGATCGTCGCGATGCCCGATGGCGACCCGTATTCGTTTTACGCGACGTTCAATCTCCTGCTCGACGTGGCGGGCTGCCGGCGCTTGTTTCTGCCCGACACCGCCGGTCCCGTCACGGTGCAGCGCGATTGCGTCGCCTGGCCTCACTACGACGACTACGTGGCGTTCGATGTCGTGAAGCACATCGATACCAAGTATCGAACCCGGGCGGAGCGTGGGGCGCGGGCGCTGGGAGGACTTTCCATGGGCGGTTACGGAGCGATAGCGCTGGCGTTGCAGTACCCCGCGGTTTTTGCGTCTGCGGCATCGCATTCGGGCGTGCTCTCTCCCCTTCAACACGCCCCTGAGCCGTTCGCGCGGCGCTCGCAGGCGCGCTCGGCCGCGGACTCCGCGACAAACGTACGCCTCACCACACGGTGGGCACCAATCTTCCGGGTGATCTTTGGCACGGACAGCGCGGGTTGGCTGGCCCGCGACCCGGCGACTCTCGCGTATCGCCTTCAGCGCGCCGGCCGTCCGCTGCCTGCGCTCTTCGTCGATGTTGGTATTGCCGATGCTTATTACCCGCACAGCCGCGCTTTTGTCGAATCAATGCAGTCTCGCGCAATTCCGGTCACCTACCGCGAGTGGCCGGGCGGGCACACCTGGGACTATTGGCGTGCCCACGTAGGCGAAAGCCTCGCCTGGATTGCCGCCCGCATCGGGCCTGCAGCGGGCCGCTAGCGGCTCGCCCGCCGAATAGCTTCACCGTATGGCGGAGTTCTTTCCCCGGACAAGCGCGGCGTGGCGCGCAGAACAACCACACGCCCTCCGTCGCCTGACCCTGTCGCTCACGCAGATGGCGCTGGTGACCGGTATCGTCATGCGGCTCTGGCGCTCGTACGTCCTGACCCACGGTTCGGCGGACAGCTGGGCCTGGGTGGGCGGGACTTTTCTCGTCGGCGTCTCCTTTCTCTTCCTGATGTGCGCGATTCACCTCGCGAACTTCACGCTGCGAAACTGGATCTGGCGTGCCCCGCTGTTCGCGATTTTCGAGTCGGCCACGGAAGTCGTGATGAGTCTCGCGCTTACGACGGTGGGACTCGAGCCGCTCGGCGCCGATATGGCCGAGGTGTCGGACCTGATACCGATTGCCACGCGCATCTTTGCGTGGCGCATTGCGGGCATCATACTTTTTTCGCTGGTGCTTGGTGTCGTGGTGTGGGCGGTGCGCCGGATGCTGCTCGTGGCCGAGGATCGATCGAGTACCGTGGCCGCCGTGCACAGGGCGACCAGTGAACAACCCGCGGCTGTAGAACCACCGAAGGAGGAGTCCAAATGAATCGGCCCGTCATCATCTCCCGCGCTGCCCGGCGCGGCGCTGCCCTGCTTCTGTCCGTCACTTCGCTGACGGCGCCGGTAAGCGCGCAGGATGCTCCCGCGCGACGAGAGGTGGTTGCCGCGCGTCCACAAACCAACCCGCAGCGCCCGTTTGGTACGCAGCGCGAGCTGGCCGCGATGCAACAACAGTGGCTGGGCAAGCGCCTCGACACGTTCCTCCCGGGCCTGATGCGAAAGCATGGCGTCGATTTCTGGGTGATTTCGATGCGCGAGTACAACGAGGATCCGGTCTTCAAGTCGATTACCGGACCCGAGACGATGGCCGCGCGCCGCCGCACGATCTACGTAGTCTTCGACAAGTGCGCAGCCGCCGGGACGCCCGTGTCGGCGGCCTGCATCGAGCGCATCGCGCTCGGAGGTACGTCGCAGGGGGGTGTGTGGACCGCGCGGCGCTCCACCAAACCCGTGGCCGCGGCTGTTGGCGGACAACAAGCCGAACTCTGGGGTGATGAACAGTGGCAGGCGCTCAAGCAGCTGATTGAGGAGAAAAACCCCAAGGTGATCGGCATCAATCGGTCGAAGACCTTCGCGTTCACGGATGGCCTTTCGAGCGGCGAGCTGCGGGGAATGACTGAAGCGCTCGGCGAACGCTGGACCTCCCGATTCAAGGACGCCGAAGGGCTGCCGCTGGAACTGATTGCCAGCCGGCTTCCGGAGGAAGAGGTGTTCTTCCAGAAGATGACAGCGCACGTCTGGGCGCTGACCCAGGAAATGTTCTCCAACAAAGTTATCGTCCCCGGCAAAACCCGGACGAGCGATCTCGTCTGGTGGTGGCGCCAAAAGGTTGCGGATCAGGGGCTCGAGACCTGGTTTCAGCCAAGCGTGAGCATTCAACGGAAGGGCACAACGAACCTGGGGGCCGACCCGATCATCATGCGGGGCGATGTACTGCACTGCGACGTTGGCATCACCGTCGCGCGTCTGAACACCGACACGCAGCACAATGCCTACGTGCTGCTGCCGGGAGAGACCGACGCGCCGGCGGGGCTCAAGAAGGCGCTGGCCAATGCCAATGCGATGCAGGACTTTGCGATGGAGGAAATCCGTCCTGGGCGCACAGGAAACGAAGCGCTGAAGTCGGTGCTCGATCGAATGAAGGCGCAGGGCATCGATGGTACGATGTACTCACATCCGATCGGTCAGCATGGCCACGGTGCCGGCCCGCTGGTCGGGCTCTGGGACTATCAGGAAGGCGTCCCTGGCCGTGGTGACGCGAAGGTCATTCCGTCGATGTGGTATTCCATCGAACTGCAGGCCACGACCCCAGTGCCGGAGTGGGGCGGGCAGCCGGTGCGGATGGCGCAGGAAGAGGACATGATCATTGGGGCCGATGGAAAGGTGCGCTGGGCGCTGAAGCGGCAGGACAAGCTGTTTCTCGTTCGCTAATCAACAGCAACTACGAGTGGACGGCTTACAGCTTACGGTGGACGGATAAGGGGAGACAGATGAGAAAGGGCGAGAAGGAACTACTGGTCGTTGGGGACCGGGTGCTCATCAGGCCGGAGGACGGCGATGAGCGGACCAAGGTGGGGCTCTACCTCCCGGCGACGGCTGTGGACAATCAGGCCGTTCAGGGCGGCACCATCGAGGCCACTGGGCCCGGGCACCCGCTTCCCTCTGTGGAAGAGCACCTCGACGAACCGTGGCGGATCACCGGGATGAAGGAAACCCGCTATGTTCCCATGCAGGCGCGCGTGGGTGACTACGCGCTCTTTTTCCGGAAGGCGGCTGTCGAGATCACGTTTGAGAACGAGCGGTATCTCGTGGTTCCCCAGGCTGCGATCCTGGCGTTGAGCCGAAAACCAGCGGCCGAAGACTTGTACTGAGCCGAAACCCACTTGCGTGATGCGCCGCCCGTTGCGGCGCCGAAGGAGAGAACACCGTGCCGATGTACGACGAACGCTTTATCGCCCCGATGCGAGAAGAACTCACCCGCGTCGGTTTTGAGGAACTGAAGTCAGCCGCCGATGTGGATGCGCAGCTTGACAAGAAACAGGGAACGGCGCTGGTGGTGGTGAACTCGATGTGCGGCTGCGCAGCGCGCAACGCGCGTCCGGCCCTCGCGCACGCGGTGCAGCATGCGGTTCGGCCCGACCATCTGTACACCGTGTTTGCGGGGCAGGACCCGGACGCCACGCGCCGTGCGCGTGACTACATGACCGGGTACGCGCCGAGTTCACCGTCGATTGCGCTCTTCAAGGACGGTAAGCTGGTGCACATGATTGAGCGCTTTCAGATCGAGGGCCGGGCAGCGTCGGACATCGCTGCCGACCTGATCGGGGCGTTCGACGCGCACTGCGGCAACGCGCAAGCGGCAACGCGCTGAACGTTGTAATATTTGCACTACGACAGTTTCGCGTTGCGCAAGCCCCGCCGTCCAAGGACGGCGGGGCTTGTCAATTCAAAGCACTTGTAGGGGTAGAGTTGCGCACGTAGCATTCGCGCGTGCCCCGAACGCCGCGCTCGAACCCCACCGCTCCCACGCTCGACAAGACGATTCACGAGCCGATCCGGCTGGGCATCATCAGCGCGCTTGCCGTGCACCCGAGTTTGACCTTCAACGAGCTCAAGCAGCGCCTCGACACCACTGACGGCAATGTCAGCGTGCATGCGCGCAAGCTCGAAGATGCGGGTTACCTCACCTGCCACAAGGGATTCGAGGGTCGCGTGCCGCGCACCGAGTACAAGATCAGCGCCGCTGGCCGGCGCGCGATGGAGAAGTACTTCGCCCAGATGCTCGCGCTGATCGAGGCCACCAAGGCGAAGTAGGTGGGCGCCGCGGCCTCGGCTACGGCTGCGTGACGGTGACCCGACCCTTGAACGATGTCGCTGCCACGGCCGCAAAGCGCCCGGTAAGGCCGTTTCGCGGTACGCTCACGAATTTCTGGCCCCGCGTTTTTGCATCCCGCGCCATAGTCGCACCAAGGATTGTGGCCGTCGCGGCATCCCAGCCAACTTCGGCGCGCGTGTCCTTGGAGAAGGCGAGCGATATATCGCCGCCGTGCGTGTCAAACGTGATGCGCCCGTCGGGCTTGGCGCTACCGGCGAACTTCAGGTCTCCCGAAATGGACTCGATGCGCGCGCGGTAAAGCGCGCCGCCGGTTACGCTGATTGCGCCACCGACCGTCACGAGGGTGACATCGTCGCTGGATCCCGTCCACGTGATGCGCCCTGTCGCGGTCCGTCCGCGCAGAAACGCCGGCGACGCCTCGATTTCCAGGTCGCCGTCCATCGTCTCGGCCACCACTTCCGTCGGCGACCCGGCCACGCGCAGGCGGCCGCTGAGCGTCGTGGCATCAACGGTTCCCGCGAAGTCGCGGATGTCGATGCTGGTGGCGGCGCCTCGCACTGAAATGCGCGCGCGGGCGGGGAGGTAGATCGTCAGGTCGGCGAGCGGCGCACGATCATCGCTTCCCTCGACGCCAAGTTTGGCGCCGCGCGAGCCGCCGCCACCGTAGAACGCGTCCTTGCCCTTGCTGGCAATGGTCCCCGTGACCTGGATGGTGTCGCGATCCCAGCCGCGGATGGTGAGCGTTCCGTTGAGGTTATGGATGCGGACCATGCCATCCACGTCGAGCTGCCAGCGACGGTCAACCTTCTGCTGGGCAGAGGCCGATGGCGCAATCGCCAGGAGCGCGAAGACGGTCGCCGTGAGCGTGAGGAGTCGAGCGGTTTGTGTCGTCAGCATGGTCGGACCTACATCCCCGCGGCGGGGAGTACCCGCACGCGCTTGAGGAAATCGAGCTTGCGTTCGTAGACGAGCGAAAGCGCCTGACCTGCGGCAACGTCCCGCGGGTCGGCGCCGAGTGCGGCGCGAAGGTCGGCGATGGCGGTGTCGATTGTCGCGAGGGAACGGCGCACCACCTCCCGGGTGTTCGGCGAGAGCGCCGCGGCGTGTGCGGCGACCTCGGCTTCGAGTTCGCGCGAGGCTTCGCGGTACTCGTCGAGCGCGGCGGCAAGCGCCGGGTGCGAGGCATTCGCAGCGTTCGCCGCTACCGCAACTACCGACCCGGATGACTCAGGTCCGCCAGTTGGCAGTGGCGCAGGCGGCGCCGCGGGTGCAGCGACGGACGCCACCGGCTCCGTGCCCTGGCGGGCTACCAGCGTCACGCCCGTAGCCAGCACCACGACCGCTGCTGCTGCGATCAGCCAGCGCGAGCGCTGCGCCGGCGCGCTGACTGGATCGTGGGTCGTCGCAATGCTTCGAACGCGCTGCGCCTCGATGCGTGCACGTATCGCCGGCCAGGCGTCGCGCGAGGGTTCCACTTCGCGCGGCAACCGCGCTGTGGCATCGAGGAGCTCCCGCAGTTTCGTGGGGTCGAGTTCTTCGTTCATCGCAATGCCTCCATCAGCAGTCGCCGCGCCCGGTGCAGTTGTGCCCGGACCGTGGCCGGCGCGATTCCCGACAGCGCCGCAATCTCTTCGTGTTTGTAGCCTTCGATTTCGTGCAGCACGAACGCGGTGCGCGCGCCTTCCGGAAGTCGGGCGATCGCACGTTCCAGGTCCATCCGGTCGCCGGGATCGCCCGAGAGCGCCGCCACCGGAAATTCCGCGATGTCGCCGGCCGTCTCTTCGTGCGCGCCACGCCGCTTCGCCGACCGCGTCTGGTGCAGAAACGCGTTCACGGTCACCCGGTGGATCCAGGTCGAGAGAGCGCTTTCCCCGCGAAACGCCGGCAGGCGCTCCCACACACGCACAAATACATCCTGCATCAGCACCTCCGCGGCGTCGCGGTCTCCTGTGAGCCGGAGACAGAGGGCCGTGACCCGACCCGCATTCGCGCGGTAAATCCGCTCGAATGCGGGCACATCGCCGCGCTGTGCGAGCGCGACATCGCCGTTGACAGCCGACGGATCGGTCGGCGTGTCACGGTCGGGATCGGGGGTGGGGGCGGGCATCACGACGAGTGGATTCTTCCTCCACCAATGTGATGCCGCGACCGGATCGTGCGTTTAAGCGACACCGGCCGCGCTAGGGCGGCCGGCGTGTGATGCGATGGGGCGGGCTACCCCCCTTACGCGTACCGAATCCAGCGCAGGAGCTCCCTGAAACTCGGCCGTTTGCCGGTCATCAGCAGCCCAACGCGGTAGATCCGCGCGGAGACCCAGATCGTAGCCACGCAGGCCACGGCGAGGATTGCCAACGATGCCAGCACCTGCCAGGTGGGCACCTGGGTGGCACTCATGATCATGGGCATGATGATCGGCGAACTGAAGGGCAACAGACTCATGACATTCGCCAGCGTGCCGGTCGGCGTCGTGAGGATCGGTTGCACGAAGATGATTGTCGCGACCAACGGAAGCATGGCTGGAAAGGCCGCCTGATTGGCCTCTTCCGGACTGTTGCACATGGCGCCGACAGCCGCGAAGATCGACGCGTAGAACGTGTAGCCCAGCAGGAAGAAAAGGATCAGCGTCACGACCTGGAACGCAGAGAATTCGGGCAGGGAGATGTTGATGCCCGATGCGGCTGCGGCGCCGAGGCCGTATGCCGACCCCACAATGCCGAACGCGAGCCAAACCAATTGCTGTGTCAGTCCGACCGCGCCAACACCGATCACCTTGCCGGCCAGGAGCGTTTCGGGAGAAATGCTGGCGATGACGACCTCGGCCACGCGCGTGGTCTTTTCTTCCAGCACGCCACGCATGATGTTTTGCCCATACAGCAGGATCATCATGTAGAGCAGGAAAGCGATGATGAATCCGATGAAGAACCCGGCCAATCCCGAGCCACCTCGTCCGCGGGACGTGATGCGTTCCGTCTCCATGTTGGCGCGAAGCCGCGTGAGTGAGTCGGCACGCGAACCGGTGATGCCGGCCGCTTCGAGGCGCTGCCCGAGCAGGGCGGTGCGGAGGGCGGCCTCAACCTGTTCCATCTCGCCCAGCGACGACGCGTTCTTGCCTGCATAGCGGGCCCGCGCGCTCGTCATGGTCGCGGTGTCGAGCACCAGGTAGCCGCGAGTGGCTCCGGCCATGACCGCCTGCGTCGCGGTGGTCTCCGCCGCCGCGAGGTCCGCGATGGCGATCGGCAGCACTTTTGTCGGCGCCAAGGGCGCTGCGGAGTCGCCGAGTGCCACGCGCGCAGGGTCGCGTTCGGCCCGGTCGCGGAGCGTGGTGGCGATGCGTTGTCCCAACCCGGTTCCGGTGGCGTCGAGAACGTGGAAGTCGGTGATCTGCGCCGCGCGCATGTTCTTGACCGTCATCAGGCCCGGGAGAACCATCATTCCCAGCAGGAAGACCGGTCCAAGCAGTGTACCGATGACGAACCACTTGTTGCGCACGCGCTCCAGGTACTCGCGCTTGACCACGGCCATCAGCTTGTTGGCATTAACCATGACCCGTCATCCCCGGCTCGATGTTTGTCGCGCCGACCTTCTCGAGGAAGATCTGGTGCAGTGAGGGCTGCACGAGTTCGAATCGCTGCACGTCCACGCCTGCCGCCACAATAGAGCGCAGGATGGCCTGCGGGTCGGCACCGCGCTTGAGTGCCAGCTCAAAGAACCGGTTCTGGTCGTCCACGCGGTCGACCATTCCCTGATCCTTGATCAGCTCGGCGATGCGTTCGCGGCCGCCGGCGACGCTCAGGGCCACGTTGTTCGTCCCATGATCGGCCTTCACGCCGGCCACCGTGCCGTCAAGCACCTTCTTTCCGCGCGCAATGATGCAGACGGAATCGCAGAGTCGCTCGGCATTGTCCATGAGGTGCGTCGAAAAGATCACGGTCTTGCCGCGCTTCTTCAGGTCCACAACCGTGTCCTTGAGCGCTTGTGCGTTGATCGGGTCAAGTCCGCTGAACGGCTCGTCGAGGATGACGAGATCGGGGTCGTGCAGCAGGGTGCCGATGAACTGCACCTTCTGCTGCATGCCTCGCGAAAGTTCGTCGACCTTGGCGCTGCCCCAGTCCTTCTCCGCCGTCCGGAGCGAGAGGTGGTCGAGCCAGTACTCAATCCGGCGGTCGGCTTCCTTGGCGGTAAGGCCCTTCAGCTCCGCGAGGAACCGCAGGGCACGTCGCACGACCATCTTCTTGTACAGGCCGCGTTCCTCGGGGAGGTATCCGAGCCGGTCGATGACGTGGCGGTCGGTATTGGAGGTGCCGAAGACCGAGATCGTGCCCTCGTCGGGCGCGATGATGTTCAGCACCATGCGAATCGTGGTGGTCTTTCCAGCGCCGTTTGGGCCGAGAAGTCCGTAGACAGTCCCCTTTGGCACGGCGAGGGACAACGCGTCGACGGCCGTATGTTCGGCGTAGCGCTTGGAGACCGCCCGGATTTCGAGGGCGAGGTCGCTCATGTACTCCCTTGTATGTGGGGGGGCGCGCTCCGAATATACGCGGATGCCGACCGGGGAGTTTCTGCTGGTGTGTGGGGCGATCCTGGTCGTCGCCTTCCTGTATTCTGCGGTTGGTCACGCGGGCGCATCCGGCTACATCGCCGTGCTGACCCTGTTTGGCTACGCACCAGAGGTTATTCGGCCGGTTGCACTTGTGCTGAACATTCTGGTCGCCGCGATCGGCGTGGTGCAGTTCTCGCGCGCCGGGCACTTCTCGTGGCCACTATTCTGGCCCTTTGCGTTGCTCGCGGTGCCGATGGCGTTCATCGGCGGCTATTTGACCCTGCCGACACATTGGCTGAAGGTGCTGATTGGGCTCGTACTGCTGGCGTCGGCGATCCAATTCATCCGCAAACCGTCCGCTGACGGTGAGCTACGCCGGCCCGCGACCGGTCCGGCGATCGCAATCGGCGGCGGGCTTGGGATGCTAGCCGGTTTGACGGGTACTGGCGGCGGAATCTTCCTGACGCCGCTGTTGATCTTCCTTCGCTGTGCGGCGACGAAACAGGCGTCGGCGGTGTCGGCGCTCTTCATCCTAGTGAATTCACTCTCAGGGCTCGCCGGGAACTTCAGCGCCACGCGCACCTTTCCGGCCTTCGCGCTTTCGTTTGCGGGCGTCGCTGTCGTAGGTGGAGCGCTTGGTTCGTACACGGGCGCACGCCGGCTCGAGGTCACGGCGATCAAGCGGTTGCTCGCCGTGGTGCTCGCCATCGCGGGATTGAAGCTGGTCCTTTCGTGAGCGAGGCAACGCAGAAGCGCCGGGTTGCCATCATCGCGGGAGCTGGCCCCGCCGGCCTTACGGCCGCCTGGGAGCTGCTTGCCCGCACGGACATCATCCCGATCGTGATTGAGCCGACGTCGGCGACGGGCGGCATCGCGCAGACGTTCACGTACAAGGGAAACCGCATCGACATCGGTGGACACCGGTTCTTCTCCAAGAGTCAGCGGGTGATGGAGTGGTGGTTCTCGATCCTGCCGCGTCAGGGCGCACCCGCGTCGGACGATGCCACGCACGCGCACGATGTGGAGTTCGCGGCCGAGGCGATCGTGCGACGGCTGGTCCCTGGCGAGGACGGACGCGCCCGCGTCGAGGAATCGCGCGGGCCGGCCCCCGATCCAGAGCGCGTGGATGCCGTGATGCTCCAGCGCCCCCGGCTTTCGCGCATCTACTGGCGTGAGAATTTTTTCCCGTATCCGTTGGGCATCACGCTGCTCGTGGCGTGGCGACTCGGTCTGGTCAACACTGCGCTCATCGGATTGAGCTACATCAAATCGCGCCTCGTTCCGCTTCGCGATGAGACGTATCTCGATGCGTTCTTCACGAACCGCTTCGGACGGCGTCTCTACGAGACCTTCTTTCGCGGCTACACGGAAAAAGTCTGGGGCGTGAAGTGTTCGGAGATCCGCGCCGACTGGGGGGCGCAACGCATCAAGGGCCTCTCATTGACGCGCGCGGTCACGCACGCGGTGCGCGACCTGCTGTCGAGCGATTTTTCCAAACAGCAGCGCACGCGCGAGACCTCGCTCATCACGCGCTTCTTCTACCCCAAGTTCGGGCCCGGCCAGGTGTGGGAGGTGGTCGAGCGCCAGGTTGCCGAGTGCGGCGGAACCGTGCGGCACGGCGCGCGCGTGACGGGTGTCACGCTCGACGCGAATCGCGTGTCGCGCGTCACGGTGGAGGACGGCGCCACGGGCAAGCGTGAAGAGATGCCCTGCGACTTCTTCTTCTCGACCATGCCCGTGCGCGACCTCGTGGCTGGGACCGCGCCACCACCACCTGCGCCTGTGCTTGAGGTGGCAAATGGACTCAAGTACCGGGATTTTCTGACGGTCGGACTGCTGCTCAAGCGCCTGCATGTGCGTGAGAAGGGACGCTCACCGCAGGCCATGGTGCGTGACAACTGGATCTACGTGCAGGATGAGAGCGTGCAAGTGGGACGAATCCAGGTGTTCAACAACTGGAGTCCCTACCTCGTTGCCGATCCTGCCCACACCGTATGGATAGGGCTCGAATACTTCTTGAACGACACCGACGCCCTGTGGCACACCGCCGACGCGGATCTCGTTGCGCTCGGCACGCGCGAGTTGGAGCAGGTGGGATTCGCACAAGCGCGCGACGTGATCGACGGATGCGTACTGCGCATGCCCAAGGCGTATCCGGCCTACTTCGGCACCTACGACCGGCTCGGCGAAGTGCGGGCATGGGTGAACTCGGTGCCCAATCTGTTCTGCATTGGGCGCAACGGAATGCACCGATACAACAACCAGGATCATTCCATGCTCACCGCGATGCTCGCGGTGGACAACATCCTCGCTGGACAAGCCGACGACTCCAACCTCTGGGATGTGAACCTGGAGATGGTGTACCAGGAAGAGTGAGCGTCACGAGCCGGCCAGCTTCGCCGACGCCGCATCCGTGGAACGCGCCGATCACCTGTGCGCTGATCACGGCCGCCTGTGTCATGCTCACCTGGGACTCCGTCTCGCAGCTTCCGGTGATGCACGACGAGTGGGCCTACTGGATGCAGGCCCAGCAGTTCGCCGCGCTGGGCTGGTCGCAACCAGCGCCGCAGTTACCGGAGTTCTTCGAACAACTCTACGTGCTGGTTTCGCCGGTGTACGCGGCCAAGTACTGGCCGGGCCATGCGATGGCGATCGCAGCAGGCTTTGCGATCGGCCTTCCCTGGCTGCTGCCATTGGCACTTTCCGCCGTCAGTGGCGCGCTCGTCTTTCTTCTGGCGCGGCGCGTCAGCGGCCCGTTTACCGCGTCGCTGACATTTGTGCTCTGGGTGAGCACGTTCGGCAATCTGCGGTTTCGGGCGTCGTACTTCTCGGAGATCACCACATCGTTCGCCTGGCTGCTCGCCTGGTGGGCGCTGCTGGAGTGGCGCCAGACCCGCCGGCTGTCATGGATGGTGACGCTTGCGCTCGCGACCGGGCTTGGCGCGATCTCACGCCCCGCGACGATGTTCGTGTTCGCGATTCCCGTTGGCCTGCTGGTGCTTGCGGACGTCTGGCGTGCGACCGGTGGCCTGCGCCCACAACTGGTGCGCCATCTGGCCATTGGTGTTGCCTGTGGTACGGCCGTGCTCGCCATTCTGCCGCTCTGGAGCGCTCGCACCACGGGCAGCGCTCGCCTCACGCCGCTGGCCGAATACACGAAGCAGTACTTGCCCTTCGACGTTCCCGGTTACGCGGTGAGCGATACACCGCCGGAGCGAACGGTGCCTCCGGAAATCGAACGCGTGCGAGGATTCCTGCGCGAGATCAAGGTCGAGCAGGCGACGGCACCGGTGTGGCGCACCTTCGCGGAGCGCGCGGGCTTTCTCATGCGCGATGCTTTCGCCGGGTGGCGGCTGCCATTTGTGCTCACGTTCGCCGTTGGGCTCGCGGTCGGCGGTCCGGTGACGTGGTTTGCTTTCGGTTCAGTCTTGCTGCTTGTGGTGGGCTATGTGACGCAGGCGCACACGCGCGACTGGACGATCTACTACCTCGAAGCCTTTCCGGTGGTGGCGTTTGTCGCGGCGCTTGGTGCGCGTCGAATCTTCGAAAGCATCCGCGGGCAGCTACCCCGGCTACCGGCGCCCCACGCCGTGCCAAAGTTGGTCTATCGCGTACTGGCCGCCGCCGTCATCGCGCTGTTGCTTCGCGACACATACGCCGCCAGTAAGACGCTCGCCCAGGTCGGCGCTCGAACGGTCGCGTTCCGCGAGGCAATCACCCGACTGGCGCGCTCGCCGAACATCGTATTCGTTCGGTACGCCGAACGGCGGAACATGCACCTGGCATTGGTGGCCAACGAGGGCGATCTGGAACGCGCTCGGTCATGGGTTGTGCATGATCGTGGCGCGGACAACGCGCGACTGATGGCACTGGCACCCGGGCGCACCGCGTATCTGTACGACGAGGCCACCGGTGCGTTCACCGAGATGCAGCGATGAGCGCGCTCACGCGTGGCAGCTGGATTGCCTTTGCCGTGGCCGCGGGGATGCTCACCGCAATGGTGATTCCCGAGCTGAACTACGTGCCGCTCTGGGACGGCCGCGTGTACGCCAACTGCGTGATGGACGCAGCGCACACCGGGCTCTCGATGGAATCGCTGCGCTGCGCGAATCACCCGTCACAAGGGTGGGGGTTCGTACTCGCGGTGCCGCAGCTCCTGGCACCGGGAAGCGTGGCCGTCCTGCACCTCACGAACCTCGTGCTTGGCATCGTCGCGGTGGGCGCATTTCGCGTTGTCCTGGCACGCGTGATCCCGGATCCAGATCGTGCACGTGAACTCGACCTGGTGATGATTGCAGCGGCGGTGCATCCCGTCGTCGTTTCGACGTTGCTGCAGCCCAATGTGGACTTCGGCGTCTACGCGTTCTTCTTCATGGCGTTGGCGGGATTGCTCACGCCGGTTCCCGGCGGAACGCTCGCCGCGATCGTTGCAGGCACGCTGCTCGTTTTTTCGAAGGAGACCGGCGTCGCGGCTTACGGACTCGCGGCCGCAGCCGCCGTGGCGCTTGAACATCATGCCACCGGCGAATCGCTGCGTGCGCGCATTGGTGCGATCGTGCGCCGTGGCGCGCTGCTCAGCGTGCCGCTCGTGGCTTTTGGAGCGCACGTACTCCAGTGGAATGCGACGCACGAGGTGAACGCCATCTGGCGGCACGGCTGGCAGGAGAGTTCGGCCGACGGTTTCAAGTTCTTCGATCTCTCCGAACCCATTGCGCTCAGCTACGCCGCCGGACTCTTCGTCCTCGGATTCATGTGGGTCGTCTGGGTCCCGACGTTCACTGACGCACTTGTGGGACTGGTCCGGAGGGCCAAGCGGAAACCGGCACGCCACGTTCCCGGTGCGCACCTGCCGACGCTGATCGCGGTCGTTCTGTTGACCGTGATCCTCACTTACGTCCTCACGAGTTTCCGGACCTGGAGCAACCTCCGCTACTTCGCGCTGCTCTATCCGTTGTTCCTGCTTGTGGCTTACGTGGCGTTGCTTCGGCTCGGGCTGAGTGTGCGCGCCCGCATCGTGTCGATAGCCGGCGTCATCGTCCTCTTCGTGTTAGCCGCCTACCGGTCGGTCGACCCGCTGTCGCGCGTGGTCTACGGAACCTTCGATACCGGTGTGCGACGGATGTACCAGATGACCTCTATTACCGGGGAATTCGAGGGGCCCGGGCGCGACCAGCTGGTCTATAACCTGGAGTTCACCGGTTATCACCACGTGCAGAACGCCTTGTTCCAGCGGATTCTGCCGACTGATACGACCGTAATTGGGGCACCACGCCACGTCCGGTGGAACATCTGGACCCAGCTCGACTCGGCGTCCCGCACTCGCACGATGCGGCGTACCGGTGTCATAACCCCAGTCTACGCCGACGAGTTCGACATCCCGGCACGAAGATCGCGTGAGGCTTGGCTGCTGGATTTCTCCAACCACGGCACGAATGATCGCGCCCTGCAGTTGTTGCTCTCGAGCTACTACGTAACCGATTCCAGCGTCGTCACTTCGCGCGGACAGAGACTGGTCGCGCGACATCTGGTTCGGCGTCAACCGCCCGCGTTACCTTGAATCCATGCGCACCCCCACTCCGATCGGCGCTCATATGAAAGTGGTCATCCTCGCTGGCGGGCTGGGAACCAGACTGTCGGAAGAGACCACGTCGCGGCCAAAGCCTATGGTCGAGATCGGCGGTCGGCCGATTCTTTGGCATATCATGCATCTCTATGCCCACCACGGACTTGCGGAGTTCGTGTTGGCGCTTGGGTACAAAGCGGAAATGGTGCGCGAATACTTCCTGCGCTACCACCAGGTGTCGCGGGACCTCACCGTTCGGCTGGCCGACGGCAGCGCCACGACCCATGGCGCCTTATCCGAGGACTGGACGCTCCACCTCATTGATACGGGAGCGAGCACACAGACCGGTGGTCGGATCCGCCGCCTGAAGAAGTGGATTGGAAATGAGACCTTCTGTCTCACATATGGCGACGGAGTCAGCAACATCGACATCAGCAAGTTGGTCGCCTTCCATCGTTCCCACGGCAAACTCGCGACGGTCAGCGCCGTGCGCCCGGCCGCGCGTTTTGGCGGCATTGATCTCGAGGGTGACACCGTTCGCGCATTTGCCGAGAAGGATCAGACCAGCGAAGGTTGGATCAACGGAGGGTTCTTCGTTCTCGAGCCGAAGGTGTTGGACTACATCGAGAACGACGACACAATCTGGGAGCGAGGGCCACTCGAACGACTGGCCGCCGAGGGCCAACTCAAGGCATTCCGCCACGAGGGCTTCTGGTGGCCGATGGATACGCTCCGTGACGTGAAGCTTCTCGAAACACACTGGGCGAGTGGTCACGCGCCCTGGAAGACCTGGTAGTGGCGAAGGCGCAGAAGAAAGTCGCAACGCCGTCAATGGGCTCGGCGACGACCCGCAGCGCACAGCGCGACTGGTGGCGTGACCGTCCCGTTCTGGTCACCGGCGCCACCGGCCTGCTCGGCAGCTGGCTCACCAAGCGCCTTATCGCTGGAGGCGCAGATGTCGTCGCCGTTGTCCGCGACTGGGTGCCGCGGAGCATTCTGCTCTCGTCGCCTGAACTCGTTTCGCGCGTGACCTTCGTGCGCGGCGACGTGCGCGATCAGGAACTGCTCGAGCGCGTGATGGGCGAATATGAAACGGACACGGTGTTCCATCTCGCCGCGCAGACGATCGTCGGAGTGGCCAACCGGAATCCCGTGTCCACGCTGGACACGAACATTCGCGGCACCTGGGCACTGCTGGAGGCAGCGCGGCGGAGTCCGCTCGTGAAGTCGATCGTGACGGCGTCGAGCGACAAAGCCTACGGCGACCACGACAAACTGCCGTACGACGAAACGGCGGCGCTGAAAGGCGAACATCCGTACGACGCCAGCAAGTCATGTTCGGACCTGATCGCGCGCATGTACGCGGTGACCTATGGCGTTCCGGTGGCCATCACGCGTTGCGGCAACTTCTATGGCGGCGGCGACCTCAACTGGAATCGCCTGGTCCCGGGCACGATTCGCTCGGCGCTCAAGAACCAGCGCCCGGTCATTCGCTCCGATGGTTCATTGATTCGCGACTACTTCTACGTCGAGGACGGCGCCTCCGCCTACATGCAGCTCGCACAGGCGCTGCACGAGCGCCAGGAACTTCGGGGTGAGGCGTTCAATTTCTCCAACGAAATTCAGGTGGATGTCATTGCCCTCACGCGCAAGATTCTCGCGCGGATGCAGGTGAAGCTCGCGCCCGACGTTCGCTCGGAAGCCAGGCACGAGATTCTGCACCAGTGGTTGAGCGCTGCCAAGGCGCGACGGGTCCTGGGCTGGACGCCGGAGTTCACGCTGGACGAGGGACTCGACCGCACGATCGCGTGGTATCGCGAGTTTCTCTCTCGCGACTGACCGCGTGACTCGCCGCGTGACCGCCGACTCCTCAACCCGAGACGCCGCAGCGATTCGCGCCGAGATTGGCGCGTTGGTCGCAGAGTACCACGGCGCGGCGTTCGCGCCGCAGGTGTTTGTGCCCGGCTCGACGCCGATACCGGTATCCGGTCGGGTTTTCGGTGCAAGCGAGGTGCAGCACCTGGTCGATTCCGGGCTCGACTTCTGGCTCACCACCGGGCGATTCGCCGCGCAGTTCGAGCGCGAGTTCGCCAAAGTGATGCAGGCGCGTCACGCGATGCTTGTGAACTCGGGGTCGAGTGCGAATCTGCTGGCCGTGAGCGCGCTCTGTTCGCCAATGGTGGAAGGACGACGTCTGGTGCCGGGCGACGAGGTGATCACGGTGGCCGCGGGATTCCCGACCACGGTGAATCCGATTTTCCAAAACGGGCTCGTACCCGTGTTCGTGGACGTCGAGTTGCCGTCCTACGGCATCGACATCTCGCGGCTCGAGGCGGCGCTGTCGTCGCGCACGCGCGCAGTGGTCGTCGCGCATGCCCTGGGAAATCCGTATGACGTCGGCGCCGTGGCGGCGTTTGCGAAGGCACACGACCTCTACCTTGTCGAAGACTGCTGCGACGCCGTCGGTGCCACCTTCGACGGCAAGCCGGTCGGCACATTTGGTGACCTGGCCACGGTGAGCTTCTATCCCGCCCACCACATCACGATGGGTGAGGGCGGCGCGGTGCTCGCGCATCGGCCCAGGTGGAAACGCATCGTCGAATCGATTCGCGACTGGGGCCGCGATTGCTGGTGTGATCCCGGAAAGGAGAACACCTGCGGCAAGCGTTTCGACTGGGAACTGGGCCAGCTTCCCTGCGGCTACGACCACAAGTACACCTACTCGCACGTCGGCTACAACCTCAAGGCCACGGACATGCAGGCAGCGGTCGGCGTGGCCCAGCTTGCGCGCCTGACGGATTTCGTCGCGGCGCGGCGACGCAACTACGACACGCTGCGCACGGCGCTCGGCGACCTCGACAGCGTGCTCGAGTTCGCGGCTGTGCATCCCAAGGCAAACCCGAGCTGGTTCGGGTTTCCCATGCGGGTGCGCGAGTCGGCGCCGTTTAACCGTAATGAGTTCGTGCACTTTCTCGAGGGTCGCAAGATCGCGACCCGGCTCCTTTTTGGCGGGAACCTCACGCGCCAGCCGGCGTACGCCGGGCTGAACTATCGCGTGGTGGGCGATCTTTCGCGCACCGATCAGGTGATACACGGGACGCTCTGGATTGGCTGCTATCCGGGGCTCACCGACGACATGTTGGCGTACGTCTCCGATTCGATCCACGAGTTCGTGCGTGGGGTGAGGGCCTGATGACCACTGAACGGCCGCTCTTCATCCTCGAGATGGCGAACAACCACATGGGCGATGTCGCCCACGGGGTCGCGTTGATCCGTGCGATGCGCGACGCCGTTGCGGGATTCGACCAATTTGAGTTTGCCTTCAAGCTCCAGTTCCGCGACCTCGACACCTACATCCATGCCAGCGCTCGCGGTCGCGCCGACCTCAAGTACATCAAGCGGTTTGAGGAGACGCGCCTCACCCGCGCCAACTTCGAGGCGCTGGTCGCCGAAATGCGGGCCTGCGGATTCACGCCGGCGTGCACGCCCTTCGACGAAGTGTCGGTGGGAACCATCGAAGAGATGGGCATCGACGTCGTGAAGATTGCCAGCGCAGCGTTTACCGACTGGCCCTTGCTGGAGCGGGTGGCCACGCTCGACAAGCCGGTGGTGGCCTCCACCGCTACCGCCACGCTCGACGAGATGGATGCGGTGGTGAGCTTCTTCCTTCACCGCGGACGCCGCCTCACGTTGATGCACTGCGTGGCCGAGTATCCCACCCCTGGCGATCAGCTGAGGCTGAACCAGATCGAGGTGTTGCGCGACCGGTATCCTGGCGTGCGCATTGGCTATTCCACGCACGAAGATCCGGCGGCGACGACCCCGGTGATGATTGCGATCGCAAAGGGCGCGACGGTGTTCGAAAAACACGTCGCCCTCCAAACCGACAAACACGCACCCAACGCCTACTCTGCCACCCCTGACCAGGTGCGCGCGTGGGTGACTGCGGCGGCCTCAGCGATGACGATGGCGGGCCCGGTGGGTCGGACCGAGTCGCCCGAGACGGAGCGGGCGAGTTTGCATGCCCTGCGTCGCGCAGTCTTTGCCGCGCGCGACATCAAGGCCGGCGAGACGCTCAAGGCCGACGCCATCACGATTGCGTTTCCGCCCGTCGAAGGTCAGCTCACGGTCAACGAGCGATCGAAGTATGCGAGTCACATCGCGCGTCACGACCTCAAGGCGGGAGCGCCCATCTTGCGCGCAGACGTGGACGCGCACAACCACCGCGACGAAATTCTCCGCGCCGTGCGCGCCGTGAAGGAACTGCTCAGGCAGGCCAATATCGTCGTACCGGGCAAGGCGGAACTCGAAATCTCGCACCACTACGGGCTTGAGAAGTTTGCCGAGACGGGACTGGTGATGATCACCGTGGTGAACCGCGAGTATTGCAAGAAGCTGCTGACGATGTTGCCCGGCCAGACGCACCCGGAGCAGTACCACAACCAGAAGGAAGAAACCTTCATCGTCCAGCACGGATCGATGCGGCTCTGGCTTGATGGCGAGGCGCGTGACGTCGGTCCCGGCGATGTGGTGACCGTTGCGCGCGGTGTGCGCCACAAGTTCCACACCGATACCGGGGTGGTGTTCGAGGAGATCTCGTCCACGCACCAGGTGGCGGATTCGTTCTACACCGATCCGACGATCGCGCAAAACGCCAATCGCAAGACCTTTCTCGCCTACTGGATGTGAGCCAGACCGTGCGGGTGGCCGACTATGTGATGGCACGCCTTGCCGACGCCGGTGCCCGCCAGGTGTTTCTCCTGCCGGGCGGTGGCGCCATGTTTCTCAACGACGCGCTCGCATGCGAGAAGCGGCTTGAGCCGGTGCCCTGCCACCACGAGCAGGCCTGCGGCATCGCCGCCGAGGCCAATGGTCGCGTCGAGGGTCCGCCGTTCGGCGTTGCCCTGGTGACAACTGGGCCCGGTGCCACGAACGTCATCACTCCCGTCGCGGGCGCCTGGATCGACTCGCTACCGCTGATGATCGTCTCCGGACAGGTGAAGCGCGCCGACCGGCTCGCCGGGCGGCCACTCCGTCAGGCCGGCGTCCAGGAAGTCGACATCGTGCCCATGGTGGCGTCGATCACCAAGTACGCCGCCACGGTTGAATCACCGGAGCGGATTCGCTTTCATCTCGACCGCGCGCTCTACGAAATGCGTCACGGTCGTCGCGGGCCCGTGTGGGTGGACATCCCGCTCGACGTTCAGGCGGCACAGGTGGATCCCGACTCACTGGAAGGATGGGATCCCCCGGCGGAGCTTGGGCCCGACCTCTCCGCCGCGGTCGCAAAGCTGCGTGCCGCGCTCGCCCGCGCCGAACGGCCGCTGATTCTCGCGGGTCATGGGGTGCGCGTGGCTGGCGCGGCTGAGGAGTTCCGTGAGTTCGCGGAGGCCGCGGAAATTCCGGTCGTCACCACATGGAACGCGCTCGACCTGCTGCCGTGGGACCACGAGCTGCTCGTCGGCCGCCCGGGCATCGTGGCGCTACGTGCACCCAACTTTGCCGTTCAGTCGTGCGACCTGCTGATCGTGATCGGTTGCCGCCTCGACAACGTCGTCACGGCGTTCGACCCAAAGGCGTTTGCACCGCGGGCGGCCAAGTTCATCGTCGATGTGGACGCCAACGAACTCGCCCGCCACGCCGCGCCCGCTGCCACCACCGTCGTCGCCGACGCGCGAAAGTTCCTGCGCGCCTGCAGTCGCACTACACTGGTGACTGCCCGGCCGTCATGGGGCGCATGGCGTGCGCGCTGCCAGGATTGGAAAACGCGGTACGGCCGTGGTGACGGACAACCGATGCGCGCCAGCGGCGAGATCACGCACTACACCTTCGTCGACGAACTGTCCAAGGCGATCCCGCTCGGCCGGCTTGTTGTCACCGGATCATCAGGACTCGCCGTGGAAGTGTTCTACACGGTCTTTCGGAACAAGCCAGGGCAGCGCGTCTTTCTCACCTCCGGACTCGGCGCCATGGGCTATGGCCTCGCCGCCGCGATTGGGGCGTGCATCGGCGCGGAGCGCATTCCTACCGTCTGTGTGGAAGGCGACGGCAGTCTGCAGCTGAACCTGCAGGAGTTGCATACGCTCAAGCAGCTGAACCTGCCCATCGTGCTGGTCGTGATGAACAACCACGGCTATGCCTCGATACGGAACACGCAGCGCAATTATTTCGACAGCCGCTTCATTGGCACCGGCCCTGAATCCAACCTGGGAATGCCGGACCATGTGGCACTCGCGGAGTCACTCGGGATTCCCGCCATGCGCATTGAGCGGGCCGAAGATCTCGCGGCAGGTCTCGCACGGGCGATGGCTGAGCGCGGGCCGTTTCTCTGTGATGTCTCGCTCTCGTCCAATGAAACACTCGCGCCCAAGGTGGCTGCCGTACCGCAGCCCGACGGTTCAATGATCTCGATGCCACTCGAAGACATGACGCCGCTCCTCCCGCTGGACGTGCTGCGCAACGAACTGGGTGTGGAGCCGGATCCGCGCTCAGTGCGCGCACGAAGCGCCGGACGCTGAGGAAACAATGAGCGAATCCGCCTCCGGCTGCCGGTTGTGCGGGGATTCGCTCGCGCAGGCGCGGCGGATGCACATCGCGGATGCGCCTTCGGGGGCACAGCACTTCACCGACACAGCTGCCGAAGCCCACGCGCATTCCATTACGCTGACCATCGCCGAGTGCAGCGCGTGCGGACTCGTGCAGTCGACGTCGCCGCCGGCTGAGGGACATCGTCGTGCAATCACCGCGGCCGGCGTATCCGGTCCGATGCGCGACCATCGCGTGGCGCAGGCACGCCGTCTCGGCGCGGCGCTGGAGGCGGCGAACACGCGCATTGCGCTCGTCGGATGCGGGAACGGCTACGAACTGGCGCTCCTTGCGGAGGCGGGATTCCGGCCGGAAGGGATTGAGTGGGGCGGCGCCCCGCAGATGTATGACGGAGTCTGGCCCGTGCACGACGGATATCCGGAGCGCGGCGCTCCACTTCCGGGCGCGCCATACGACGCGTTCGCCTGCTACAACTTTCTCGAACACGCGGGTGACCCGCGCGGATTTCTCGTGGCCATCCGCGAATCCCTGGTCCCGGGCGGCACCGGCGTCATTGAAGTGCCCAACTATGCTCGGCAGCGCACGGAGCGGCGTGCGGCGGACTATATCGCCGATCATCTCTCGTATTTCGACCTCCGCACCTTCCGGGCGCTCGTGCTCGTCGCCGGGTTTGACGTCGTGTCGCTGGGTGAAGTGCGCGAGGGCGAGAACCTCGAAGCGATTGTGCACGTGCCGAAGGGAGCGAATCTGGCCGGCGACGCGAACGATCTTGCTGCGGCGCGCGCTGCGGTTGCGCAATTCTTCGCCCGCTGGAACGCGCACGGTGGCGGGGCAGTGGCGTGGGGCGCGAGTCATCAGGCAATGACGCTTTTCGGTGCGCTGCCGTCCGAGCAGCGCCCGCGGGTGATCCTTGATTCTGCGTCGTTCAAGCGCGGGAAATTCGCGCCGCCTTCGGGGATTGCCGTGGTTACGCCGAGCAGGGAGGCGCTCGGCGGCGCCGGCGCGGTGCTGGTTGTGGCGTCGGGTTACGAACGAGAGATCACGCGTACGCTGCGGCACGATCTGGCGTTCGGCGGCGAAGTCTGGTCGATGCGCGGGCACGAGCTCCGTCGCCTTGATTGACCCGGCACGCGGTCGCGGGCTCGATGCGTTGCCGGCCGGCGCGTGGACGACCATTCGCACTGCCAATCTTGGCGGACTTACGCTGTTTCTCACGGGAGCCACGGGGTTCGTTGGCCGCTGGTTGCTGGCCGCAGTCGAACGGCTCAACGCCGGAATGGAGCGCCCGTTGCGCGTTCGCGCCCTGACGCGAGGCGATGGTCCGTTTGAGGCGCCCTGGCTGACCTGGATTCAGGGCGATGTTCGCCAGTTTGCAGATGATGCGCACGCCGACCTGATTTTGCACGCCGCGCTGCCGAGCACGGCCACGCCTGCCGGCGGCGACGCCGCTCTACGGGACACGGCCGTGCGTGGCGCCGAAGCTGTGGTTCGGCACGCGCAGGCAGTCGGAGCGGCGCGAAGTGTGGTGCTGAGCTCCGGTTCCGTCTACGGCTCGAACTACGGTCCCGTAACCGAATCGAGCCCGCTCACCGAACTCGGCGTGGACGACACGTACGGCGCCGCCAAGCGGGAGGTCGAGGCCGTTGCGAAGGCGAGTGCGGCGGGCAACCACGATGTTGTCGTTGCGCGTCTCTTCACCTGCATTGGCGTCGGATATCGCGCGCACGGCCATCTTGCCCACGTCTCGATGCTCGACGATGCGCGGGCAGGCCGGCCGATCATCATTCGCAGCGATGGGTCCGCAGTGCGCAGCTACCTGTTTGGAGCGGACCTCGCGGTCTGGTTGCTCACCTTGCTCGCCGGCTCCGGCAACGACACCGTCAACGTCGGCAGTGACCAGCCGATCGCGTTGGTGGATTTTGCGCACGCGGTGGCGCGTGCCGCTGGCCGCAATCCGGAGAGCGTCAGCGTTCGTGCCACCGATCCGATTGTACGACCGTACTTCGTTCCCGACATTTCGCACGCCCGCAACCGCTATGGCGTCTCAGCCTGGACCGGACTCGACGCCGCGATCGCGTTGACGCTCGAAGCGGCAGCATCCACCGCTGCGGGAGCCCGCTGAACGTGCGAATTCTCATCACGGGCGTCACGGGCTACCTCGGTGGCTACCTCGCCCATCGGTACGACTGGTCCGGGGCGGAGATCCACGCCACGCACCGCGCGACCTCGGCGTTGCGGCAGGTCGAGATTCCTTCCATCGTCTGGCACGACGTGGTGCGCGGGTCCGCCGCAATCGTTGCGGATGCGAAACCCGATGTCATCCTGCACACGGCCACACATTACGGCCGCGGAGCGGACGTCGCCGACGTCGAGCGCGCCAACCTGACCTGGCCGTTGGAGTTGATCGACGCGGCAGCGGCGCAGCGTGTGCCGCTCTTCGTCAACATCGATACAAGCCTCCCGCCTGCGATCAGCGCCTACGCGCGTACGAAGCGAGCGTTTGCCGAGGCGGCCAAGGCACGCGCAATACGCGGCGACATTCGCGTGTTGAACATCCGCCTGGAATCGGTCTACGGTCCTCAGGACGGTGCCGATAAGTTCCAGTCGGTGCTGCTCGGCGCGATCTACGACCGTGCAGAGTCATTCTCCCTGACTCCCGGGGCGCAGACGCGCGACTACATCTATGTGGACGATGCTGCCGATGCGATAGTCCTGCTCATTGAGCACGCGAGAAGCTCCGGCGAAGCCTGGCTCGAAGCGGGCGTTGGCGCGGGCCGCGAAGTCACCATTCGTGAGTTCGCCGAGACCATGGTCTGGGCGGCGGAGGAAAATTTGGTGCCTGTCGCAACGCGCCTCGACTTTGGAGCGCTGCCGTACCGTGAGGGCGAGTTGATGCACGCGTGTGCCGATATTTCGCTGCTCAATGCGATCGGGTGGAAAGGCGCTCGCAGCCTGCGTCGCGGATTATGTGACATGATCCGGAAGGAGAGAATCCTGGAATGAAGCTGCTTGTCACTGGAGGATGCGGATTCCTCGGATCGAACCTCGTCGCCGAGGCGCTTCGGCGTGGCGATCAGGTCACGGTGTTTGACAACCTGTCTCGCCTCGGCGCGGAGTCCAATCGCGTATGGCTGGCCGGGCAGGGGGCCCTTGAGTTCGTTCGCGGCGATGTGCGTGACGTTGCCGCCGTCGATGCGCTGATCGCACGCGTTAAGCCGGACGCGACCTTCCACCTCGCCGGGCAGGTGGCGATGACCACCTCGCTCGCTGATCCGCGCGCCGATTTCGAGATCAACGCGATGGGCACGCTCAATGTGCTCGAAGCCGTGAGGGCGCATGCGCCGCGCTGTGCGGTGCTCTACTCGTCGACGAACAAGGTTTACGGCGATCTCGAGCAGTTCACCTACGCCGAGGACGCCACCCGCTGGCGTTGCGCGGCCCGGCCCAACGGATTCGACGAAGCGACCCCACTCGAGTTTCAGTCGCCCTACGGATGCTCGAAGGGTGCGGCGGACCAGTATGTGCTCGACTACGCCCGCGGGTTCGGGTTGCGGACGATGGTTTTCCGTCATTCGTCGATGTACGGCGGGCGGCAGTTCGCCACCTTCGATCAGGGTTGGATTGGCTGGTTCTGCGCCGAAGCCGTGCGGCGGGCGAGCGGGGATGCATCACCGATCCGGATCGCCGGCGACGGAAAGCAGGTGCGTGACGTGCTGCACGCGGACGACATGATTACGCTGTACTTCTCCGCCGTGGAGAACATCGACAAGGCGAGCGGTGAAGCGTTCAACGTTGGCGGCGGGATGCCGAACTCACTTTCGCTGATCGAACTCTTCGCCCTCCTCAAGGAACTCCTCGGCACCACGCTCACAGTTGAGCACGGACCGCCGCGTGCGAGCGATCAGCGCGTATTTGTCGCCGACCTGGCCAAGGCCGGTCGCCTCCTTGGCTGGGCGCCGCGGGTCGGTACGCGCGACGGTGTCGCGCGGATGATTGCCTGGACGCGCGAGACGCTCGCAGCGGAACGCTAGGGTGCGCCTTTCGGTTTGCATCCCGACGTACAATCGGGCGGAGTTCCTTCCTGCGACGCTCGAAAGCATCGCGGCGCAGTGGGGAGACGACCTCGAGATCACCGTATCCGACAATGCCTCGACCGATCATACGGCGCGGATTGTCGAGGAGTATCGTGCGCGCCTGGGCGCCGTGCGCTGGTTCCGCTGGGAGTCGAACCAGGGCGCTGACCGGAACTACCTCAAGTCCGTCGAGATTGCGACCGGGGACTATTGCTGGATTCTCGGCAGCGACGATCCGATCGCGCCGGGAGCGATCGACGTGCTGCGCCATACGATCCGGGAGCGATCGCCGACGATTCTGTTGTTCAACCGGATGCTGTGCACGCTGGACCTTACGCCGGTACGTGAGGATCACTTTATCGATATCGGCCGGTCGGACGGGGCGTGGTATGACTTTGCGCGCAAGGACGAACTCGAGGGGTATCTCGAAGGCGCGCGGTCGATGTGCGCCACGTTTAGTTACCTGAGCTCAATGGCGTTCTCGCGCGCGGCGTGGAATGCTGCGACGGGCCACGAGCCCTTCATCGGGTCAGCATATGTGCACAGCTACAAACTGCTGATGGCCTGTGCGGCCGGCGGTACGCTGGCGTACCTCAATCGTCCGCTCGTGCTATGTCGTCTGGGAAACGACGCCTTTCGCGACCTCGGACTCGCGCGCCGCGTCCTGCTCGACCTGGACGGCTATGTGCGGCTCGCTGACGCCTGCTTTGGCACGGCCCGCCCGCGCTGCGCCGCAGCGGTGCGGTCCGTTCTCCGCCACGAGTATCCGCTCGACCGCGTGCTGCGCTACCAGGGCGTCCTCGGCAAGGATCCCGCGTGGCCCGAGATCGTGCGGCGCCTGGGCGACGAAGTGGGGCATTCACGGGTGGGGCTGGCCCTCGCGACGCTGCTTGGGCGAAGCCGAGCGCTCGTGAATTTCTCGTTTTGGCTACGCGACGCACGCGCGCGGAGCGCCGGCCGCCGCGATGCCGCGGCGTCTACCCGAACATGAACACCATGATCACCAACGTGTTGTTCGACCTGGACGGCACCCTTGTACACTCCGCGCCCGGAATTCTCGGCACCTTCTCAACGGTGCTCGCCGACGCCGGGATCACACCGGTCGATGCCGTGGATGAGCGTGTGATCGGGCCGCCACTGGTACCTACGCTGCAGCGCCTGTCGGGGCTGCCCGCAGGACCCGACCTCGATCGCATCGCGGCTGCGTTTCGCCACCTCTACGACTCAAAAGGGGCGATGGAGGCCGATCCTTACCCTGGAATGGACGAAGTGCTGCGGGCCATCCAGGCCAGCGGCCGGCGTTCCATCATCGTGACCAACAAACGGAAGGTTCCGGCGCGCGCGATCGCCGAACGCCTCGGCATCAGCGGCTTCCTGTCCGGGCTCTACACGCTGGACACTCTGGAGCCGCCTGCGGCGCGCAAGCAGGAGGTCGTGGCCCACATTCTGCGCACGCACGGCATTGCCCCGACGTCGGCGGTCCTCGTTGGCGACTCGGTCGAGGATGCGGCCGCCGCCGCCGCCAATGAGGTTCGTTTCGTGGCGGCAGACTACGGGTA
>Ga0207952_1000390_pt1 | contig 37538 bp, 28 predicted proteins | sample SubbioR12Aug_8Ca_FD_184831 | JGI IMG/M metagenome (GOLD analysis project Ga0207952, IMG submission 184831) | Serpentinite rock and fluid subsurface biosphere microbial communities from McLaughlin Reserve, California, USA - CR12Aug_8Ca (SPAdes) | ecosystem: Environmental > Terrestrial > Deep... | reverse complement strand
CGGGTGCTTTGGCTACTGGTTTAGCAGCAGGTTTAGCTGGAGCAGGTTTTGCAACAGGCTTTACGGGTGCTTTTGCAGCTGGTTTAGCGGGCGCTTTAGCAGCAGGCTTTGCTGCTGGTTTCGCTGGGGCTTTTGCAGCAGGTTTAGCGGGCGATTTGGCAACAGGCTTTGCTGCTGGTTTCGCAACAGGTTTTGCTGGTGCTTTTGCAGCAGGCTTAGCTGCTGGTTTCGCTGGTGCTTTTGCAACAGGTTTAGCAGGCGCTTTAGCCGGAGCCGCCTTTACCACTTTTTTGGGAGTTGCTTTGGGGGCTGGTTTCTTTGTAGCCATAGGTCTTATCCTTTTTTGTTTACAACCACGGTTAATGCAATGTCATTTACTTCTATCGGTGTGCCAGACGCAAGATCTAACACCCATTCAATGCCATCTGCCAATATTTCGCGGCAAATATAGTCGTTAAATTTAATAATTGAAGGCTTTAGGGGGGTGCCTTCGGGTAACTGTACGAATATACGGTCTGTTAGTTCAAAACCCGATTCTTTTCTAATATTTTGTACACGATTTACAAATTCTCTGGCAGCTCCTTCTTGTTTTAGGTCTTCAGAAAGGGTAATATCTAGCGCTACAGTCAATTTCCCTTTAGAAGCAACACTCCAGCCCGGTATATCTTCAGCAGTAATTTCTACATCGGCCGTATCAATGGTAAATTCTCCCGCAGAAAGGGCAAGCTGAATTGAACCAGCGCCTTCCAATGAAGCAATTTGGTCTTGGGTAAACCCAGCAATAGCTGCAGCAGCTTCTTTCATAGAAGCCCCTAATTTGGCACCCAGTGTTTTAAAATTGGCTTTTATTTTTTTGCTGATGACTCCCTGTGTAGCAGTGATATATTCCAACTCTTTTACATTCACTTCCGCTTTAATTAAAGCTTCCATTTTTTCGAGTTGTTCCTTCATTTGAACATCAAGTACAGGAATCATCACTTTTTGTAATGGCTGCCTAACTTTAATATTTACTTTTTTACGGAGCGACAAAACCAAAGAACAGGTTTCTTGAGCCAATTGCATCCGCTCTTCTAATAATGGATCTACCATTGATTCATCGCAAACAGGATAATCTGCATGATGAACAGACGCCACATTAAATCGATTGGTTACTGCATTCAAATTAGCAAATACCGCGTCACTAAAGAATGGAGATATAGGCGCAATTAATTGCACCACTGTTTCTAAGCATTCATACAGCGTTTGATAAGCGCTAATTTTATCAGTTTCGTATTCCCCTTTCCAAAAACGTCTTCTACACAAACGTACATACCAATTGCTCAGTTGAGCATCCACAAATGACTCTACTGCACGACCAGCCAATGTTGGCTCAAAGTCGTTCATATAATTGGTTACTTGTTTTATGAGCGTGTTTAAAGAAGATAAAATCCAACGATCAATTTCAGGTCTTTGTTCTAAAGGGATTGGAGCCTCCTTGTAGGCAAAGCCGTCTACATTTGCATAGAGTGTAAAAAATTGGTAGGTATTATAAAGCGTACCAAAAAATTTACGTTGCACTTCTTGAATACCCGCCATATCAAATTTCAGGTTATCCCAAGGAGAAGCATTGGTAATTAAGTACCACCTAGTTGCATCAGCACCATATTGCTCAATGGTTTCAAATGGATTCACCACGTTACCGAGGCGCTTACTCATTTTATTACCATTTTTATCTAAGACCAATCCGTTGCTCACAACTGCTTTATAGGCAACACTATCAAATAGCATAACGCCTAAAGCATGTAAGGTGTAAAACCAGCCGCGGGTTTGATCTACTCCTTCTGCAATAAAATCTGCAGGGAAAGCTTCCCCTTTATCAATTAAATCTTTATTCTCAAAAGGATAATGCAATTGTGCATAAGGCATGGCGCCACTATCAAACCATACATCAATTAAATCGGGCACACGGGTCATTGGCTTACCAGATGGGCTCACCAAAATAATCTCGTCTACAAAGGGTTTATGCAAATCTAAAATACCTTCATGCAAATAATTTTTATTGATATCACCACCCAATACTTCATTGGCTTTGCGAATACCTTCATTCAATTCGGCAATTGAACCAATACATATTTCTTCTGCACCATCTTCGGTTCTCCAAACTGGCAAAGGCGTACCCCAATAGCGGCTTCTGCTCAAATTCCAGTCTACCATATTTTCTAACCAATTGCCAAATCTTCCTTCTCCAGTAGACTTTGGTTTCCAATTGATGGTTTTATTGAGTTCAACCATTCTATCTTTTATAGCAGTGGTTTTAATAAACCATGCATCTAATGGATAATATAAAATAGGTTTGTCTGTTCTCCAACAATGCGGGTAACTGTGTTCATATTTTTCTACTTTAAATGCCCGATTGTCTTTCTTCAACTGCACGCAGATATCTACATTCACATCTACATATGCAGGATCGTCTTTGTAATTTTTTACATATCGATTACTAAATGGCCCCAAGCCGTCCACAAATTTTCCTTCGCGGTCTACCATAGTAAGAATACCAATATTAAATTTCTTACCTACTTTATAGTCATCAGCACCAAATGCAGGGGCTGTATGCACAATACCTGTACCATCTTCGGTAGTAACGAAGTCTCCACTTATTACTCTAAATGGTTTTGCATCAGGAGTGATTGCTGAAATGGCTTTTAAAGAATTGGATTCATACGGTAATAACTGATCGTATTCCATTCCTTCTATCTCAGCACCTTTAAACGTTGCCAAAATAGTCCATGGCAACAATTTTGTTTTCTCATTAAATTCATCAAAAGAACCATTCTCACCCTCTGGCTTGAAATACTTACCCAACAATGCTTTGGCTAAAATAACATTCACGGGTAAAAAAGTGTAAGGGTTAAATGTTTTAACCAATACATAGTCAATATTTGGTCCTACTGTTAAGCCCAAATTAGAAGGCAGGGTCCAAGGTGTGGTGGTCCAAGCCATGAAGAAAACCTCTTTGCTTTCCAGTAAGCTTTGATCAACCCCAGCAAACCATTTGCTATTGTCTAAAGAAGCTTGTGTTGCCTTAAACATAGCAACTGCTGAAGTATCTTTTACATCTTTATAAGTACCAGGTTGGTTTAATTCGTGTGAACTTAATCCTGTTCCTGCAGCAGGAGAATAAGGTTGAATACTCACACTTTCGTACAAGTAACCTTTTTTGTAAAGGGTACTTAAGATCCACCATAACGTTTCAATATAATTGTTTTCAAAAGTTACATAAGGCTTTTCTAAATCAACCCAATAGCCCATTTTAGTAGTGATATCGTCCCACTCCTTCTTGTATCTTAAAACAGCTTCTCTACATTTCTGGTTATAGTCTTCAATGGATATTTTTTTTCCGATATCTTCTTTGGTAATTCCCAATTCTTTTTCTACCCCTAACTCCACAGGCAAACCATGCGTATCCCATCCACCTTTTCGTTTAACCTGAAAACCTTGCATGGTTTTGTAACGGCATACCATGTCTTTCAATGTCCTAGAAATTACATGATGAATTCCAGGCATCCCATTGGCACTTGGAGGTCCCTCAAAAAACACAAAAGGTTTTCTCCCTTCTCTTAAATCGATACTTTTTTCAAAAGCAGATTCGGCCTTCCACTTGGCCAATATTTCTTGCTCTATAGCTGGTAAGTTTAACCCCGAAAACTCTGCATATTTTGCACTCATGATATTCTGCGGATAGCTTGTTAAAAAAATTCGTGCAAAGGTACGGATACTACCACGAATAAAAATCCAAAGCTTGGGCTGCTGTAATGGCCTTCTAGCGGTATATTTGGGAATGAAAATTGTGTTTTTTAGTGCGCAGCCATACGATAAGGCTTTTTTTACCCAATTTAACCAATATCAACACGAATTAATCTTTATTGATATACCATTAAGTGAGCAAACCGCCGATTTAGCTGCTGGGGCAACTGCAGTTTGTGTTTTTGTAAATGATAAAGTGACGGCTGGGGTAATTCAAAAATTGGCCGCTGGTAAAACCCAAATAATAGCACTGCGTTGTGCAGGATTTAATAATGTAGACATTGAAGCCGCCAAAGCTGCTGGAATAAAAGTTTGCAGGGTTCCCGCTTATTCTCCTGAAGCAGTGGCTGAACATGCTGTGGCTATGTTGCTCACCCTAAATAGAAAAACCCATAAAGCCTATAATAGAGTTCGTGAGCAAAATTTTTCCTTACAAGGTTTATTGGGCTATAACCTACATGGCAAAACAGTAGGGGTAATTGGCACAGGAAATATTGGGAAGGCTTTTTGCAAAATCATGCTGGGTTTTGGTTGTAAAGTCGTTGCTTTTGATTTAATCGCGAACAAAGAAGTAGAAGCAGATGGCGTAGAATACCAGCCATTGTTAGAAGTATTAAAAGCAGATATAATATCGCTGCATTGTCCATTAAATGAGCAAACCAAACACTTAATTAATAAAGAAACCATGGCATATATGAAACCAGGTGTGGTATTAATTAATACAAGTAGAGGTGGGCTCATCAACACTCGAGATGCTATTAAAGCACTTAAATCTGGTCAACTTAGTGCCCTAGGAATTGATGTGTATGAACAAGAGGAAAAATTATTTTTTAGAAATTTATCTGAAGACATTATTCAAGACGACGAAATTCAGCGGCTGATGAGTTTTCCCAATGTTTTGATTACGGCGCATCAGGCATTTTTTACACAAGAAGCCATGGAGCAAATTGCTACAACAACGTTAAATAATATTCAGCTCTTATCTGAAAATGCTAAATTGGACACTCAGGCTGCATTATTGGCGTAATTCATATCTTTATTTGAATGAAAAAGAAGGTACATTTTTTATACTTGTTCGTTTTAATGGCTTCATTATTGGTTGCTTGTTCAAAAGAATTGAGTACAGAAGGCCCTGGTTTTGGAGGAATAGCCACTGGAACTTTGTTAGACAGTTCTAGTATTTGTAAAGCAGCCACCATTAAGGGGCAGTATAAAGAATTAGAAGTGCTTACCGATAGCAACTATGTTCTAGTGGCTGTTAATTTTACCACCCAAGGTAAGTATACCATTTTTACCGATACGGTTAATGGTATTTGGTTCAGAGATTCAGGCTTTGCATTTGTGCAGGGGGCAAATACCATAAAATTAAAAGGAAATGGTAGTCCCATTTTACCTGGCACATTTACTTTTCAAGTTAATTTTGGAAACAGCACTTGTTTTTTTGACATAACCACCATTGGCGCAGTTAACAACGGATCAAGTACCAACGACTATTTACCTATCACTGCAAATGGATTCATTAATTATGAATTAACCCCCGCTTTTCCTGCAGTGGGCGGCAGTTTAATACCAGAATTTAGGTCTACCATTTCTAGCGGATTATACCCGCAGATATATCAAACAGCTACCCAAAATTATACCCGCTATACAACCAATATTGGCGATCAGGTTTTCTTAAGAAAAGATGGAGCTGGTAAATATTTTCAATATGGAACCCCAGAGTTCGATTACCTCTACATTTACGACACTATCGTGAATAATTTAAAAATGGATTTTACTTATTTAGATGAAAGTAAAAACCCCGGACAGTTTTTTGATACGGATAGTTTGTATGTTGGCGCTAACATCAATGGCACACTGCAATATGGTTGGGCAAAATTGAGAATTACTACCCTTTATAAAGGCAGACAAATGGCTTTATTGGGTACACTTTATACAGATATCATCACCGTAAAAAGAGAGTTATTATTAAAACTTGATGGAGCTACTACCTATTCTCCATTAAACTTACAAGCGGAACTTTCCTACGCAAAAGGAATCGGTTTAGTAGATCAACGAGTGTATGAATCTACTGCATCTGGCACTACCGTACAATCCATTACCATCAAGGGTTGGAACGGATTATAAACTAAGTTTATTTAAGTAATTCACAAGGCTTTAGACCCGTATGCTTCTTGAATGCAGCAGAAAAATGGGAGATAGAAGAGTACCCTAATAATGCAGAAACATCTGTAACACTTAAGCTCTTCTCGTACAACAAATATTTGGCATGTTCCATTCTTTGTTGTTGATAGAAATCAAAAATGGTCGTTCCAAAAACTTCTTTAAAGCCTTTCTTTAAGTAACACTCATTCATGGCTACTTTTCTACTTAGCTCTTTAATGGTTATAGGGTCTCCAATATGTTGTAACAAAATATCACGGGCTTGATAAATTCTTTCCTTTCCGCTATCGTCTGCTAAAAATTTACAAGCAAATCCTTCTTCTTTTTCATGCACCAAACAGTCCATGCTATACAAAAGCAATTCATGTACTTTGGCGTTCACGTAAATATTTTCCATTGAACCAGAATAACTATGGTTCAATAATGCGTCTAATACATTTCTATTTCTAACACAAAGCGGAAAAAGCTTGGTAAATGCATTGGGGTGTTTAAAAGCCAATACTTCGTCTTTTCTATTGGCCAACTTTACATTGTGAACAAACTGTTTTAAAAAGCTGGAAGTAAAATGAAAAGTAAAAACATCTAATGTTTGTGTTCTACCACTACAATTCATGGTTGGTAATTCATTACACATTCCACAGCTACGTTCTGCACAATATTTATTACCCGTAATACAAAAACGTAGTTCTAAGTAGTTGTCTTTGGGCTTTTTTTCATTGTAATGATAAACCATCATTCCACTATCATCGGCCACCCATGGATGCTGCGCATAATAACGGCGTATGGTGTATTGAATTGACCCAGGAATATGTTGTTCTTTTTGGTACAACAAATCCATATTAGCATCAATTCCACCCTTCTGCGCCTGTTTCAATATGTCCATTACTGCATTCATGCACGGGCAAAATTAATGTATAAACATCTATTTGGCAAATAAGCCTTTGAAAATGGGGAAAACTAGGGCATTAAACCAGCCAAAATACCCCCTAAATTTAGTACATTTGTCAGCTTGCAAAATTGAACTAAAACGCAAGATAGACAAGACTTTATGAGCGAAGAATTAGATAAACAACATGCTGCTGAAAACAAGAATTATGGAGCAGATAGTATTCAGGTACTCGAAGGATTAGAAGCGGTTAGAAAAAGACCCGCCATGTATATTGGTGATGTGGGCGTAAAAGGGTTGCATCACTTGGTTTACGAAGTGGTAGACAACTCCATAGATGAGGCTTTGGCTGGTTGGTGTAAAAACATTTTTGTAACCATTCACGAAGACAATTCCATTAGCGTTCAAGATGATGGTAGAGGTATTCCTACTGCCATGCATACCAAAGAAAAAAGAAGTGCGCTTGAAGTTGTAATGACGGTATTGCATGCAGGTGGTAAGTTCGATAAAAATACCTACAAAGTATCTGGAGGATTGCATGGAGTTGGGGTTAGTTGCGTAAATGCATTAAGTACCAAACTATTAGTGACCGTACAAAGAGAAGGTAAAATATTTGAGCAAGAGTATGCCATTGGTATACCCAAATATCCAGTAAGAGAAATTGGTACTAGTAGTATTACAGGTACTAAAGTGCATTTCTGGCCTGATCTTTCTATTTTTCAAGAATCTGTTTATCGTAGAGAAATTTTAGAAGGAAGGTTAAGAGAATTGGCTTTCTTAAACCGTAAAATCAATATCACCCTTACCGATTTAAGAGAATTAGACGACGCTGGAAACGCTTATAGCAGTCATTTCTACAGTGAAGGGGGTATTATTGAGTTTGTACAAATGCTCGACAAAAATGCCAACAGAAACCCCATATTGAATGCTCCATTATTTGTAGAAGGCCATGATGAAACCACCAATGTTGCGGTTGAAGTAGCCTTAACATATAATGACGATTTTAAAGAAAATATCTTCTCTTACGTTAATAATATCAATACCATTGAAGGTGGTACTCACGTAACAGGTTTCCGCCAAGCGCTAACCAGGGTATTCAAAAGTTATGGTGACAAAGAAGGTTTATTTGAAAGAGCTAAAGTAACTGTTGAGGGAGACGATTTCAGAGAAGGTTTAAGTGCTATTATTTCTGTAAAAGTACCAGAGCCACAATTTGAAGGTCAAACCAAAACAAAATTAGGCAATAGCGAAGTGAGCGGGGTTGTTCAAACAACCGTTGCTCGTGCATTAGAAGCCTATTTAGAGGAAAACCCAAGAGAGAGCAAGCAAGTTATTTCTAAAATCATATTAGCGGCCCAAGCCCGCGTTGCTGCAAAGAAAGCACGTGATATGGTTCAGCGCAAAACCGTGTTAACCGGAGGTGGTCTACCTGGTAAATTGGCAGATTGCAGTGAAAAAGATCCGGTTAAATGTGAATTATACTTAGTCGAAGGAGATTCGGCCGGTGGTACAGCTAAGCAAGGTAGGGATAGAAGCTACCAAGCTATTTTACCATTAAGGGGTAAAATCTTGAACGTAGAAAAAGCAATGGAGCATAAAATCTACGAAAATGAAGAAATCAGGAATATGTACACTGCATTGGGTGTTACAGTAGGAACCCCTGATGATCCTAAAGCTTTGAATACGGCCAAACTACGCTACCACAAGCTGATTATTATGACCGATGCCGATGTGGATGGTTCGCATATTGCAACTTTGATACTTACTTTTATTTTCAGGTATATGAAGGAATTGGTAGAACAGGGCTGTGTATATATTGCCCAGCCACCTCTGTATTTGGTTAAAAGAGGTAAGGAGCAAGAATATGCTTACAGCGAAGAGCAACGCAAAGCTTTAATTGAAAGGCTGGGCGCAGGCAAGGAAGACAGTGTTACCATACAGCGTTATAAGGGATTGGGTGAAATGAATGCAGAACAATTATGGGAAACGACTATGGATCCTGCCCGTAGAACCTTAAAACGAGTTACTATTGAGAGCGCTGCAGAAGCAGACAGAATCTTTAGTATGCTAATGGGTGACGATGTAGCTCCGAGAAGAGAATTCATCGAAAGTCATGCTAAATACGCTAGAATAGACGTATAATAGAAAAAAACATTAACTTGTAGTACTAACCCGGTACCCTATTACTAAAAATTAAATTCAACAAAAAATGGACACTTCAAAAATGATTAAAGCATATTGCCTAAAAACAAAGGAAAAAAACGTTCCAATGCAAGATGCAGTAGTAACTAGAACAGCAAAAGGCGGTTACATGGCCGGTGGTCATGACGGCAAAGGAAATAAAATGGCTGCTATTTTAAGTGAAGCGAAAGCTTTACAAGCAATTGCTGATGGCGTTGCAAAAAAAGGATTCTAGAATAAACTGATTTTTTAGAAAGCCCCGACTAGTTCGGGGTTTTTTTATATTGGGCAATTACGGTTGTATGCATTTTCTGCAAAAAGCCATGCATTTCCTCCATTCCCTTGATGGGTTCTACCACCATTAGGAACATTTTACCGGTTTGTTTTAATCTTCCTTTATTGGTTCCTGTTTGTAAATAAGCCAATACTTCTTTAAACAATTCAGATTCAAAATAGGGTGAGTCGGGTCTATTAATAAAATAGCAACGAAGGGTGTCTTCCTTTAAAGTCATTTTTTCAAAACCTAAGTCTACTGCCAATTTGCGGCATCTAACAGTAGTAAACAAATCTTCCACCGATTCGGGCATTGGGCCAAAACGATCCAGCATTTCTGCGTGAAAAGATTGCAATTCGGCTTCGTCTTCACAACTGTCTAAACGAGTATAGAGCGATAGTCTTTCTGTAATACTTTCCACATAGCTATCCGGGATTAATATTTCTAAATCGGTATCGATGGTACAGTCGCTTACAAAATCATCTTGCTTACTAATCTCTTCTTTAAATAAATCTTTAAAAGAAGTTCGCTTTAATTCTCGAATGGCTTCTTCTAATATTTTCTGGTACATTTCAAAACCAATCTCCGCCATAAAGCCGCTTTGTTCTCCACCTAACATATTACCTGCCCCTCTAATATCCAAATCTCTCATGGCTATCTGAAATCCACTCCCTAAATCACTAAACTGTTCTAAGGTTTGCAATCTTTTTCTAGAGTCAACAGGCAAAGTGCTCATTGGAGGTGCTAACAAATAACAGAAAGCTTTTTTATTACTTCTTCCTACCCTACCCCTTAATTGATGCAAATCACTTAATCCAAATTGATGGGCATTATTTACAATAATGGTATTTACATTAGGAATATCTACTCCACTTTCCACAATATTTGTACAAACCAATACATCGTATTTGCGTTCGATAAAGTCGAAAATACGCTCTTCCAATTCGTGTCCTTCTAATTGACCATGGGCAAAACCAATACTTAAATCAGGACACAAACCTTGAATAAGTGCACTCATTTCTGCCAATCCGTGCACCCTATTATGGATAAAGAATACCTGTCCTCCTCTTTCTGTTTCAAAATAAATAGTATCGCGTATAAAGTCTTGATTAAATACTTGTACTTCTGTTTGAATCGGTTGTCTATTCGGCGGAGGTGTGTTGATGATGCTCAAATCTCTAGCTCCCATTAAACTAAACTGCAAAGTTCTTGGAATGGGGGTAGCGGTTAATGTAAGGCAGTCTACATTTGTTTTTAAGGTCTTTAATTTTTCTTTATGCCCTACGCCAAATTTTTGCTCTTCATCAATAATCATGATGCCCAAATCTTTAAACTCAACTTCTTTTCCTAGTAATCCATGGGTACCTACAATAATGTCTACTTTTCCTTCTTTAACCCTTTGTAAGGTTTCTTTTTTTTCTTTAGCAGATTTAAATCGATTAATATAATCAACGGTTACAGGAAAATCTTTTAATCGGTCTTTAAATGTTTTATAATGCTGAAAAGCTAAAATAGTGGTAGGAACTAAAACTGCTGCCTGCTTTCCATCTACTACCGATTTAAAAGCTGCCCTAATAGCAATTTCTGTTTTACCAAATCCTACATCTCCACATACCAATCGATCCATGGGTGCTTCTTGTTCCATGTCTTTTTTTACATCTGCAGTGGCTTTACTTTGATCAGGGGTATCTTCATAAATAAATGATGCTTCCAGCTCGGTTTGCATATAATTATCAGGAGCATGTGCAAACCCTTTCTGGGCCTTTCTTTGAGCGTATAACTTAATTAAATCAAAAGCGATTTCTTTTACCTTAGCTTTTGTTTTTTCTTTCAATCTATTCCAAACATCACTACCTAATTTATTAACTTTAGGAACAGTCCCTTCTTTACCTGTATACTTAGAAATTTTGTGCAGTGAATTTATATTCACATATAAAATATCGCTGTCTTTATAAATAATTCTGACTGCTTCTTGAATTTTTCCATTCACTTCTAGCTTTTGCAAACCACTATATGTTCCAACACCATGATCAATATGCGTTACATAATCACCTGGCTGTAAATCTCTTAGTGTTTTTAAAGTGAGGGCTTTATTTTTATTATATGCTTGCTTAACCTTGTATTTATGGTATCGCTGAAAAATTTGGTGATCAGTATAACAAACCAATTTTAATTGATGGTCAATAAAGCCTTCATGAATACTAGTTCCAATTGGAGTGAATTGAATTTCGGTGTTTAAATCGGTAAAAATAGTGTTGAGTCTTTCTAATTGTTTTACCTGTTCAGCAAAAATATAAATGCTGTATTGTGCCCCTTCCAAGGCCTTCAAATCTTTAATCAGTAAATCGAACTGACGATTAAATGCAGGCTGTGGCTTTACCAAAAATGCTAATTCAAATTGAGCAAAATGGGGTTTATATCCAAATTCAATCAGCGGCTTTGTTTCTAAAATAGTTTTGATTTCATGGCCTTTAATAAAATCGGTCCAATGTACTTCTTTAAGAATATGATGATCTTCCTCTTCCTGTTGTTTGGCAAAATAACCTTGTTCTTGTAACAATAAATACCCTTCAAAATCTTCTTCTTGTACCCGAATTTTTTCTTCAATCACATCCCAGTCTCTTAACCATACAATGGTATTTTCCGGAACAAATTCTAATAAGGAAATTTTTTGCACAGAACCTGCACCAAATGTTTCTGGTAGTGTATCTACATTAGGAATAATATTTACCTGCAATAATTTTCTTTCGCTTAATTGCGTTTCAGGATCAAAAATTCGAATACTGTCTACTTCATTCCCAAATAATTCTACTCTGTAAGGTTTCTCATTTCCAAAAGAATAAATATCTAGTATTCCTCCTCGCAAAGCAAACTGGCCAGGCTCGTATACAAAATCTGTTCGCTCAAAACCATACATAACAAACAAGTCCATTAAACTCTCTGGATTAATGGTATCATTTGTTTTGATAGTAATAATATTACTGCTTATTGTTTCAGGCAGAATTACTTTTTCAAAAATGGCTTCGGGATAGGTTATAATAATTTTTTTATTCCCACCACGTGATAGCTTGGTGAGTGCTTCCGTTCTCAACATCACATGCGAACTATTCAGTAGCCTGAAATTTTTCCTATTCTTGAAACTTGCAGGAAAATAAAACAAGTCTAAAGCACTGGTTAAGTTTTCAATGGTATTATGAAAATAAGCTGCTTCTTCTGCATCATTTAAAATAACTAAATGATTCATGCCCTGTGCATCAGGATGCATAAAAACAGTACTTACTATAAATTCTGCACTACTTCCTTGTAAATTACTGAGATAAGTTTTTTGTGTATCGGCATAAGTTTGCCTATTCACCAACTCTTGTACCAGGGGTGATTGCAGGTATTGATCCATTAAGTGCTGCAAATTCATATACACATACCTTAAAAAAGGGATGCAAAGATAAGGGAAGCCTAATTGGTACTCATATAATTTACTACAATATTCATTTCTGCCAATTTGCCCTTATCAACTGTAACCAAATTGATATTATTTCTGATATCAAAATTGTTAGCGTAGAATTGTTGCCCAGCTTGAACAAAAACAGAATAAGTTCCTACGGGTAGTTTTGCTGTAAATGCCCCAGTACTGTCTGTATCAACCGTTGCAATTAGTTTGGTATATATATTCGTGAATAAAGGCCCCTGATTCCACTGTAGGGTTCTAGTTATATCTGTTGGCTCATAAAAAAATACGGTAGTTGGATAAGGTTGAGGAACTGCAGGGGGTGCCCCAATTCTTGGCATCTGATTGCCTGAAAGTACTGTTACTAAACCCTTTACCCCCTGAACAATAGGGTCAACCTTCTTTTTTTGTGGAGGTTTACATCCCCAAAAAGGCAAAAAAATTGCAACGAATAAAAAAAGAAAAAAACGCATACTACAATTTGAACCTTGAAAGTATCTAATTTAGAGCATAATAAAATAAGAACGGCCTAACAAAGCTGAAAAAACATCATTTATGATTAAACGACTGGGGATATTTATTTTACTATCGGCTACCATTGCAACCAGTTCATTGGCACAAACTATAACCAATGATAAAGTGCTCAAGCTCTCTTCTCAAAAGCTGAAATTAGAGCAAGAATTGAATTATGCAAAAGCCTTGTCGCTTGCTAAAACCAATAAATGGGAGTTAAGCATCAATTTTGAAGGCGGAATAGCAAAACTAACCGGGGTTGATGATTTTGGATTTCCTGTGTACACCAAATCATTCAATAATACCATTGCAGCTGCAACTACAAAAGCCAGTCAATTGTGGCCTGGTGGCGCAAGTGGATTAAACTTAACTGGAAGCACCGCTGCTATGAGGAACAAAATGGGTGTATGGGAATTTGATGGTGCCCCGCTTGCTAGCCACGTAGAATTTACAGGAAGGCTAGTTCAAAAAGATCTTCCAACAGGTAGCAGTGGAAACGACCACGCCACCCACGTTGCTGGAACTATGGTGGCGGCTGGAATCAATCCAATTGCAAAAGGAATGGCCTATGGCATTCCTAATTTAATATCCTATGATCATAATAGCGATATTTCAGAAATGACTGCTGAAGCAGCTGCAGGTTTATTAATCTCTAATCACTCTTATGGCTTTATTGCAGGTTGGAATTACAATACTGCACAAAGTAGATGGGAGTTCTATGGTCGTCCTGATGAAAACGAAGATTACCGATATGGTTATTATGGAATAGATGCGCAAAGAGTTGACTCAATCACTTATAATGCCCCTTTCTATTTAAAAGTGTCTGTTGCAGGAAACGACAGAAACAATAACGGTCCTGAAATAGGTCAACCATTCTTTAGAAGAAATGCACAGGGCACTATGGTTGCGGCAGGCAATAGACCAGCAGGTATCAGCAGCAATGACGGCTTTGATATTATTTTAGGATATGGTATAGCAAAAAACAATTTAACCATTGGTGCTGTAAATGGTATACCGGGCGGCTACAATAAACCTGCAGATGTGGTAATGAGTGGGTTTAGTGGATGGGGACCTACAGATGATGGACGTATTAAACCAGACTTGGTTGCAAATGGAGTAAACGTAACTTCTGCAAGTACCAATGGTAATACCAGCTATAGTACTAAAAGCGGAACTTCAATGGCTGGTCCAAACGCAGCGGGTTCATTACTTTTATTACAAGAGCATTATACTAAACTAAAAACTGGCTCTTTTATGAGAGCTGCTACATTGAAGGCTTTAGCTATACATACTGCAGATGAAGCAGGAAGTATGCCAGGACCTGATTATACATTTGGATGGGGCTTAATGAATATGCAAAGAGCTGCTGCAGTATTAAGCAGTGCTATACCTAGTAATAACGCTAATACCAGTGACCATTTAGTATACGAAAACATATTAAACTCTGGGGAAACTTTCACTAAAACAGTAGTGGCTTCAGGTAAAGTTCCTTTGTCTGCAACAATAGCTTGGACTGATCCTCCTGCAACTATTAATACAGATGCCGCTACTAATTTAAATGACAGAACCAAAAAACTAGTTCACGATTTAGACATTAAAATTACTCGTGGAACAGCGCAAACATTTTTACCTTGGGCATTAGATGTTTCTAGTCCATCTTCAGCAGCAAGTAAAAGAGACAATTCTGTTGATAATGTGGAAAGAGTAGATGTAGACAGTACCATTCCAGGTGAAACTTATACTATTACCATTACCAATAAAGGTAGTTTGGTAAGGGGATCACAAGCATATTCATTAATTGTTAGTGGAACTGGAGGCGTAAGTTATAGCAACTCTGCTTCATTAACAGGTGGGGCTAAAGTGGATAGTTTATCGTTCACCAATATTCGATTTAAAAATTCTACGGGTTGTAAAACCTTTACCGACAATACTCGCTTTACAGGCAATATTCAGGCAAGACAGGTATTACCCATTTTTATTAGAACCGCCGCTTGTGATGCTACAGTTAACCCAAGAATTATAAAGGTTTACATTGATTATAATAACGATGGAGACTTTGCAGATGCTAATGAACAAGCTTTAGTTAGCACAGTGCAAAGTGGAGCTAGTAGCGACTTTTCTGGTAATATCACTATCCCTGATAATGTTACGATTGGTACCATTCATAAAATGAGGGTAATTACCCAAGAAACTTCTACTGCTTCTGATATTGTTCCAACTGGAACTTATGCTAGAGGTGAAACCCAAGATTATTTATTAAAAATTCAGACCCCATCTAATGATGTTTCAGTGAGTAATATTATTTCACCTGCTGCGGGTACTTGCGACAATAGCAAGCAATATGTAACAATTGCTATTGCCAATAATGGATCTAACCCTCAATCCAATGTACCAGTTACCGTTGTTATCAAAAATGGAACAACAACTGTTGCTACCCTAAATGCCACTTACACTGGAACAATTGCTTCCTTATCTGAAGTTGAATACACTATTCAAACTCCTTTTGACGCTCAGGCAGGAATTAATTATACCATTAATGCGGAAAGCAAATTGGCTTCAGACCAAAATAGCAGTAATAATATCATTGAAGTTTCTGTACCCATTGCTGCTAGACCAGATGTGCCAGTAGCACAAGGGGTTATTTGTGACAATACCGCAATTTTAAAAGTAACCAACCCAGGTACTGCTAATTATTTTTGGTATGCTGATGCTACTACTACCACCCCGTTTGCAACAGGTAGTTCTGTTACAACAAGCAGTTTACCTGCAAATAGAACCTATTATGTTGCAAGAGAAGCAAGAGGCACTGTTGGTGCGGCATCTAAATTAACTTTCCCTAGTGGTGGGTATAATGCATTTGCAGGCAACTATATGAAGTTTAATCATACAACTCCTTTCAAGTTGGAGTCTGTTAGAATGTATACCGCAAATCCAGGAAAAATAAAAATAACAGTTGGAGACAACCTTACTGCTGGAAGTACTGCAGGCAGTTATTCTTATAGACCACTTTTGAGTAAAACATTTACCGTTTTTAACTCTAGACCTACTGCAACTGCAGGTTCTTTGTCAGAAAATAATCCGAATGATTCTGGCTTCGTCTATAATTTAGATATGGAAATTCCTGGGAACGGAGACAAAATCATGATTGTAGAATGTACGGAAGACGCCAATGTGTATAGAAATAATGGCATCACCGGTACCATATATCCTTTTGGAATAAGTGGTGTAATGAGTTATACAGGAAACAGTGTTTCCTTAGCACCGCAAGCCGGACAAGATGAAAATCAATTCTGGTATTTCTTTTATGATACCAAAATTTCAACTGGTTGTGCGAGCAATCGTGTGCCTATTGTAGCAGCTCCTAATGTTGCATTAACACTTTCACAAGTAGGAGATTCATTGGTTTCCAATATTAAGAATGGTATTTTCCAGTGGGTATATAACGATACTGCTTCAGTAGCTGGAGCAATTGGTTCTTCTATAAAACCTACCCGCTCAGGTAACTATAAAGTAATCGTAATTGATGCATTGGGCTGTACAAAAACTTCTGCTAATGTAAACTATACAGTTACTGCTATTAATACGGTTGACCCACAAGAAATTAAATTGTCGGTTTCTCCTAACCCCAACAATGGTATATTCCAATTAAGTTTTGAAGTTACCAAGCGCAGTGATTTGTCCATAGAAATATTGAATGCGGTTGGTCAGCGTGTATTTTTAAATACACAATCAGGATTCTTAGGCAAATACAACAGGCAATTGAATTTAAAACAATTCAGTAGTGAGTTTTATTTACTTAAAATTCAACATGATAAAAAAACTTACTTGCAAAAGATTCTCATTCAACGATAATTAGCCATTTACTAGTAACAATGCCTCTGTTTTAAACAGGGGCATTGTTTTTTATGGGTAATTCGGTACTTTGTGTAAAACAATGCTATGCTTCAACCTTGGTTAAAATGCGTGGTAATTAAAACCGAAGACATTACCCATAGCACCCGTAGATTTTGGATTCAAATTCCAGAACTAGCACAATTTGATTTTGAGCCAGGTCAGTTTGTAACTTTTGATTTGCCTATACACGAACAACGAAACAAAAGATGGAGATCTTATTCCATTGCATCTGCTCCGGATGGTACCAATATTTTTGAGTTAGTAATTGTATTAATGGAAGATGGATTAGGCACCCCGCATTTATTCAATGATGTTAAAGTGGGTTCCGAATTAATTGTTCGTGGACCACAGGGTAAATTTACCATGCCCGATACTTTAGACAAAGACTTATACTTGATTTGTACTGGTACTGGTATTGCACCATTTAGATCAATGGCGCATTTTATTCACCAGAAACAAATACCCCATAAGAATATTCACCTCATTTTTGGTTGCAGAGAATTCAAGGACAGCTTGTATGAGGAGGAATTAAAACAATTAGAAAAAATGCTGCCTGGCTTTTACCACCACCCCTGTTTTTCAAGAGAATTGGTTGTTGGGCTTGGTCAATATACAGGTTATGTTCATGCCTGCTACACAGACTTAATAGAAAAACACAAGGGCATGACTGGTGCCATACCCGATGCTAGTTTTTTTCTATGCGGATGGAAGAATATGGTAGACGATGCCAAACAAAAACTACTTGAATTGGGGTATGATAAACATGCCATTCATTTAGAATTATATGGCTAGAACATCATACCCCAATAAATTTAGTTGATATGCGAAAGCACTAATTCCTTCACTTTACTAATGGGAATTCGCTCTTGTAACATACTGTCTCGGTAACGAATGGTAACCATCTGGTCTTCTTTGGTTTGATGATCAATGGTAACACAGAATGGAGTTCCAATAGCGTCTTGTCTACGATATCTTTTACCAATTGCATCTTTTTCTTCATAAAAGCATTTGAATGATCCTTTGCATTCATCCATTAACTCACGTGCAATTTCAGGCAATCCATCTTTTTTAACCAATGGTAAAATCGCCAATTTGTTGGGTGCAATTTTAGCCGGAATTTTTAATACCACCCTACTATCGGTTGTTCCATCTTCTTTATTGATGGTTTCTTCGGTATAGGCATGACTCAATATTAATAAGAACATTCTATCTAAACCTATAGATGTTTCTACCACATAAGGAATATAATTACCAAATGGTTTACCCGTTGCTTCATCAATTTCATTATCAAAATACTGCTGCTTTTTCTTACTGTATTCTTGATGACTTTTTAAATCGAAATCTGTTCTGCTATGAATCCCTTCTACTTCTTTAAATCCAAATGGGAATTCAAACTCAATATCTAAAGCTGCATCAGCATAATGGGCCAATTTTACATGGTTGTGATAACGGTATTTTGACGCAGGTAAGCCTAAACTCAAATGCCAATTTAATCGTTCTTCTTTCCAATAATTGTACCATTCCATTTGAGTGCCAGGTCTTACGAAAAATTGCATTTCCATTTGTTCAAATTCACGCATACGGAATATGAATTGTCTGGCAACAATTTCATTTCTAAATGCTTTCCCGGTTTGTGCAATTCCAAAAGGAATTTTCATACGGGCTGTTTTTTGCACATTCAAAAAATTAACAAAAATACCTTGTGCCGTTTCTGGTCTTAAATAAATGGTATCTGCATCTTCTGCAACAGAACCTAACTGTGTAGAGAACATTAGATTAAACTGACGAATCTCTGTCCAATTTCCAGTACCACTTACCGAACAAACAATTTGGTGATCGGCCAATAATTGCTTCAATCCAACAAAATCTTCTGCTGCTAATAATTGTTCCATGGATGCAATCAAAGCATTCGCCTCCGCTGTTTTACCGGCTTCTGTTAACTGATCTGCTTTTGCTTCAATTAAATGATCAACCCTATATCTTTTTTGACTGTCTTTGTTGTCAATCATTGGGTCACTAAAATTATCTACGTGACCGCTCGCCTTCCATGTTGTAGGATGCATAAATATAGCAGCATCAATACCCACTATATTTTGGTGCATTTGTGTCATGCTTTTCCACCAATAATCTTTGATATTCTTTTTGAGTTCACTCCCGTAAGGGCCATAATCGTAAACGGCACTTAAGCCATCGTAAATTTCACTACTCTGGAAAACGAAGCCATATTCTTTGGCATGCGAAATAATTGCTTGAAAGGTATTTTCTGTTGCTGTGCTCATACGGCGGCAAAAATAGGTGATTACCCGTTTATCCAGTAAAATGGGGAATGTTGATTAAAAAAATTAGCTTAGATACTCAAAAATCAACTGAATAGCATGAAAAAATTATGGCTTTTACTGCTGTTGCTGCCCAATTTGGCTCCTGCTCAGCAAACCAATATTCAAACCACTGAATACCCTAACGACTACCTAAGTCCTGAATTCCATGCAGGAAGAAGGGCTGCATTTAAAGAAAAAATGCCTGCAAAATCGGTGGGGATTTTCTTTGCTAGTCAGGTAAGATTAAGAAATGACGACGTAGACTATCAATATGCGCAAAGCAAAAATTTTTATTATTTCACTGGTTTAGAAGAACCCAATTCACTCTTATTGTTATTTAAAGAGCCTACAACTATCTTAGGTAAAACAGGAACCGAATTCATTTTTGTTCAAAATAGGGATCCACAACGCGAAATGTGGAATGGTAAAATTTTAGGTATTGAAGGGGTAACCAATCGCTATAAATTCAGTAATGTATTTTTAAATAAAGAGTTCACTGCCAATACGTTTAATCTAAATGACTACGACTCTGTTTTAACCGCATTTAGGTCTGAAGATATTTTTCAAACCTATCCTAGAACCAGAGACGAATTGAGCAGAATGGCTGGTGTTGTAGATAGCTTGATAAAACAATACAAGAAACCCATTGCAGCTAGAACCACTGCACAAATAATGACTGCACTAAGAGGCATAAAACAGCCTGAAGAAATTGCAATACTAGAAAAAGCAGCAGCAATAAGTGTAGAAGGACATAATGAAGTAATGAAAGCGGTTAAGCCTGGAATGACCGAGTACCAAGCTCAAGCCATTATGGAATATGCTTTCAAGAAAAATGGCTCTGAGTATCCAGGTTATCCAAGTATTAATGGGGCGGCTGAAAACGCTTGTGTATTGCACTATGTAACCAATTTAAAACTCATGAAAAATGGAGATTTATTATTGAGTGATTGTGCTGCAGAATACCATGGTTACACAGCAGATGTTACCAGAACAGTGCCAGTGAATGGAAAGTTTTCTCCTGAACAAAAAATCATTTATGAATTGGTTTTAGCTGCACAAGATTCTGCCATTGCCGTATGTAAACCAGGCATGCCCTACAGCGGATCAGATGCTACTGCAAGAAGAGTGATTAATAGAGGGTTGATTGCATTGGGAATTGCGGCTAATGATATGGAAGCAAGAAGGTATTTCCCACATGGTACATCTCACCATTTGGGCTTAGATGTACACGATTTAGGGATTAGAGGTAATATGCCATTTGAACCTGGTATGTATTTGACGGTTGAACCTGGTATATACATACCACCAGGTAGCAAATGCGATCCTAAATGGTGGAGCATTGGAGTTAGAATTGAAGACGATATTTTAATTACCAAAGAGGGCAACCGTAATTTATCTGCTGGAGCACCAAGGACGGTAGCTGAAATAGAAAAATTAGCAAAAGCCAAATCCATTTTTAATTAAATAAAACACTACTATAACTTGGGGTTATTCTTATGCCTGTCTTTGTCGCGTAGGGTTTTCTTCTCTATGTTTTTTTGCAAAGCCTCCGTAAGATTAACCCCAGTTTGGTTAGCCAAACAAATTAATACCCAAAGTACATCGGCCATTTCATCGGCTAAAGCTTGTTCATTTTCTTGTCCTTTAAAAGATTGCTCCCCGTATTTACGTACCATAATTCTACTGAGCTCTCCTACTTCCTCCATTAAAATTCCCAGATTGGTCAACTCGTTAAAATAACGTACGCCAATTGTTTTGATCCATTGATCTACCTGTGATTGTGCATCTTGAATAGTCATTATTCTTTGTTTTTAGAATCGATTAAAATGGTAACAGGACCGTCATTTAATAGGGCCACTTTCATGTCAGCTCCAAAAACCCCTGTTTGAATGGGCTTCCCCAACTCTTGTGCTATATTTTTTTTAAACGCTTCATAAAGGGGTATCGCTGTTTCAGGCTTAGACGCTTTTATATATGATGGTCGGTTCCCTTTTTTAGTGGTGGCATGTAATGTAAATTGGCTCACCACTAATAATTCTCCATTAACGTCTTTAACAGAACAATTCATTATTCCATTGGCATCATTAAATATGCGTAGGTTGATAATTTTATTACTCAGCCATTGAATATCTTCTGCAGTATCTTCCTCTTCAATTCCCACTAAAACCAATAATCCCATACCAATTTTTGAATGTACTTTTTGGTCAATGGTAACAGATGCTTCCGAAACTCTTTGAATTACTACTCTCATGCAATGATATTTATCCGAAATTTGAGTGAACTAAGATAAACATTCAGTAAACAAAATAACTCATGCAGCAAAATTGGAAAATAGGGTTTCTTATAACAATATTGCTGGGGCTCACTAATATGGCTATTAGCCAACCAACTGTTCAATTTAAAATGATGTTTAACAACCAAACTTTTCACAAAGACAGCAGTTATTCAAATAGTGCTGGTGAAATGGTACAAATTCATCGTTTTATGTTTTATACCACCAAATGGAAATTGATTACTGCCAGCAACGATACCATTAATCTTTCTAATGAACATTTTTTAATTAATATAGAAAAAGAACTGTCGATGGTATTGCCCTTTCCTAAACTGGCCAATGCAACAAAATTAATTTTTGATATTGGGGTAGATAGCATCCTTAATACAACTGGCATACAAACTGGTATTTTAGACCCAGCGCTGGGTATGTTTTGGACTTGGCGTACTGGATATATTATGGCCAAATTGCACGGTGTTTCTCCGCAAGCTAAAACTGCAGGCAACCGATTTAGTTATGAAGTGGGTGGATTTCAATCGCCGTTTAACTCGGTCAGAACGATTGAACTTGAACTACCTACCCAACACCAAAAAAGCAAACCTTTAATCATCAAAACCGACTTAGCCAAATGGTTTAGTGGAAAGCATATTATTCAAATTGGAACAACACCCAATTGTCACAATGCCGGTAAACTGGCCATGCAATTAGCCGATAACTATTCAAGCATGTTCAGTATGGCTATCAACAATTAATGCAAATAAAAAGAACCATATTATTCATAGTAGTACTAGTGATCCTTTGTGCAGGATTTATTAGTAAAGACAACCACCCAACTATTGCCAAAAGAGTTCAATTTAAAGTACCCAAAGGTTGGCCTACTCCTGTTTATGATTTTAGTAAGAATCCATTAACAGAAGAGGGCATAGCTTTAGGGAAGCAATTATTTTACGATGGACAACTCAGCAAAGACGGAACAATATCTTGTGGCAGTTGTCACCAGCAATTTGGCGCTTTTAATAGTTATGATCATCCTTTAAGTCACGGGATTGAGAACGCATTAACTACCCGTAATGCACCCGCTTTATTTAACCTTGCATGGCAAAAGGAATTCATGTGGGACGGTGGCATTAATCACCTAGACTTACAACCATTGGCTCCCATTACCGCACACAATGAAATGGGAGAAGACATTGAAAATGTATTGACGAAACTTAAAAAAAACAAACAATACCCAAAGTTATTTAAGGCAGCATTCGGTGACGAAACCATTAATACGCAAAGATTAGGTAAAGCATTGAGTCAGTTTTTACTAACCATGGTAAGCAGTAATAGTAAATACGATAGAGTCATGCGTGGTGAAGACAGCTTTTTATTGCCCGAAAAATTAGGGCATGACATTTTTACAACAAAATGTGCTCAATGCCATACAGCGCCTTTATTTACCGATTACACTTATCGAAATACAGGAATGCCGCAAGAACCATATTTAAAAGACCTAGGCAGAATGACCATTACGAATGACCCGTCTGATTCCTTAAAATTTAGAGTACCCAGTTTAAGAAATGTGTCTGTGAGTTTTCCTTATGGACACGATGGTAGATTTTTTTCGTTGATCAATGTTTTTGAACATTATAGAAACAATATGCAAATTGGGCCTACTACAGATGCTTTATTAAAAAACAAACTCCCTTTAAGTAATTATGAAATAGGACAACTTAGGGCCTTTCTACAAACCCTTACCGATTCTGTGTTTTTAAAAGACCCCCAATTTTCAGATCCTGGAATTGGCGTACTCAGCAAACCTCCTTTAGACCAACACAACTGATTACAATACCTTATTTTTGAAAACTAGATTATTAATTTGAGCGAGATAAAAAAACTGGCAGGTCAAACTTTATGGTATGGTGTACCCACTATTGCCAGCAGATTCTTGGGCTATCTAATGAATCTGTCATTGCCCTTGTTTTTTGCCCAACCAGCTACAACAGCAGACCTCACGCAGATTTATGCTATCATTCCCTTTTTAAACGTCTTATTTACTTATGGTTTAGAAACAGCTTATTTCAGGTTTAGTAAAGAAGAAGACCCTAACAAATTATACAGCACATTATCAATTGCATTATTAGGAACTACTTTTTTATTTACCGGTATACTATGGTTTTTTAGTGGCCATATTTTGCAATGGGCCAATTTGCAATCACATCCTGAATTCATTAATTGGATGATTGGCATTTTGTTTTTTGACACATTAAGTACTTTGGCATTTGCAAAATTGAGACAAGAAAATAGGCCAAAAAAATATGCAGCAGTAAGATTGTCTAGCGTATTGGTCAATCTAATTACAGTACTATTATTTATTGGATGGATTCCTTATCAAGTGCAACAAAATTCAAATACTTGGTTAACCATTTTCACCAACAATAATATTGGAATTGGCTATTACTTAATTGGCAATTTAGCAGGTAGTATTTTAACTTTTCTACTGCTTTTTAATGAGTTTAGAAAAATCAGTATTCAGTTTAGTGTTCCACTATTTAAAAAAGTAATGGAATATAGTTACCCATTAATTATTGTAGGAATGGGTGGCATGGTGAATGATATGCTGAGTAGATTGATTTATCAACATGTGGTTGACTTACCAGTTGAAGAAGCCAAACACGAATTGGGCATTTTTGGAAATATTTACAGACTAGCAGTGTTAATTACCATTTTGATTCAAGCATTTAGAATGGCTGCAGAACCTTTTTTCTTTAAACAAAAAGGAGAAGAAAATGCACAAAAAGTATATGCTCGTGTAATGAAGTTCTTTGTGATTGCTTGTTGCTTTATGTTTTTATTCATCAGCTTATTTATAGAAGTTTTTGGATGGTTCTTTATGGCCATCAATAAACCGCTATGGGTTCAAGGATTACAAGTGGTGCCCTTATTAGCATTGGGAAATATTTTCTTAGGGGTTTATTACAATTTAAGCATATGGTATAAGTTGACCGATAAAAACAATTATGGTGCAATGATTACCGTTGCGGGCGCTTTAATTACGATTGGTTTAAATATTTTACTAATTCCCTCCTTGCATTATTTGGGTGCAGCAATGGCCACTTTTCTATGCTATTTATTCATGATGGTGGTAAGCTATTATATGGGACAACAACATTATCCAGTTCCTTACGCCACCAAAAAACTCAGCGCCTATTTAGCCATTGTTTTAGTAATGTATGGAATGCAAAAAGCAATTTTGTATTTTTTCCCTCACTTATGGTTAGGAATATTAATTGGATTTATTTTTATTGCTTTATTTAGCTGGCTAGTAGTATGGGCAGAAGAAAAAGAATTTGCCAAACTTTTCCGTAAAGCCAATTAACACCTTAGGATTATCTTTGCAGTATGGCAGAAGATTTAAACATTATTCAAGGATCAAAATCAGATCAGTATCAAGCCCTTATTCCGCAAATCAGCGGTTTATTAACTGGAGAAAATAATTTAATAGCCAACCTAGCCAATACCGCCGCAGCATTAAAAGAACAGTTTGGTTGGTTTTGGGTAGGCTTTTATTTAGTTGATCAAAATGAATTGGTTTTAGGGCCATTTCAAGGTCCTGTAGCCTGCACCAGAATTCAAAAAGGAAGAGGTGTTTGTGGAAGCAGTTGGAAAGAAGGAAGAACCTTAATAGTACCAGATGTTGAAAAATTTCCTGGTCATATTGCGTGCAGTAGTTTGTCTAAATCTGAAATAGTAGTACCCCTCGTGAAAGATGGACTAATATGGGGAGTATTAGATGTAGACAGTAGCGAATACGATCAATTTGATGAAACTGATCAGCTTTATTTAGAACAAATAGTTGCTTTGTTAAACCAGTAATTAGCTATATGTATTTTACTGTAGTTGCCCCTGTTTGGGCTTTTAACCAAAATTGTTTAGCTTTGCATCATTCATATACTCTCTCGGTTAGACTGGAATCTACTTCAGTGACAAGGTAATCCCATCAATAGTTAGGCTATATAGCACTTGATATTTCAGGTGTTCACTTAAATCACATAATGTGTTATTCAAAGAATTAGAACTCATTGAGCCCATCTTGAATGCGCTCGAAACAGAAGGGTACGTAAATCCTACCCCCATTCAGCAACAAGCCATACCATTGGCATTGGCTGGAAGAGATTTATTGGGTTGCGCCCAAACTGGTACAGGTAAAACAGCCGCTTTTGCAATTCCTATTTTACAGTTGGTTTGCAAAACGCAAATAGGCGGAAATTATAGCAAAGGAATTAAAGCCCTAGTATTAACACCAACTAGGGAATTAGCTATTCAGATTGATGAAAGTTTTGCTGCCTACGGCAAAAACTTGAGAATGAAACACCAAGTAATTTTTGGTGGAGTATCGCAGGTTCATCAAGTAAATGCTTTACGCAATGGAGTAGATATCTTGGTGGCTACTCCAGGTCGATTATTAGATTTAATGCAACAAGGTCATGTTCGTTTACACGATATACAATTTTTTGTATTAGACGAGGCAGATCGTATGTTAGATATGGGATTCATCAACGATGTAAAAAAAATTGTTGCCAAATTACCTTCAAAAAAACAGACGCTATTTTTCTCTGCAACTATGCCACCTGAAATTGAAAAATTGTCTGCAACTCTTTTACATAATCCTGCAAAAGTAGAAGTAACACCTGTTTCTTCAACAGTTGAGAAAATTGAACAAGCAGTTTATTATGTAGAGAAGGAAAACAAAAAACATTTGTTGAATGAGTTATTAAAAGACCAACAAATTCAAACTGCACTAGTATTTACAAGAACTAAGCATGGCGCTGATAAAGTAGTAAAAGATCTTACCAAACAAGGCATTACAGCGGAAGCCATTCACGGAAATAAATCACAGAATGCAAGACAACGTGCACTAACCAATTTCAAAGCTGGTTCAACGCGTATCTTGGTTGCAACAGATATAGCTGCCAGAGGAATTGATATTGATTTATTATCACACGTATTTAATTACGAACTTCCAAATGTTCCTGAAACTTATGTACATCGTATTGGCAGAACAGGTAGAGCTGGTGCTAGTGGAATGGCTGTATCTTTTTGCGATGGAGAAGAAAGGGCTTATTTAAAAGATATTCAAAAGCTCATCAAGATTCAGTTACCTGTTGTAACCGATCATGCTTATCATTCAGAAGCCCCTGTGGTAGGCAGTTTCAAGCTTCCTGAGCGCAATAGAAGACCTCAGCAACAAAATAGAACAAGAAAATTTAGTTACCATAAGTCTGCTCAAAACCGCGGGTAAACTTCTTTACATAAACGATAATGCTTAATTTGGATTTCATGATTAAGCATTATCGTTTTTTATTTTTTGCCCTCCTTCTATCTGTTGGTGGCTTTGGTCAATCTAAAAAATCAAGCAACAACACGCTTTATTATCCCGCTATAAATTCTTGGGAAAAAAGAAGTCCAGAAAGTGTAGGACTTTCTCCATTGGCCATTCAAAAAGCCATCAAAATAGCGCAAGAATCGGAGTCTTCCAATCCACGCAGTATGGAAGAAAACCATTATAAAACATTTGGGAAAGAACCTTTTGGAGATGGGATTGGACCGTTTGAAGATAGAGGTGATCAAACTGGAATAATTATTTACAAAGGATATAAAATTGCCGAATGGGGTACGCCACTAAAATGTGATATGACCCATAGTGTGGCAAAAAGTTTTTTATCGTCGGTTGTAGGATTGGCTGTAGATCAACAATTGATTCATTCTGTAAATGATTTTGTGGCCCCTTACGTTCCACCAATTGAATTGTTTACAACCACCCCTGTTACAAAACCCGCTGAACAATTTAAACAATCAGAACTCTTACAACCCTTTAATACTCCCCATAATAAATCCATCACATGGGAATCAATGCTTAGACAAACCAGTGATTGGGAAGGTACATTATGGGGTAAACCCGATTGGGCAGATCGTCCGGATCCGGACCCTAAAAAATGGCTCAATAGAACTAGAAATACTCCTGGAACAGTTTATGAATACAATGATGTTAGGGTAAATGCTTTGGCCCTAGCGGTAACCAGTGTTTTTAGAAAACCCTTACCGCAAGTATTGAAGCAGTACATTATGGATCCGATTGGAGCGTCTACAACCTGGAGATGGACTGGATATAGAAACTCATGGATTGTTTTAGACGGTCAACCCGTTCAAGCTGTTAGTGGAGGTGGTCATTGGGGGGGAGGCATGTTTATTCATGCAGAAGATATGGCTAGGTTTGGATTATTAACTTTAAGAAATGGCAAATGGAACAATCAGCCAATTTTATCGGAGGCCTGGCTTAAACAAGCAAGAACACCTGGACCTGCCAACCCTGAATATGGATACATGAATTTTTTCTTGAATACCCATCAAAAATTTTTACCCGCGGCACCTGCATCGGCTTTTGTGCACGTTGGAAATGGAAATAATATCATTTATGTAGATCAAGAACATGATTTAGTAGTGGTATTGCGTTGGATTACTCAATCAGGCATGAACCAAGTAATTGGTGCCATTCTAGAAGCATTAAAATAATATCAATTTTTCGTCATTTGACGAATAGTTAACAATAAGCTAAACCATATAAAGAAATACCTAATTTTAGGTACCGGCGTTCCCCCCAGCCGATTATACGCCATGATCAACCCTAGCCAAGTAGCAATAGAAAACTTAGAAGAGCAAAATAAAAAGTTGCTCAAAATTCAACATGCACTAGAAAAAAAAGTGAGCCAGTTAAAAGATTTTGCTGGAATCATTACCCATGATGTTAGAGGCCCAGCGCACAATATTTCTAAGATGCTAGAAATGTATGAAAATACAGATGATCCTGAGCTTAAAAAAGCCTCCATGGATTATTTAAAGAAAATCAGCAATGATTTAACCAATAACCTCAATGAATTAATTCAAATTCTGCAGATCCACTTAGAAAAAGATATTCCTGCTTCTGACTGTGTTTTTGAAGATGTAATCAATAGTGCAGCATTGCAATTACAAGATATTATTCAGCAAAAGAATGCGGTTATTACCATGGACCTTGCTGTTACCAATATACTTTATCCAAAAGTTTATTTACAAAGCATATTATACAATTTACTGAGCAATAGCTTGAAATACACTAAACCCAATATTCCACCAGCTATTCATATTAGCACTTACGAAAATGAAGGAAATTACTATTTAAGTCTAAGTGACAATGGTTTGGGCATCGATTTAAACAAATTTGGTCACCTTCTATTTAAGTTTCAAAAAAGCTTTCATAGCGGATATGACAGTAAAGGAATTGGACTTTACTTAATCAAAAACCAAATTGAAGAACAAGGTGGAAGCATTAATTGCACCAGTGAACCACAAATTGGAACCAAGTTTACTGTTCGTTTTTAAAAAAATCCCCTTATTTTTGCCGTCCAAAATGCGGATGTGGCGAAATTGGCAGACGCACTAGACTTAGGATCTAGCGCCGCGAGGCATGTAGGTTCGACCCCTATCATCCGCACTTAACCACCTTTTTAAGGTGGTTTTTTTGTGCGAAACCCCTACCTTTGCAGCCCGATTTTAAGTTTATAAAACACCTATATGGCTACAATTACCAGAGAAAACATTGGCTTATTAAATGATAAGCTTACCGTTACCCTTACTAAGGATGATTATTTAAAAGGCTTTGAAGCTAGCCTGAAGAAATATGCCAAAACAGCCAATATCCCAGGTTTTAGAAAAGGAATGGTTCCAACTGGCTTGGTTAAAAAAATGTATGGTCAGGGTGTCTTTTCTGACGAAGTACTTCGTAAAGTAGAACAAGAGATGAATGCATATATGGCCAAAGAGCAAATTGATATTTTTGCTCAACCATTGCCATTAGAAAATGATGCGCAAAAATTGGACATGAACAATCCAATTGATTATGTATTCTCTTTTGAAATTGGATTAAAGCCCAATTTTGATGTAGACTTATCAAAATTCACTGGAACTAAATATGTAGTAACTGTTACAGATGAAATGATTAATGACGAAGTAGCTAGACTTCAGACTCGTTTTGGAAAAATGACCGAGCCTGAAACTGTTAGTTCCGAAGACAATGTATTGAACGTTACTTTTACTGAAGCAGATGCAAAAGGGAACCCAATAGAAAATGGTATTACCAAAGACAATTCTGTATTGGTTAAATACTTCGCAGAAAAATTCCGCAAGAATTTAATGGATAAGAAAAAAGACGATGTGGTTCTATTGCAAATCAAGAAGGCATTTGAAGATAAAGAAGCTGAAACCATTTTAGCCGACCTTGGTTTAACCAAAGATGATGCAGATAAATATTTCAATCTATTAATTACCAAAGTTGGCTTAGTAGAGAAAGCAGAATTAAATGAAGAGTTATTTGTTCAAATTTATCCTGGAAACGATCAAATCAAAACGGAGGCTGATCTTAGAAATGAGATTAAAGCTGAGATTGAGAAGTACTATGCACAGTCTGCACGCAATCAAGTACAAGACCAGATTTATCACTATTTGGTAGACCATATCACGATGGATTTCCCTGAAAGTTTCTTAAAGCGTTGGTTACAAAATGGGGGCGAAAAACCTAAAACTGCAGAAGAAGCTGAAGCAGAATTCCCTTCATTTGTTAAACAATTAAAGTGGACCTTAATCAGCAGCAAACTAACACAAGACAATAAAATAGAAGTATTACCTGAAGACATTCGCAATTTTGCAAAAATGCAATTGTTCAGCTATATGGGCAATCAATTGGGTGCATTGGGTGATAATCAACAATGGGTTGACGATTATGCCAACCGCATGATGCAAGACAAGAAATTTGTAGAAGACAGCTATCATAGAATTAATGCAGAGAAATTATTTGATGCTTTAGAGTCTCAAGTAAAAACCAAAGATGAATTGATTAGCGCAGACGATTTCGCTAAAAAGTTAGAACACCATCACCATTAATTTAGTTTTTGAATGATTTTAAAACCAACCCTTGGGTTGGTTTTTTTATTTGATTAATTCATGCTCTTTCAATTGTTTCAACATGAATTGATGTGTTTTTTGAGTGAGCATTCTATTCAAAAACAGTTGACCACTTATGTAAAACAAGTACTTACTAATTCCTTTCAATGGAATGCTATTGGAAAGAGCAGCAATCCTTTTGCGTATTGCTCGTTTTTTAGAAAGGATTGGATCTTGACTAAGCACAGGCCAAATTGATGGTTTAAGTTGCGCATTAAAAATAGGAATAATTTGAACCGACGATGAACTAGAAGACCTATATGGGGTAATATCAATTTCTTGGTATCCTTTTGAAAAAATGGGGTGTGTTGCTAAATGTTCAATTGGTATAGTGAAATGATTACGAAGAAATTGTTGACAGTTGTATTGCCCCAATGCATAGTCATGACCCCTAAAATCTTGGCAAATAAACCCACTGAAACCATTGATGGCGCCACATGCAATGGCTTTAGCCCCTTCAATTCTAGAATTCTCTTTATTGTTACTATACCTAACTGGTGCTATTAGAAACTGACCTGCTTTATTTTTACTCAATACATCTGCTATTGGTGCTGGTTTGGCTTTCATCTGCTGCATCATTGCATATAAAGTATGTTTGGCAACTGCTAATACCGATTGGTACTTTGGTAAGGGTTCTACTAAATTTCCTGGAAATGGATCTACCATTAAAACCGTACTTCTAAACTGTCTAAAATCATTAAACTGGTTAGCTTGTTTTGTTTCGTTAAATACCAATTCATTTAATAACTCTCTTACTTTTTCAAATGGTTCATTATTCATTAATCCCCCATCTACATGTAAAGATTCGTAATAAGGCTGTTGTAGATTCAGTCCTAAGCCTGCTTGGTTAATCCATTTGTTTTCTTCAATGGCATACAAAGGTCTTTTTAAGCTTCTTGCAGGTAATCCAAGTGGAAATGCACCTGTTGCTAATGCGGCATCTCTAAAGGTATTCGCATTTAATCCTGTTCGTAAATTGACCGGCATCCAACCATTACCAGGTAAACGTTGATTAGCCAGTTGAAAGCAAGCATAATCATAATGTACAGACATGGTATGGTCTTGCTTTTTTAAATCGGTATTAAATGAAATAGGATAAGCAAATCCTTCTAAATTGGTAAGTGTGGCAAAAACTTTTAGTTGGGAATGTATATAAGCCGGCGTATCGTTCCATTGATTAAAAGGAGGTGAAAATGCTTCGGATGCCAACTCATTGGTAAAATTTCCATTTAAAAAGGACTTAAAAAATCCTGTTTCATTTAAATCGGAACAATCTAATAGTGAGTCCAACATATTGTCTCCTTTCATAGTAACCCAGCTTTTATAAAACAAATTGTTGGCCCGCTGATTAATCGCAGCAGCTGTAAGAAATCCGGTCATCCCCCCTGCTGATGCCCCTCCAATAATAGATAATTTAACCCGATGTGTTGGTACCCCAGTTTGGCCGCGGCATTGCTCCCACTGGTCCAATGCACTTAATAAATAGTCTACTACTCCAGCAGTATACGCCCCTGCTGAAACAGCCCCCGCCATACAAAGCCCTATATGAAAGGTATTTTCTGCCATATATTAACAAATAGCCGCTTTGAACTTATCTAAAATGAACGACCTTTGCAACCGTTTTTTAACGGTATTGACGGCTATTATGTCAAATTGCCATAAACAGAGCTTTGCACAGTATTTGAACAGTCTATATACCTATTTAACAAAACACTTAACTTCAAAGCGAAAAATAATTCTATGAATATTGGAAAAGAGTTTGAACAGTATGCAGTTAAGCACCATGGCATTAGCAGCGGTGTATTACACAACTACAAAAATTACGGTCAGGTAACTAACCTTACTCCTTATATTATTGAAGAACGACCACTCAATGTTGCTAGCATGGACGTATTTAGCCGTTTGATGATGGATCGTATCATTTTTTTAGGGGAAGGCATTAATGATTATGTTGCCAACATTGTAACTGCTCAATTATTGTTTTTAGAAAGTACCGATCGTTCTAGAGATATCCAAATGTATATTAACAGTCCAGGTGGCAGCGTTTATGCAGGTTTGGGCATCTACGATACCATGCAGTTTATTGGCCCTGATGTGGCAACTATTTGCACTGGAATTGCTGCTAGCATGGGACAAATTTTACTTTGTGCTGGTGTACAGGGCAAAAGAACTGCGCTTAAACATAGCAGAGTAATGATGCATCAGCCTAGTGGTGGCATTGGAGGTCAGGCAACAGATATTGAAATCACTGCTCGTGAAATCAAAAAATTAAAGCAAGAATTATACGCTATTACTGCAAGCCATACTGGGAAATCGATTGAAACTGTAGCCAAAGACAGTGATCGTGATTTTTGGATGACTGCAGCAGAAGCAAAAGAATATGGTTTGGTAGACGAAGTTTTGTTGACCAACCCTCGTAAAGAAAAGAAAGGATAATTGAATAAAACTCAAATTGATTAAAAATGATACAGTCTAAATATATCGTGAACCCTTTTCTAAATAATGATCAGGAAGAACCAGAAGAAAATAAAGAAGAGAAGCAAGATGCCATGGGTAGTTTCATGACTAAAAAAATGGAAAGACTGTTTTTTGAAAAAAGAGCAGTGTACCTATGGGGTGTAGTAGATGATAAATCTGCAAAAGAAGTAGTAACAAAAATGCTTTTATTAGATGCAGATAAGCCTGGTGCAGAAATCAAATTATACATTAATAGCCCAGGTGGGGTAGTAACTAGTGGGATGGTAATGTACGATACCATTAAAATGATTGAAAGCCCTGTAAGTACCATTTGCATGGGATTGGCTGCAAGTATGGGTTCTATTCTACTAAGTGCAGGTGCAAAAGGGCATCGTTATATTTATCCGCATGGCGAAGTAATGATTCACCAGCCTAGTTTAGGGGGTTATTACCAAGCTACCAGTGCTGATATAGAAATTCAAGCAAATCAAATTTTAAAGACCAAACAATTAGGAGCTAAAATTTTAGCAGAAAATTGTGGCAAAACAGTGGAACAAATCTTAGCAGATTTCGACCGCGATTACTGGATGGATGCTACAGAAGCTGTTGCTTATGGCATTGCAGACAGTATTTTAAATAAGATATAAGGTTATGGCAAAACAAAACAATTTACATTGCTCTTTCTGTGGAAGAAGCCGTGATGAGGTAAAGATTCTGATAGCCGGACAAGAGGGCCATATCTGTGAAAATTGTGTAGAACATGCAGAAGAAATTATTGCTCAAGAATTAACTGCAAAAAATAATCCTGCAGGTGTTGGATTATCTGGAGCCGTTCAAGTAAGAAAGCCTAAAGAAATTAAGCAGTTCTTAGACGAATATGTAATTGGACAAGACGAAGCAAAAAAAATACTTTGTGTAGCTGTTTACAATCATTACAAGCGTGTAAATAATAAACAAATTGTGGATGATGTTGAAATTGAAAAAAGCAATATCATCATGGTGGGCGAAACTGGAACTGGTAAGACCTTACTGGCAAAATCAATTGCTCGTTTACTCAATGTTCCTTTTGCCATTGTTGATGCAACAGTTTTTACAGAAGCAGGTTATGTAGGAGAAGACGTAGAAAGTATGCTTACTCGTTTATTACAAAACTGTAATTACGATGTAACTGCAGCTGAAAAAGGCATTGTTTATGTAGACGAGATAGATAAAATTGCTCGCAAAGGAGATAATCCATCAATTACTAGAGACGTTAGTGGAGAAGGTGTTCAACAAGGATTATTGAAGATGCTAGAAGGCACTGAAGTATTGGTTCCACCACAAGGTGGCAGAAAGCACCCAGAGCAAAAAATGATTAAAGTAGACACAAAAAATATCTTATTCATTTGCGGTGGGGCATTTGATGGCATTGATAAAGTAATTGCTAGAAGAATCAATACCAATGCAATCGGATTTAGTGTAAACAAAGACGAACAAGAACACCAAAGAAGCAATCTATTAGAGTTCATAAATGCTCAAGACTTAAAAAGTTTTGGATTGATTCCTGAATTACTTGGTCGTTTACCAGTTGTAACACATTTAAATCCATTAGATGCCGAAACACTAAGAAGCATCCTAACAGAACCTAAGAACTCTTTAATTAAGCAGTTCACGCGCTTGTTTGAAATGGAAGGAATTTCTTTAACTATTGAGCCAGCAGTATTAGACTTTATGGTAGCCAAAGCAATGGAATACAAACTTGGTGCAAGAGGTTTAAGAAGTATTTGTGAGAGTATTTTAACAGAAGCAATGTTTGAACTACCTGGCACCAATACAACTACCTTGAACGTTACTTTAGATTATGCTGAAAAAATGTTTAGTAAGAGCAAATTAAGTGCATTGAAAGTTGCTTAACCCTTTAATTAATATATACCCATGAACGAGTTAATAGAAAAATTAGTAAAAGAAGCTGGTCTTTCAGAACAGCAAGCACAACAGGCCATCACTACCATTGCAGGTTTCGTGAAAGATAAATTTCCCATGTTAGGTGGAGCTGTAGACCAAATATTTGCTGCAGGCAATAAGAACGAAGAATAATATTAAGATTTGGTAATGGGCAGTTTGATGATAAATCTACTGCCCGTGCCAGGTATACTTTCTATAGTTAAGCTACCATCGTGTCTGCTTATTAAATCACTACATAGCATTAATCCAAATCCACTTCCTTTTTCCATTGAAGTGCCTGCTGTTGTATAATATTGTTTTGCATTTACTCTATCAATGGTTTCCTTAGACATCCCAATTCCGGTATCTTCTACATAAATTAATGACTCGTTTTCTGTTTGTTCAGCCCTGATATCTATACTACCATTTTCAGGGGTAAATTTGATGGCATTACTGATTAGGTTTCTCAAAACGATTCTAATCATCTCTTTGTCTGCAAGTACAAACATTTGAGGGTGCAGTGCATTATTGAATGCAATATTCTTTCTAACGAGCAACATTTTATGTTCGTCTTCCAAACCTTTTACCAATTGGAAAATCACCACATTAGATCGATCTAGATTTTTACCTGCCATCTGCCCCTTCAACCAAAACAACAAATTATCTAACAATGAAGTAGTACCCATATATTGGGTTTCTAATTGAAGCAATAATTGTTTTGCCTGGTCTTCAGGAACCATACCCTGATTAACTAAATTCAAAATTCCCTTTGTATTCACCAACGGATTGCGTAAATCATGCGATATTATAGAAAGTAATTTATCCTTGGTTTTATTATCTGCTTCAAGCATTCTATTTTGAAAAGAGATTTCTTTGTTAAGGGCGCCCATCTCTTCAATTTGAGCTTCAATTAAAATATTCTTTGCCCTAAGCTCTCTACTGAAATGCTTTTGTTTTTGGTAATTGATAAAAACCATAATTACCAATACCGCAAGTATGATTAAAATAAAAGTTCCTACGGTTAAAATGAAAACCTGTTCATCAGATGCGCGTTGGGCTCGAATGATTGCATTTTCTCTATCTAATCTTAAGTTCTGCTGGTTCTTTATTATATCAATGAAATTGGTAGCTAATTCATTTTCTTTTATGCGATGTTGGTTAATAACTAGCAAAGCTGTGTCTTGCCAAGCAATTGCTTTCTCCAAATTATTTGTTCTTCTATAATAATTGATGATTTGTTGGGTACTTTGATCTAATATATCATATGCGTTTACAGATTTAGCAAATTCGTAAGCTGTTTTTGACATCAGAAAAGCAGCTTCTAATTGACCTCTTTTATACCCAATATTGGCCAACTCTAAATTTTTTAATGCTAGTCCGTATCTATCATTTATTCTTTGATCAATGGCAATAGACTCATTAAAAAAAGAAGTGGCCAATTCTAAATTTTTCCCTTCAAGTGCCAGTTTTCCTAAATGATAGAGTGCTTTCTTTTCACCATAAACATATTTTATTTGTCTACTAGTTACCAATGCTTGGTTGAATAAGATAACTGCTGAATCAGGCTTATTGCGATACAATTGAATTAATCCTAAACTGTTTTTTACATTTACTACTTCTTCCTGCTTATTAAAGCGATTATATACTTGTAAGGATTCATTAAAAACAGTTACAGCTGTGTCATACTTGCCTTCTAGCAATAAAGAGCCAGCAATTTGTTGACTTACTTTAGCAATATTAAAAGTGTCTTTTATTCTTTTGAAAATGTCTAAGGATAAATAAAAATCGGTTAAAGCACGTTTGGTAAAACCCTGTTGGTGGTAAATTCCCCCTTCGTATAAATAAGCTATTGCGAGACCTTTTTTATAATCAATTTGAGTAGCAGTATTTTGAGCAATGATTAAAAGATTCATTGCTTTCGAAATATCCGATCTCTTAGAACTAAACGCCTCTTTATTTAATGAATCAACAATGTAAGCCGACCCGGTATTTTTTTGCGCAAATAACGGTGATAGAAAACATAATAGAAAAAACAAAAACAGTATCCGCATGATGCTAAATGTAGATATGGATTTTAATGGATCTTACGATATTCAAGATACAAAGTTTTGTGTTATACTTTCAACATAAAAAAAGGACCCCAAAGGGGTCCCGTATTATGAGCAAGCAATCGAAAAACAATTAATGAAGTACTTCTCTTGCAATCACCAGTTTCTGTATTTCTGAAGTTCCTTCTCCAATAGTACATAATTTTGCGTCACGATAGTACTTTTCTACAGGAAAATCTTTTGTATAACCATATCCTCCAAAAATTTGGACAGCTTCTGTAGCTGCTTTTACGGCCACTTCACTGGCATAATACTTGGCCATCGCCCCCTCCCTAGTCACTTTTTCTCCCCTATTCTTTAGGT
>Ga0207952_1000389_pt1 | contig 37598 bp, 33 predicted proteins | sample SubbioR12Aug_8Ca_FD_184831 | JGI IMG/M metagenome (GOLD analysis project Ga0207952, IMG submission 184831) | Serpentinite rock and fluid subsurface biosphere microbial communities from McLaughlin Reserve, California, USA - CR12Aug_8Ca (SPAdes) | ecosystem: Environmental > Terrestrial > Deep... | reverse complement strand
GCAGGGTTTCTGATTCTTCTATCAGCGGGCATACCCAGTAGACTTGTTTACCTTCCTGCCCAGCTGCCTGCACACGGGCAATGACTTCATCGCGGCGGTTTTGATCAATGACGCGGGTGACGATAGGTGTGCGGCCTGGTGGCAGTTCATCAATGACGGACACTTCAAGATCAGCATAGTAAGTCATTGCCAGTGTGCGCGGGATAGGCGTGGCCGACATCATCAGTTGATGCGGCACCTTGCCAGCCTCGGTCTTGTTGGCCAGGTTCAGGCGCTGGCTAACACCAAAGCGATGTTGTTCATCGACGATGACCAGGCCCAGTTTCTTGAATTGCACACTGTCCTGTATTAAGGCATGGGTACCTATTACCAGTTGCGCTTCGCCAGAACTGATTAGGGCATTGGCAGCGTCTTTTTCTTTTTTCTTCAGGCTGCCAGTCAGCCAGGCGGTTTTAACACCGAGTGGTTCCAGCCAGGCAGCGATTTTCCTGAAGTGCTGTTCGGCCAAAATTTCTGTCGGTGCCATCAGCGCCGCCTGAAAACCATTGTCTATGGCTTGCGCCGCCGCCAGTGCCGCAACAATGGTTTTGCCGCTGCCTACATCACCCTGCAACAGACGCTGCATGGGGAAGGCTTCACGCAGATCATCGCGTATTTCGGCCAGTACTTTTTCTTGTGCCCTGGTCAGGGAAAACGGCAGATTCAGCAGGAACGCATTGCTGAGTTCACCCACCAGTGGCAGGGCATTCGCCCCTTTGTTGCGGCGGGTAATTTGTGCGCGCTTCAGTGATAATTGCTGGGCCAGCAGTTCATCGAATTTCATGCGCTCCCAGGCCGGGTGTTCGCGTTCTATCAGACTATGCTGGTCTACATCCGGCGGTGGATTGTGCAGTATGCGTATGCTGCTTTCAAAATCCTGCAAATGCAGGTCGGCCAGTCGGGCGGGGGACAAGGTGTCACGCCAGTTGACGCGTGTCATGGCATTGGCAATTGCCTTGCGCAATAAAGCTTGTGGCACGCCCTCGCCAGATGGATAAACAGGTGTCAGCGCAGTTGGTAAGGGTGCACCTTCATTGACGATCTTGTAGTGAGGATGCACCATTTCTGCACCAAAGAAACCATGGCGTAAATCACCACGTGCCCGCACCCGCACGCCAACAGCCATTTGCTTGGTCTGGTTGCCATAAAAATTCAGGAAGCGCAGTACGACCTGGCCGCTATCGTCAGCAATGGTCACCACCAGCTGACGGCGTGGGCGGTACTGGATATCGCATTCTGTGACCTCGCCCTCAACCTGCACACTGCTGCCACCACGGAAAGAAGCATCGCGCATGCTAACGATTTCTGTTTCATCTTCATAGCGCATTGGCAGGTGCAAGACAAAATCCATGTCCTTGCGCAAGCCCAGTTTGGCAAGTTTTTCACTGGCTTTAGCTGCTGTGCTGGCGGTTACTTTAGTTTTTTTTGCGGTTTTTTGGGGGCTGGATTCAGGCAATGCATAGCTGCCAGCAATAGCTGGGTCAGCTTGTGTATTTTTTAACTCTGCACTTGCACTTTGGTCTTCAGCGGCCATGGGGTGTAAAATGGTGGGTTTTGCTGTTAGCTTATTTTCTTGGCTTACTATTGTCTCAGGGACAGGTAAAAAATGATTGCTCTGGCATTTTAAAGCGTGTTCATTGCTGGTATGTATAGAGTGCTAGCCATTTGCTTTGCATTCTACTGATTTTTTATACAGTGTGCAGCAGCTTTTTACCTATTTTCCCTGATTACCCTGAATTTTGTCGAATTTTTGCATGCGCTACTCCCTAAGTGATTTTGATTTTGAACTGCCTGAAGCCCTGATCGCGCAAACCCCTTTGCCCGACCGCACGGCTTCACGCCTCTTGCATGTCGACGGTGATACGCTGGTTGACAGGCATTTTGCTGACATCATAGACCAGCTCAATGCTGGCGATTTGCTGGTCTTTAATGATACCCGCGTGCTCAAGGCCCGTTTCTTTGGCGTCAAGGAAAGCGGTGGCAAGATACAGATGCTGGTAGAGCGCGTGCTGTCGAATAATGACAAGGAACGTAGCGTGCTGGCACAGATGCGTGCTTCCAAGTCACCACTGCCGGGCAGTAAAATCCGTCTGGCCGATAGTTTCGACGTGGTTGTCGGTGAGCGTGTCGGTGAATTTTTTACCCTGTATTTCCCGTCGGATATCTTCACGCTGCTGGAAACCTATGGTCGTCTGCCTTTGCCGCCGTATATAGAACATGATGCAGATGATTTTGACGAGCAGCGTTACCAGACCGTGTATAACCGCGTGCCAGGTGCCGTTGCAGCACCAACGGCTGGCCTGCACTTTGACGAGGCGCTGTTGCAGCGTTGCCAGGATAAAGGAATCAAACTCGCTTATGTGACCCTGCATGTGGGCGCAGGTACTTTCCAGCCCGTGCGTACCGAAAACCTGGCAGATCACCAGATGCATAGCGAATGGTATACCGTGCCGGATGAGACCGTGGCAGCCGTGCAGGCCACCAAAGCCGCTGGCGGCAAAGTGGTGGCTGTCGGCACCACCAGCATGCGTGCACTTGAATCTGCTTCGCAAACAGGCAGCTTGCAGGCAGGCAGCGACGACACTCGTCTGTTCATCACGCCCGGCTATGTATTCAAAACCGTGGACAGGCTTATCACCAATTTCCACTTACCAAAATCCACTTTGATGATGCTGGTATCGGCATTTGCCGGGTATGATCGCGTCCGCGCTGCTTATGCCCACGCTATCACTCAACAATATCGTTTTTTCAGCTATGGCGATGCCATGTTGCTGACCAATTCCTCCAGGGAAGACCATGCTTGAATTTACACTGATTAAAAAAGATAAAACTACTGCTGCACGTCGCGGCCGTGTCAAAGTCAACCATGGTGAAATCGAAACGCCTATTTTCATGCCGGTGGGTACTTATGGCTCGGTCAAGGCGATGTCGCCGCTGGAATTGAAAGAGATTGATGCCCATATCATTCTCGGCAATACCTTCCATCTGTGGTTGCGTCCTGGCATGGATGTGATCAACAAGTTTGGTGGCCTGCATGATTTCATGGGCTGGGATAAACCTATCCTGACGGACTCTGGTGGTTTTCAGGTATTTTCGCTGGGCGCGATGCGCAAGATCACTGAAGAAGGCGTCAAGTTTTCTTCGCCTATCAATGGTGAGCGCCTGTTTTTGTCGCCAGAGATTTCCATGCAAATCCAGCGCTCCCTGAATTCTGACATCGTCATGCAGTTTGATGAATGCACGCCTTATGAAATCGATGGCAGGCCAGCGACGACAGAAGAAGCTGGCAAATCCATGCGCATGTCTTTGCGCTGGGCCAAGCGTTCCATCGATGAATTCAACCAGGGCGAAAACCCGAATGCCTTGTTTGGCATTGTCCAGGGTGGCATGTTTGAACACCTGCGCGATGAATCCCTGGCTGGCTTGAATGAACTGAATTTCCACGGTATCGCCATCGGCGGCCTGTCGGTGGGGGAGCCTAAGGAAGACATGATGCGCGTACTGGCGCATGTCGGCCCCAAGCTGCCAGAAAACAAGCCGCATTACCTGATGGGCGTTGGTACGCCAGAAGACCTGGTGGCTGGTGTTGCCAATGGAATAGACATGTTTGACTGCGTCATGCCTACCCGTAACGCGCGCAATGGCTGGATATTCACCCGCTTTGGCGATATCAAGATCAAGAACGCCCGCTACAAGGAAGAAAAAGAACCACTGGATGCGACTTGCGAATGCTATGCCTGCAAGAATTTCTCACGCGCTTACCTGCATCATTTGCACCGTACAGGTGAAATCCTGGGTGCACGTTTGAACACCATCCACAATCTGCATTACTACCTGGATTTGATGAAAAACATCCGTAAAGCACTCGACGATGAACGCTTCCCTGAGTTTGTTCAGCAGTTCCATGCTGACCGGGCACGTGGCGTTTGAAGTAGTTGTCTGATTAAATACGGTAAATAATGACGGACTGATCAGTAATACGAATTATATTCAGGCCGCTTGCAGGCAAAATGACGCTCTCGTCCGAGTGGACAAATGAATACTAGAGGTCTGATATGAATTATCATCCCGTCATTATTGCCGGTGGCGGCATTTCTGGTCTGTATTGCGCCTGGCGTCTGGCGCTGGCTGGACAAAAAGTCGTTGTGCTGGAAGCATCATCTGACCGCTGGGGTGGCCGCATAGAGACTGAAGATCTGGATGGCTTCATCGCTGAATGGGGCCCTATGCGTTTCGAGCCCACCCTGCAGCCGCGCTTCGATAAATTGTGCCGTGATCTGGGCGTCAAGCTGACCGAGTTCAGCGGCCCGGAAGGTGAAGAAGTCAACGCACCTACCTATGATTTGCCTGCTGAGGAAATGGGTCTCAATTCCCTGCAATTGCTCAAGCGCGGCATCATGCTGATTTTGGGGCAAGACCCACAAGACCAGGCCTGGATAGATGCGCAGACTGAAGCTGATTACCAGCGCATGCGCAAACATGCGCAACTCAATGGTCAGCCACTGTGGAGCATGGGTTTCTGGAACGCCATGTCCGCCGAAGGTGCGCTTAGCCATCTGGCACTGACCAAGCTGCGTGATACTGGCACCTTCTATCACATGATTCCCGAAAACCTGAATGCAATCGAATGGATCATCTGGTGGCTACGCGCCCTGAAAACTGTGGGCCAGCAACTGGCCAGCGTCGATGGCGGCACGGCAAAACTGACTGAAAGCCTGATGGCCAAATTACGCGGCCTTAGCAATGTCACCCTGGCCGGTGGTCATATGCTGACCAGTTTCAAGCAAATCGCCATGGGCCAGCCCCGGCTGGAGCTGGATGTACATACCAAGAACGGCAATATACAGTTGCAGACTGACAGGCTGATCCTGGCTTTGCCAAGAATGCCACTGGTGAAACTGGCATCCTGCCTGCCTGAGCACGTCTCTTCACAGCTTGATGCGGTGAATGGTTTCCCCATGCTGAAACTGTTTTTCGTCACAGATTCACCCTGGTGGGATTATTCTCAGCGCCCGCAACAATATGCGAGCTGCCTGCCTACCCGTGAAATCCATTATTTCCGCCGCCCGCAAGGTCAGGACAAGGATGGTCATGGCATGGTACTACTGTACATGGACCGCCCATCGACAGAATTCTGGAAGCACTATGTCATGGAAACCGACAAGCATGACCGCGCCGAGATAGACCAGAACGTCAAGATCGTCGATGCCTTCTCCTTGTTCGTCGCGCGCGATGTCAAACGCCTTGTTGACATCAAACGTTCTGGGCTGAAACTGACAGACCAGGCCCAGCATATGTTTGAAGAAAAATCGCTGGAAGATACCCGCGACTTTATCAAGAATTCCATCGTCACATATGGCATACGCGACTGGGCGAGAGCTCCTTATGGCGCGGCCAATCATGGCTGGCAACCGGGCGTGCGTTCCTGGAAAGTCATGGATGTGTTCAAGGCTTTCGATTTTGGCAGCGGCGCCAAGAATATCCACATTGTTGGTGAGGCATATTCCGATTACCAGGGCTTTGTCGAGGGTGCTTTGAATACCTCGGAACTGGCATTGGCAACTATACGTCACAACTAAGTAAATAAAGTGGGGTTAGCAAAACAAGAACAGCAAGCGTAAGCTTGCTGTTTTTTTAATTTTTATATGTCTGGATATCTGCGAAAGCTTGCCACATACCAAAGTATTGTTTGCCGAATGTAATAATGACAATCCAAAAGAAGCTTGTTACACTCCCTTCTGGCCGCATTGGTCAGGTGCCTACATGGCATATTGCTTGTTTAAACGGAGAAAGTTGTGAATAAAAGTACGAAACTGATCGCGGTGGTAGTGGCTCTGGCGGCATCATATCCGGCAGCATCCTGGTTCACCGGAAAACAAGTTGAAGCCAAACTGACAGAGTCCAATGATCAGTCCAAGTCTTCTCCCTACGTGAAAGTAGTCAAGCAAGACTATAAACGTGGTGTATTTTCATCTGTGCAAGAAACAACGCTGGAACTGACATTGGCAAATTTCCCAGGTGTGAAAAAGCCTGAAATGCCTGCACCTGAGGCTGCAGAAGCACCTGCTGACGGTACGCCCCCTGCAGACGTGGCAGTGGCAGTAGAGGAAGAAAAACCAGCCAAACCGCTGCAGATACACTTTATTAATTATATCCAGCATGGCCCTTTGCCAGGTTTCAAGGGTTTTGGTGCTGCTTCCATCAAGACTGAGCTGGTGCTGGATGCAGAAAGCAAGGCACAACTTGCCAAAATATTTGGCAATGCCACGCCTCTCGAGATTACTTCCCGCCTGACATACACTGGTGGAGGCCGTGTTTCCATTTCCAGCCCCGCGTTTAATACTGTCATGGAAAAAGAAAACGACAAAGTCGCCTGGCAGGGTTTGACGATGGAAGTCGGTTTCAGTAAAGACTATAAAGATATCAACCTTTATATGAGCGCCCCTGGCCTGACAGTAGATAGCCAGGATGGCAAATCATTCAAGCTTGGTGCCATCAGTGTCAAGGCGGATATGAACCTGGCGTATCCAGCCACTAACTTGTATCTGGGTAAAACGGATTCCTCTATTGCCAGTATCAACTTTACTGACTCCTCAAAAGAAAAGAAAAGCTTCAACCTGGAGCAATTGAAGCTGACCACAGATGCTACGATGAAGGATGATCTGTTTGATGCAGTTGCCAAATTTGGCGTGAGCAAATTTGTATTTGAACAGCAGGAATTCACTGATTTCCATTATGACTACGGTGTCAGGCGCTTGCATGCACAGTCGCTGGCGAAATTGTCTACCGCTTATTCAAAAGCGGCTGGTGACCCGGAAAAAATGGTGGCCTTGAAAGCAATCTGGGACGAAGTCGCTCCTGTCGTTTTGCAAAAAGATCCAGAGTTTTTCCTGGAGCGTCTGAGCGTGATGACTGCAGACGGTGAAGCCAAGCTGACAGGTTCTGCCAAACTGGCGGGCGCGACTGCTGCAGATTTCAATAACCCCATGCTGATGATTTCAAAAATCCAAAGCAATCTGGATGTGACAGTGACAGAAGCGCTTGTAGCGAAACTCAGTGGTGCATCACAAAAAGATCCGGAAATGCAAAAGGCAGCAGCAGATGCCATTAACCAGCAAGTATCGGCCTTTGTAGAGCGTGGTTATATTAATAAAAATGGCAAGCTCCTGAGTTCCAAGCTGGAATGGAAGCAGGGCGCTCTGACTGTGAATGGTAAGCCATTTAGTCGTTAATTATTGCCATTGAAATAATAAATTCCTCGCAGTAAGCATTCAGACAATTAACCGCCCACCGGCGGTGATTGTCTGTTTTCATTTTTACTGCAGCTTTCTTTACAGATATTCTGACAATTTCCAGAAATTTGCATGGGCGATGCTAAAATAGGGAGCTTTGCTGATTGAAAAATCGGCATTTGGTGCTATATACGATGAATTGAGCAAGAATTGCAACAATTTGCATCCAGTTTCATGCCAAGAAACTGGTGATCCATTATTAAAATGACAGGAGTCTGAACGTGTTTATTTCCAATGCTTATGCACAAGCAGCCGCTGGCGGCGATCTCCAGAGTAATCTGATGAGTATGTGGCCTTTGCTGCTAATGGTTGTGGTGATGTATTTCCTGATGATACGCCCACAAATGAAACGTCAGAAAGAGCAACGATCCATGATGGATGCGCTGGCAAAAAATGATGAGGTAGTAACTGCTGGCGGTATTCTGGGTAAAGTAGTCAAGGTCAGCGATGCCTATGTCACCATAGAAGTCGCGAATGGTACAGAAGTTGTCGTACAAAAAATGTCCATCACCATGATGCTGCCCAAGGGCACGATTAAAGCGATTTAATCAGCAAAACACGGCAACGCAGTCCACTATAATCTGGGCTGCGTTGTGCTTTTTTAGCTTCCAATTATTTTCCCCATTATGAATCGCTATCCACTCTGGAAGTACATACTGATTCTGATCGCCCTGGTGTTCGGTGCCATTTATACCGTGCCCAATTTCTTTGGCGAATCACCTGCAGTGCAAGTCAGTAGCGGTAAAGCCACCGTCAAAATTGAGGCCGACATGCCCAGCCGCGTTGAAAAAGCGCTGGAGCAGGCGGGCTTGAAAAACAAGGGTATTTTTTACGAAAACAATGGTGCACAAGGTACAGTACGTGCACGCTTTGAAGATACGGATACCCAGTTCAAAGCCAAGGCCGTTCTCGAAAAAGTGCTGAATGCTGATCCGGCAGACCCCGCATATACCCTGGCTTTCAATCTTTTGCCAAATACGCCAAAGTGGTTGCAGAGTCTGCATGCCTTGCCCATGTATCTGGGCCTGGATTTGCGTGGCGGTGTGCATTTCCTGATGCAAGTTGATACCAAGGCGGTCCTGAACAAACGCATCCAGGGTCTGTTGTCCAGCGTGCGTGCCAATTTGCGTGAAAAAGAAGTACGTCATGCTGGCCTGAACCGCGATGGCGATCTGATCAAGGTGAAATTCCGTGATGCAGAAGAACGTACCAAGGCCAAGAATGTTCTATTGTCACAAATGCCTGATGTCGATTTACTCGATACTGCCGGTAGTGATGGTGCTGATTTTGGTTTGCAAGTCAACTTGAAACCCAAAGCACTGAAAGATGTGATTTCTGAAGGTATCAAACAAAATATCACGGCCTTGTCCAAGCGTGTGAATGAACTGGGCGTAGCTGAGCCTATCATCCAGCAACAGGGGGCAGACCGTATCGTTGTGCAATTGCCTGGCGTGCAGGACGTTGCGCGCGCCAAGAGCATCATCAACCGCCTGGCCACACTGGAAGTACGTTTGCTGGATGAAAGTGTGATTGGTGCAGTGGATGCGAATACTGCCGTTCCTTATGGTTCGGAAAAATTCATTTCCAATCGCGGCGAGTATCTGATACTCACTAAAGATCCTGTCATTACCGGTGATGACATCACCAACGCTACCTCCAGTTTTGACCAGCATCAACAACCTGCGGTCAGTGTTGATCTGAATGGTGATGGCGGCAAAAAAATGGGTAATGCCACTGCGCCACGTATAGGCAAGCGCATGGCGATTGTCCTGTTTGAGAAAGGCAAGGGCGAAGTCCTGATTGCACCTACCATCAATGATGAATTGCGTAACCGCTTCATCATCACTGGCATGGGCTCATCCTCTGCTGCCGGTGACCTGGCTTTGCTGCTGCGCGCCGGTTCGCTGGCTGCTCCTATGGAAATCATAGAAGAACGCACGATAGGCCCGCAACTGGGTGCAGAAAACATCAAGCAGGGTCGCAATTCCACCATCTACGGTTTTGCTGCAATTGCCGTTTTCATGATCGCTTACTACCTGATGTTTGGCTTCTTCAGCGTGTTGGCCCTTTCATTCAATGTGCTTTTACTGGTGGCAATCCTGTCGTTGATGCAGGCCACGTTGACCTTGCCTGGAATTGCCGCGATTGCGCTGGCGCTGGGTATGGCGATTGATGCCAACGTGCTGATTAATGAACGGATACGTGAAGAGCTGCGTGCCGGTAAGTCACCACAAAAAGCCATAGAGGAAGGTTTTGATCATGCCTGGGCGACGATTCTCGATTCCAACGTAACGACTCTGATTGTAGGCCTGGCCTTGCTGGTATTTGGTTCTGGTGCAATTCGTGGTTTTGCTGTGGTTCACTGCCTGGGCATTCTGACTTCGATTTTCTCTTCCGTGTTTGTATCACGTGGTGTGGTCAATCTCTGGTATGGCAGAAAGAAAAAACTGACATCCATCTCTATTGGCACGATTTGGAAGCCAGCAGAAAATACCACAGAAAAACTAGCGAAATAAGCCGCAAGATCATCAAGAATACAGGAATTCATTATGGAATTATTCCGCATTAAAAAAGACATTCCTTTCATGCGCCATGCGCTGATTTTCAATGTCATTTCTGCTCTGACCTTTGTTGCAGCCGTGTTTTTCCTGCTGCACAAGGGTTTGCATCTATCGGTAGAGTTTACCGGTGGTACGGTCATGGAAGTGACTTACACCAAGGCAGCCAATGTCGATGCGATACGTCACACAGTAGAAGAACTGGGTTTCACTGATGCACCAGTGCAGACTTTTGGCAAGGCGCAGGATGTCGTCATTCGTTTGCCAGAAACCAAGAAGGATGCAAAAGTCAGCCCTGCAGAAGTAGTATTCGAAGCACTCTGCAAAATCGAAAAAGGTAGCCTGACGAAAGTCCCGGCCAGTGCAGAAAGCGGCGCAGCCTCTGAAAAACTGGCTTGCCAGGATGCCGACAAAAAAGAGCTGGTGAAATTGCAGCGCGTTGAACTGGTTGGTGCACAGGTTGGTGATGAGCTTGCACACGATGGCTTGATGGCCTTGCTGTTCGTGGTACTGGGTGTGATGCTGTATCTGGCGATACGCTTTGAATGGAAGTTTGCGGTAGCTGCTATTGTCGCCAACTTGCATGACGTTATCATCATCCTCGGCTTCTTTGCTTTCTTTGGATGGGAGTTTAATCTCTCAGTATTGGCAGCGGTATTGGCAGTGCTGGGTTACTCGGTGAATGAGTCTGTGGTTATTTTTGACCGTATCCGTGAAAACTTCCGCAAGCAACGCAAGATGTCTGTGACTGAAGTCATCGACAATGCGATTACCAGCACCATCTCACGTACCATCATCACCCACGGCTGTACCCAGTTGATGGTCTTGTCCATGCTCTTGATCGGCGGCCCGACTTTACATTATTTTGCAGTTGCTCTGACGATAGGTATTTGCTTTGGTATTTACTCTTCAGTCTTCGTGGCGGCAGCGATTGCCATGTGGCTGGGTGTCAAGCGTGAAGACTTGATCAAGCCAGTCAAGGAAAAGGATGATACAGACGGCGCAGTTGTATAAAAGTGTAGCAAACAATGCCTGAACAGCGTTTTTAAAACATTGTCTGAAATACGCAATTGTGTCTCTTCCATGTAACGGAAGGTATCTAAAATGAAAGCCAGCCTGTGTGCTGGCTTTTTCTTTGTTAGCATTCCAGTCTGAACTTTTTGATGTTGTATTGAGTCTCAGAGGCGATTGCAAAACGAAGCGATAAAGTCGCTCACAATCTAGCCAGCACATGGTGCTGGTCACATTATGCAAATGTCTGTTGGCGCATTTCTGCACTGGATAAAAATAATATGAGCAAATTCAAAACCCTGATCATCGTTGCGGCCCTGGCGGCTGTCGCTGGCGGCGCTTACACTTACTTCAAATCTTCTGATAAAGCGGCAGGTGAGGGCGCTGCAAAGGGTGGAAATGCTGCAGGTGCAGCGCAAAACCGTCCCGTCAGTGTTTCCACCATCATTGCCCAAAAGCGTGATTATGATGTCAGGATTTCTGCCAATGGCGTCGTCTCGGCCTTGAATACGGTAGATATCCGTCCCCAGGTTACCAGCACCATTGCCAAAGTTCATATCAAGGAAGGCCAGTTCGTCAAAGCTGGTGATGTCCTGTTCAGCCTCGATAGTCGCCCCGATGAAGTCAACCTGGCAAAAGCCCAGGCGCAGCTTGATAAGGATCTGGCAACACTGGCAGACTATCAACGTCAACTGGCACGCAGCAAAGACCTGGTCAGCAAGAAGTTCGTCGCCCAAAGTGCGGCTGACACCAGCCAGACCCAGGTGGACACGCAGCAAGCCGTGATCGCTTCAGACAAGGCCGCAGTCAATGCAGCCCGTGTTGCGCTTAGCTACACCCGCATTGTGGCGCCATCCTCAGGCCGTACCGGTATCATCAGCGTTTTTCCTGGCTCGCTGGTGCAACCTGGAACAGCAACACCTCTCGTCAGTATCACCCAGATGGACCCGGTCGCAATTACTTTCCCGCTGCCACAACGTAATTTGCCAGATGCACTGGAAAGCATGAAGCGCAGCGACAGTTATGTCATGGCCAATTTGCCGGACACCACCGTCAAGTTCAAGGGTAAATTGCAGTTTGTTGATAATGCCGTCGATGCTGCGTCCGGCACCATCAAGGTCAAGGCAGTGTTTGACAACAAGGAATTGAAACTCTGGCCGGGTGCCTATGCCAATCTTGAACTCAGCGTACAGACCCTGAAAGATGTCGTAGTGGTTCCTCAGGATGCGGTCATTGTTGGCCCACGCGGTAGTTCAGTATATATCGTCGATGCTGAAGCCAAGGCCATCATGAAGCCGGTAGTTGTCACGAATAGTTTTGGTAATGATGCCGTCGTAACCGGCATTGAGGCAGGTGCCAAAGTTGTTTTGGATGGCAAGCAAAACCTGCGTCCGGGTGCCAGCGTTAAGGAACGCAATGGTGACGGCAAAGAGGGCAAGGGTAAGGGCGGTAAGTCTGGCAAAGGGAATGGCAAGGCCGATGCCTCTGACAGCGCACCCGCTGCAGCCAGTGTCATACCGGCAGCACCGGCAGCAGGTTCAGCAGCGAGCCCTGCAGCTTCCGCAGCGAGCGCATCATGAATTTGTCTGAATTATTCATACGCCGTCCGGTAATGACGGTATTGCTAAACCTGTCCATCGTTGTGGCAGGTATTCTGGCTTACCGTTATATCCCTATCGCGGCTTTACCCAGCTATAACACGCCGGTTATCAGCGTGAATGCCAACTTGCCCGGTGCCAGCCCTGAAACCATGGCAACTTCGGTGGCCTTGCCGCTGGAAAAGCAGTTTGCCACCATACCGGGTTTGTCCATCATCAGTTCCAGCAATACCCTCGGTTCCACTTCGCTGACGCTGGAATTTGACCAGAACCGCAATGTTGATGCCGCTGCCGTGGATGTGCAGGCGGCCTTGTTGCGGGCGACACGTTCCCTGCCTGTCGATATGACATCGCCACCATCGTATCGCAAGGTCAACCCTGCAGATGCGCCGGTACTGTTCATTGCCCTGACATCGCCATCAATGAGCTTGTCTGAGCTGACCAGTTATGCCGAGCATCTGATTTCACCTAGTCTGTCGACACTGGAAGGTGTGGCGCAGGTGAATATTTTTGGTATCAAGCGCTATGCAGTACGCATACGCGTCATGCCAGATGCCTTGCAGGCACGCAATCTGACGCTGGATGAATTATCTGCATCCATCCGCACTTCGAATGCCAATACGCCAGTAGGTACACTGGAGGGTGACAAGCAGACACTGACACTGCTGGCCAACAAGCAAATGCAGAGCGCTGCAGAATTCGCCAATCTGGTGGTCAGCAACAAAGGTGGCCAGGTCGTGCGCCTGCGTGAAGTTGCTACAGTTGAAGACAGCTATGAGCAAGTCAAGACAGCCGCCAATTTTAATGGTGAAAGCTCGATCACCCTGGCGATACAAAGACAGACCGATGCCAACACCGTCAAGGTAGTCGACTCCATCAGGGCTGCCTTGCCAGGCTTCAAGGCACAATTGCCAGCTTCAGTCAAAATGAACCTGGTGAATGACCGCTCTCTCTCGATTCGCGATGCCTTGCATGATGTGAACCTGACACTGTTGCTGACGATATTTCTGGTGGTTATCGTTATCTTCCTGTTCCTGCGTCGCATGGTGGCAACCATCATTCCTACCTTGTCATTGCCGGTTTCTCTGATTGGTGCCATAGCCCTGTTGTGGGGCTTTGGCTATACTCTGGATAATGTCTCGCTGCTGGGTTTGACACTGGCCGTGGGCCTGGTGGTGGATGATGCGATCGTCATGCTGGAAAACATCATGCGCCATGTGGAAAATGGCGAGCCACCTTTCAAGGCGGCATTGCAAGGTTCGCGAGAAGTGGGTTTCACTATTATTTCAATTTCCACTTCGCTGGTGGCAGTGTTTATCCCCATTTTCTTCATGCCTGGTGTTATCGGTCAGTTGTTCCATGAATTTGCCGTCATCGTCAGCTTGGCGATTCTGGCTTCCGCTTTTGTCTCGCTGACGCTGGTACCCATGCTGGCCAGCCGTTTCCTGAAGAGCGAACATGAGTTGAAAGAACCGCCAAAAGCAGTGGCAGCCATGTTGCATGTATTTGAAAGCAGCTTTAATGCTTCACTGCGTTCTTATACCCGCGGTCTGGACCTGGCATTGCGCCATCGCAAGCTGGTACTGTTGATTGCCCTGGCGACCTTTGCTGCCACCGCTTATCTGTTCAATGTCATCCCCAAAGGTTTCTTCCCGCAAGAAGACATAGGCCAGATCAATGTCTCTACCGAGGCGGCCGAAGAAACCTCTTTCCCTGCCATGGTCATCTTGCAGGACAGGGTCGCCAAAATCATACGTGATGATCCTAACGTGGCGACAGCGACTTCCTTTAACGGCGGTAGCGGTTCACAAAATACGGGCCGCATGTTCGTCAACCTGAAGCCGCGCGGCGAACGCAAACCCATGAAAGACGTGGTCGATGGCTTGCGCAAGAAGCTCAGTGAAGTTCCCGGTATTTCCGTTTTCCTGCGTCCTACCCAAAACTTGCAACTGGGTGGACGTCCCAGCAAGAGCCAGTATCAATACATCTTGCAAAGTGTGGAAGCAGGTTCCCTCAGTGACTGGGCCATCAAGCTGCAGGAAAAACTGCGCAGTGACCCTGGTTTCAAGGATGTCACCACGGATTCACAACTGAAAGGCTTGCAGGCCAGTGTCGATATCGACCGTGACCGTGCCAATGCCCTGGGCGTGACCATGGACAGCATACGTTCTGCCCTGTATAGCGCCTTTGGCGAACGCCAGATATCGACCATGTACACCAATGTCGATAGCTACCAGGTCATCATGGAAGTTGAACCAAGCGCCAAGAAAGATGAAAGCGCCATCAACGGTATTTATGTACGCAGCAACACAGGTACGCTGGTGCCACTCTCAAGTATTGCTACCGTCAAACGTACAGTAGGGCCGACAGCCATCAATCACGTAGGGCAATTGCAGGCAGTGACGGTGTCCTTCAATCTGGCACCGGGCACAGCTTTGGGTGAGGCGACTAACCGTATAGAAAAATATCGCGATGAAATCAAATTGCCAGCTTCCATCATCACTACCTATGGCGGCGATGCGGCGGTGTTCAAGGACTCGCAATCAGGCCAGATTATCCTCATCGTTGCAGCCTTGCTGGTGATCTATGTTTTGCTGGGCGTGCTGTATGAAAGTTATATTCACCCTATTACCATCCTGGCTGGTTTGCCTTCTGCCGCTGTGGGGGCCTTGCTGACCTTGCAAATGTTTGGAGAAGACCTGACCCTGATTGCGACGATAGGTATTTTGCTGCTGATCGGTATCGTCAAGAAGAACGCCATCATGATGATAGACTTTGCGCTTGATGCGCAAAGGCATCACAACATGACACCGCCAGAAGCGATACGCGAAGCCTGCATACAACGCTTCCGCCCCATCATGATGACCACGCTGGCTGCTCTGGTAGGGGCATTGCCGATTGCCATGGGCCTGGGTGCCGGTGCTGAATTGCGCCAGCCTCTGGGTCTGGCGGTAGTGGGGGGTCTGATTTTCTCACAAGCGATTACCCTGTTCATCACGCCTGTGATCTATCTGGCACTGGACCGTTTCAGTGGCAAGGGACCTATCGTTGGCGACAAGCTGGAAGTGAAATAAACGATGTTCTGAGTAGTCTGCAAGTACAGTCTGCAAATACAGTATGCAAGTAAGCCGCAACCAGTATTTGCGGATTATTTGCAGGCTGCCTGAGAATTGAATCTGATGTTTAGCTAAGCGCGGTCGTCATCCTGCAAATGCTGCCTGAGCTTGAGCAAGCTGCTTTCCAGATTGAGGTAGTCATCTTCAGTATATGTCTTGAAGCGCTGTTTGCCAGACTGCACAATCTTGGGAAAGATGTCATCAAAAGTAGCTTCGCCCACAGGTGTCAGCTTGACGAATAGCTGACGCCGGTCATCGTTGCCGCGGTCACGCTGTATCAAGCCTTTTTGTTCCAGCCTATCGAGCACACCTGTCAATGTGCCCTTGGTGATCAGGGTTTTTTCGCCGAGTTCCTTGCAGGTCATGCCGGGTGTATTGCCCAGTGTGGCGATGATGTCGAATTGCGAATGTGTAAAACCCAGCTTGCGCACATTCCTGGCAGAAGCCTGTTCAAATAATTGCATGCATTCCGACAGTAATCGTATGCTGCGCAGATAACGTTCACCCATGAGATAGTTTGTGAGGATTATGGTGTGATACGCAGAGCGCATCACACCAGGGTGCAACTAATTCAAAAATTAATTAGTCAGCCTTGATTGCTTCTACCTGGATAGCCAGTTTTACTTCTGGTGCAAAACGTGGTGTGCCATAGTTCAGGCCGAAATCCGTACGCTTGAATTCTGCCGTGGCATCCGCGCCGCAAGCTTCTTTCTTGAACATAGGATGTTCGATACATTTGAATTTATTGATCGTCAGTGTGACTGGTTTGGTCACGCCCAGCATAGTCAATTCACCGATAACAGCAACTGGGGTGTCGCCATTAAACTTGATGGATGTACCTTTGTAAGTCGCTGTAGGGAACTGTGCCACATTGAACATGTCTTTTCCTTTTGCATGTTCATTCATTTTTTCATGGCCAAAATCCAGAGAGCTGGCATCGATAGTGATGTCAACAGTACCGGTTTTCGCAGCGCGGTCCAGCACGATTTTGCCCGAAGTTTTATTGAATTTACCGCGCCATACAGAGATACCCAAATGGTCAGCTTCAAAGCTTGGATATGTGTGGTTGGATTCGATATTGTAGGTCTGGGCAAATGCGGGTGCAGTGCTGATCAACAGGGCAGCGGCGATAAGTTTAGCTAATTTCATGTATGACTCCTGAGTGCGAAAATTTGTTTGCTTAAAAAGGGTTTGGGGTACTCGGTATTACGGGTTTGTTACTACGTGAAACTTGATCTGTACTTCATCGGCAACCATGCCAGTATCTTTCCATTCACCTTCACCGATATTGAAAGTGAGACGTTTGATGGGCAGGTTGCCATCAAAAACCTGGCTATTGCCTTCTTTCTTTACGCTTAAAGGAAAGCTGACATCGACAGTCTTGCCTTTGATGCTGAGCTTGCCTGTCACATCCAGCTTGCCTCCCGCGCCTGCTTTCATCGAGGTGGAGACAAAACTGGCTTTAGGGAAGGCGGCTGCGTTAAACCATTCTTTCTTCAAGACTTCCTTGTTGTACTCGGCATCACCCAGGTCAAAGCTGGAAACGTCTATGTCTACCGTTGCCTTGGATGCTTCTGGTTTGGCTGCGTCATAGTCTATGCTGGCACTGAATTTCTTGAATTTGGCATCAACGGGGACATTCATTTGCTTGAAGACGATGTTGACTGTGCTTTTGGCATTGTCTACTTTGACAATGGCGGCGATGGCCGGGCTGGCTATCATTAGTGCTGCGGCTGCATAGGCAGCGATTTTTTTCATGGAATATGTAGACATGTTTATACCTGTTTGAGAAATTTTGACCAATAAGCTTAAGAAAATATTAAATGCCCGGGCGCATACGATTCAAAAGCCCGTCTTTATCATAGAAATGATGCTTGAGTGCAGCAGCAACATGCAGTAAGACCAGCACGAACATGACTTTGTTTAATATTTCATGCAAGCTTTTCAAAGAATCCTTGATTTCCGGGTTGGGAGCTATTAATACTGGTAAATCGAATAATCCCAGATAGACTACCGGATAGCCCGCTGCCAGGGTGTAAAAATAACCAGACAAAGGTACGGCAAACATCAGTACATACAGCAGGATATGAGTGCCGTTGGCCAGATATGTCTGCACCTTGCCCATATTGTCAGGATAAGGTGGTGCCTTGCTCATCAGGCGTGAAATCAGACGCACTGCAACGAAAGCAAGTACCGTTACCCCTAGCCATTTATGGTATGAGAAATATTTTAACTTTGTAGGGCTGATACGCATGTCGACCATGATATTGCCCAGAATGAAGGCAGCGATGATGAGTACAGCAATCAGCCAGTGCAGAGCGATGCTGAAATTGGAATATCTTTGGGTGGCTGCCATACTGGCTCCTCTGATGAAAGAGATAATTAGTTCGAATTAGAACTAATATTAGCAAAAAAAAAGAAAGTCTGCTGAGACCAGCCAGATTTTTAAGCAGATAATGTGTAAGCAGCTGCTACAGTGTATTTTTTCCGCAGAGTCTTGCGGCTATACTTTGGCCCGGAATCTACACTCATTTGCCACAAAAAGGATTTTCCCCTTTCATTAGGGCATTCATTTACCATTGGCTTATTTGCCACTCATCATATCAATAATGAAACCAGAAATTCCAGAAAAACTCCTAGGGAAGTTATTAGTTGATCCTGCCAAAAACGTGCTTGGCAATATGGCTGGTGCCGTTAGTGAAACTACAGGATTGCTGGATCAAAGCGGGCCCTTGAAGCCGGGCACAGGGCTGGCCAGCGGTGTGCTGGCATTGACGCTGGCATTCCTATGTCTGCTGGGGGTCATCGCTTTTCATTTCCCCCAATATCTGACAACGCCTGAATTGCGCAAAAATTATTCACCTGATGTGATCAGGCATATTTTGTTTGCGGCTCTGGTCTTGTCTGGTGTGATCAGCTTGTTGAATATACTGTTCAATCGCCGTCGTGGTTTGAATGCGGTGGCGGCAGCAATGGTCATTGGTGCCGTGGCTTTTGGCGGGACACATGTGCCAGTGGCAGATTTTCCTGATCACACACCTTATATAGGCCTGGACTGGTTTATTCTCGATTTGCTGGGGTCGACCATCATCTTCGTCGTCATAGAAAAAATCTTCCCGCTGTATAAGGGGCAATTGATTTTCCGCCGTGAATGGCAGACTGACATGGTGCATTTTGCCGTCAATCACTTCATCGTCGGCCTGGCCTTGTTGACCGTCAACTTCGCCATTCACCGCCTGTTTGGCTGGATGGCACATGATAGTGTGCGCGACTTTGTACAGTCTATCTGGTTTTTCCCGCAATTATTGCTGTGCATACTGACTGCAGATCTGGTGCAGTACTGGACTCATCGTGCCTATCATGAGATTCCATTCCTTTGGCGCTTCCACGCAGTCCATCATTCAGCCAAAACCATGGACTGGCTGGCTGGTTCGCGCCAGCACATCCTTGAGTTGATCTGCACCCGCGTTGGTGTACTGGGTGCTTTGTATGTTTTGGGCTTTGACAAGACCGTCATGGATGTCTACATCATCGTGGTCGGCTTCCAGGCCGTATTCAATCATGCGAATGTGCATTTACCCTGGGGCCCGGTCAAGTATGTGATCGTTACGCCAGATTTTCATCACTGGCACCATTCATCTGATGACGTGGCCATCGACAAAAACTATGCGGCCCACTATGCTTTCCTTGATCATCTGTTTGGCACGGCGATCAAGGGCCAAAAGGGCTTCCCTGAGAAGTATGGCGTGCAGGGTGACTACATGCCGGACGGCTTCGTGAAACAACTGATGTTCCCGTTCCGTTCGCAGAAATAAGTTGTGTGAATCAAGACCATTAACCACAGAGGCACCGAGACACAGAGAAAGGCAAGAGAAAAACATGCAAGTTAGCCTTGATATTTTTGGAGCTTTCTTCGATTTTCTCTGTGCTACCTCTGTGTCTCGGTGCCTCTGTGGTGAGCCTTTTGGTCTTTAAACCTTAAATCGCTTTCGCCAATTTCGCTGCAATACCAGTATAGTTCGCCGGTGTCATTGCCAGCAGCAAATCCTTGGCTTCGCGCGGGATCGCCAGGCCTTCAACAAACTCTTGCAAGGCTGCTTTGGTGATGCCTTTGCCGCGTGTCAGTTCTTTCAATTGCTCGTAAGCGTTTTCAACTGCATAGCGACGCATCACGGTTTGTACGGGTTCTGCCAAAACTTCCCAGGTTGCGTCAAGGTCTGCCGCCAGGCGCTCTGGATTGGTTTCCAGCTTGTTCAAGCCGCGCAGGCAACTATCGTAGGCCAGCAGAGTATAACCAAAGGCCACCCCGATATTGCGCAAGACTGTGGAGTCAGTCAGGTCACGCTGCCAGCGGGACACCGGTAATTTCTCTGAGAGATGGCGCAACAGCGAATTAGCCAGACCCAGATTGCCTTCAGAATTTTCAAAGTCGATAGGATTGACTTTATGCGGCATGGTGGATGAACCAATTTCACCTGCCTTGGTTTTTTGCTTGAAATAACCGACAGAAATATAACCCCAGATGTCGCGGTTCAGATCCAGCAGAATGGTGTTGACACGGGCGAAGGCATCAAACATTTCGGCCATATAATCATGCGGCTCGATTTGTATCGTGTATGGGTTGTATGTCAGGCCCAGACGTTGTTCCACAACGTTTTTGGAGAAGCTTTCCCAGTCATGCTTTGGGTAGGCAGACAGGTGAGCATTGTAGTTGCCAACCGCACCATTCATCTTGCCCAGAATTTCTACCTGCTCTATACGCTTGATGGCGCGCTGCAGACGTGCAACGACGTTAGCCATTTCTTTGCCCAGTGTAGTCGGGCTGGCAGTCTGGCCATGAGTGCGGGACAGCATGGGCACTTCAGCATTTGCATGCGCGATTTCTGTCAGCTTGCTGATCAGTTTTTGCAGCGATGGCAGCATCACCTCATTACGTGCTGTCTTCAGCATCATGCCGTGTGAGGTGTTGTTAATATCTTCGGATGTACAGGCAAAGTGGATGAATTCGCTGGCAGCAACCAGTTCAGGCACATCCTTGACTTGCTCTTTGAGCCAATATTCAACCGCCTTGACGTCATGGTTGGTGACGGCTTCAATTTCCTTGATGCGCTGCGCATCTGTTTCAGAAAACTCGGCAACGAGCTTGTCGAGCAGGGCATTCGCCGCTGGAGAAAAGGCCTTGATCTCATCGAAGCCTGCTTGTGATAAAGCTTGCAACCAGGACACTTCAACTTTGACGCGATGATGCATGAAGCCAGCTTCAGACAAAGTGGCACGCAAAGCGTCGACCTTGCTTGCATAGCGACCGTCAAGCGGGGAGAGGGCAGAAAGTGAGGATAGGGACATGATGGACTATTGAGATATAAAGACAGAAAGCCTTGCGCAAAAAACAACATAAGTGTAGATTTTGCAAATAATTTATATTTAGCAAAAGTTCACAATTGTTGTGTGAAGACAGTTTTTTTGCACCGAATATGCGATTTTACCATTTGAATGCGTTCAAACTACAGAATCATGATGATGTTGCTGCTCCGCACGCCATCCCTGACAGCAAGGATTTGCAGGCGGGCGATGCTATAATCCGGGCTAAACTTACTACCAGATTCCTATGAAACTTATTGGCTCCATCACTAGTCCTTTTGTTAGAAAAGTCCGCGTTGTCATGGCGGAGAAGAAACTTGACTATGTTTTTTTGCAAGAGAATGTGTGGGCACCTGAGACCACGATACAGCAATCAAACCCCCTGGCAAAAGTACCCTGCCTCTTGATGGAAGATGGTGGTGCCATGTTTGACTCGCGCGTCATTGTCGAATATATCGATACCCTGACACCAGTCGGCAAGCTGATCCCCGCCCAGGGCCGTGAACGGGTTGAAGTCAAATGCTGGGAAGCATTGGCTGACGGCATCATGGATGCTGCAATACTTGTGCGCCTGGAAAAAACTATGCGTCCCGCCGGGCAGCAAAGCCAGGAATGGATAGACAGGCAGATGAGCAAAGTCCATGCAGGCTTGAAGTCCATGTCCAGCGGCCTGGGTGATACTGCATTTTGCACTGGCACGCATCTGACCCTGGCTGATATCAGCGTGGGCTGTGCTCTGGGCTGGCTCAGCTTCCGCTTCCCTGAAATAGACTGGCGCGGCGACTATCCGAATCTGGCTAAATTGTTTGATAAATTGTCGGAACGTGCTTCTTTCAAGGACACAGTTCCACAATAAAAAGCTCAACAAGTTTAGTCAGAAATAAAACAAAAGGGATGCAGTGTAAACTGCATCCCTTTTGTTTGATCTGCTGAAGATCAGCCGGTGAGTATTATTCTTCGGTAGACATTTGCGATTGCAAATAATTCTGGATGCCGATTTTTTCTATCAATTCCAGCTGGGTTTCCAGCCAGTCTATATGTTCTTCCGTGTCTTCCAGAATGACCTGGAATAAATCTCGGGAGACATAATCGCCAACTGCTTCACAAGTAGCGACGCCTTCCTTGACCGTTTTTTGCGCGGCAACTTCCAGCTTCAGGTCACAGCCCAGCATTTCTACCGTATCTTCACCTATCATCAGTTTGTGCAGAGCTTGCAAATTAGGTAGCCCGCCCAGCATCAGAATACGGTCTATGAGTTTATCCGCATGCTTCATTTCACCGATGGATTCTTCGTATTCTTTCTTGGCTATTTTTTCAAATCCCCAATGCTTGTACATGCGTGCATGCAAAAAATACTGGTTAATCGCACTCAGTTCATTGGTGAGTTGTGCGTTAAGCAGTTTGATGACTTTCGCGTCGCCTTTCATGGCTTTCCTTCCGGTTTCTATTGATAGTGTTGGTGATGTGATTGCTTGCGTGATTGCTGATACAAGTTTGCATGCAGGCTTTTATCACATCATAGAGCATTCAATGGCGGTTGCAAAATGAAGATGATAGACATCACTGGATTCAATGCTTTAGGGAGACAATATGTTTGAAATTGACAGAGCTATTGAAACGCAATTGTTCTCATTTAGTTTTCAATAAATTTAAAAAGAGGCGCACTATTTTAGTGTAATCAGGGCTCATTTTATAAACAAGAATGAGATGTGTTTACCCTATCATGTGGATTGGCGTTTGCATCAAATTTGAGGATCATGTCCACATGTTTTTCTGAGCGTGCAGAGTCCGTGCAAAGTTATTGGGTACTCTTGAATCAGTGCCCGGTATTCTCTGTTTGTAGACAATTTGAAAGAGCCTGCTTATGCAATCCAAAGTCATTGTGTCATCGTCTTTACATGTTCTGGGCGCGGAGCAGGTAAGGCGTAGTCGTATCAAGGTTGTCCGCAAGATTTTTTCTACGGCGCTACTTACTTTTCTTGCGACTTCATGCGCGCAAGGCCTGGGGCCATTGGCGCATGAAAAAAACTCTTCGAATACTTCCTCTCCCGCTACTTCTATCGTCAACACCAAGTCTATGGAAAATACTCCGCAAAAAGCTGCACCAGTCATACCACAAATGGCTGCAGAGGAAGCCAGCAGGCGCATGCTGGATCTGCTTGGCAATATCAAAACGGCCGAGGATTTTTCTGCTAAAAACTTGGAGGCTGCGATGGGCCTCAAGGTTTACTTGGATGATAAAAATCCCAGGAAATATGGGGTCGGCGCAAAAATTACCGATACCTGGTTCTTTAATATAAGCGTGATCCTGAACAAGGAAGACAGTAAGCGTGGCCGCCTGATATTTTCCTTCGATGACCAAACCCACAGTGACGCCGATATGACTCCAGTCTGCCAGGTCGACTTTGATGCTTACTCAAAAAGACTGACTGAACTTGGCTTTCAATCAGAGCCTTATTATGGAGAACATAATCGACTCGTTTTTTGGAATTTCTCACGCGAGAATATTCATTTGCAGATTTCCTTTCATGGGGAAAGCATGGCAAAGGTGAAGCACAACTGTGTCTCCATGCTGGTTGTTGATGTTGCTCATGGCGATAGCTGAGCCGCTCCTGCTATCGGCGAGTAAAACGGAGCAAGAATAAAAAAAGCCTGATTGCGCAGTTGCTGCAATCAGGCTTTTCCCTTGGGGAGGGTAATGGTGTTAGCTACTTAACGAGAAACTGATAGTCGCGGTTGCGATGACAGTCAGGGCTTTGCCATCTTCCAGATAAGGTTTAAAAAGGGCGCGTAAAATTGCCAGTTTGGCTGCTTCATCCAGGCGATTCGAGCCTGAGGATTTTTGTATGTCCACTTTTTCTGCCACACCTTTTTCATTGACGAGTACCCGCAGGGTTACCTTGCCTTCTTCACCCATGCGCTTTGACATGGACGGGTAGTCGGCCTGTGGTGGGCGCACATATTCAACGGCACTGATCTGTTTTGGTGGTGCAGGTACTACGGGTGTATTGTTTGCTTGCTCTGCTTTGGCAACCATAGGGATCTGCTGAGGTTCAGGTGGTGCTGCCTGGGTGGTGATTTGATGCGTTTCCGCCGGGATTTCTACTACAGGCTTGATATGCGGCACGACCGGTGTTTGCAGGCTGGTCAGTTTTTTTGTTGGAACAGGCTTGGGTGGTGGTTCGGGTTTGACCTGCGGCGGCTCTACAAAGGTCATCAGCACTTCTTTTGGCAGGATTTGCACTGCATGTGTCAGCAAACCGTGCTGCAGCGCATAGAACAGGGCCAGATGCGCCAGCACGATGGCGGCAAATGAGAAAACCCTGGATTTGGGAGCGGTGAATTCTGGGGGGGCTTGATGCAATGTAAGTGTGGACATGATGAACCTCAGGCAGTCACCGCGCTGGGCTGAAAGTGTAGTTGCTGTATGAAATTCTGGAAACCTGAGGCATTCTTGTCTTGTCCGGCGAGGCATTCGCGCATGACTTTGCGTGCACAACCCGCGCATTTGCCACAGCAAGTACCGACATCGAGTTGCTCGCGCAGTTCGGCCATCGTGCTGACGCCCATGGCAACAGCCTGATGAATTTTCTTTTCCGACACATTATTGCAAACACATACAATCATGAAGCTACTCCATTAATGCAGATTTTTTCCAGTGAAGGCCAATAGCCAGCCCAGTTTGCGCAGTTTGGTTTTTTGCGCGGATTTCTTTTCTACCAGACCAGCCCACTGCCCGGATAATTGCTGGCAGGTGGCTTTCAGCACAGGTGCCAGATCTGGCAAATTCGCCAGCACATTCAAATGTCTTTCTATGACCGAGGCCAGTCTGGTGCTTGCCTGCTCAGCCTCTTCTTGCGTTGCACTATTCGTGCTGTTGACTGTGTAATGCGACATCAGGTGCAAGACCGCAGAAACCAGCAACTCCGGCTGCTTGGATGTGGCAGTCAAACCCGATAATTCTTCGTTCATCAGCGTTTCACCTGGCATTTCCAGTCTCCAAGAATGTTCAGCGTATCAGGCTGTCAATATCAACTTGTTTAATTGCGTAATGCGCAACCGGTAAATCCGGCCAGCGTGATCAATTTCCAGTTCACGCTTTTGTTGCATCAAATCGCCGCTTTTAATACGGGGAATCTCTTTTGGAGCCTGAGTTGCGGCAGTTGAAATACCTGCGTTAGCCAGATCAGCGTGCTGGTGAATAGCGTCATACATAGTCATATTTAACCTCGCAAATCTAAACGATAACAATTCTTATTTAGATTATTGAATATTCGAACTTGTTTGGCAAGTGTTTTTTATGGATATTCTTCAGTTCAAGGTTTACTACTGCCTTGCTCATTAAAGTGGCAAACTAAATACGCCGGGAAAATGACTTGAAAGCAATGCTTTGGGGAAAAGCTTGTTGCTTTTATATGAGGGAATGTGAGGGGGTGTTGCCGTGGGCGGCGCTTGTCAGGAGATTTCCCGCGATGGGAGTTCCTGATCAAGTGCTTGAGAGGGGATGTGCAGCAGAGTGCGGGAAGAGCTTATATTATTTAGCTGGATGGTTCGCCATGGCTTCACCCATGCAGATGGCTTTTTCCGGTGCCCAGGCAGGATTGAAGTCTACCGTACCCTTGGGGAAGAGCATGACAACCGTGGAACCCAGCAGGAAACGCCCCATTTCCTCACCCTTTTTCAGTATGACTTGCTGATTATCGTAACGCCATTCACGCACCTCGGCACTGCGTGGTGGATTGACTACGCCATGCCAGGTAGTTGCCATGCTGCCTACGATGGTCGCACCAACCAGTGTCAGTACAAAGGGGCCAGAGGCAGATTCAAATACGCAAACCACGCGTTCATTGCGGGCAAACAAACCTGGCACGCCACGGGCAGTAGTGGGGTTGACCGAGAATAATGCCCCTGGCACATAGATCATGCGTGTCAGGCGGCCATCGCAAGGCATATGTATGCGGTGATAGTCGCGTGGGCTGAGGTAGAGGGTGGCAAAGCTGCCATCTTCGAACAATGACGCCAGTTGGCTGTCACCACCTACCAGGGCTGTCGTACTGTACTGATGCCCCTTGGCCTGGAAAATCTGGTCTTTGGCGATAGGCCCGAACTGGCTGATGGCACCATCGACAGGGCTCAGCAAATCACTATTTGCCAGCGGGCGCGCATCCGGGCGAAGAGGGCGGGTAAAAAACTCATTGAAGCTGGCGTAGCTGGCAATATCAGGATTGAGCGCCTCCTGCATGTTGACATTGTACTGGCCGACAAACCAGCTTATCAGGCGTGTCGTGAGCTTGCCTGCCCTGGCATTGGCTACTTTTCCAGCGAATATGGTCAGTGCCTGTTTAGGCAGTAAGTATTGAGGCAGGACAGCAAGGCGATCAGACACGGTAGGCAACCTTCAAAATGGACAGGACAGGGATTATAACGTTGACAGAGCCAAAGGCAGGATTTTCTGTACTGTGCTTCTGTATGTCGCCAGAAAGACTTTCTTCCGGGGTAAGATTTTGCAAATGCAGGGGGCGTATGCTATCGTCAGAATATATATTTATTACATCACCCCCATGTCTGATGATAGCCAGTTAATAGTGATTGATCAGATCCAGATCGGGATGTTCATCAAACTCGACCTGAGCTGGTTCGAGCATTCTTTCCCGATGAACTCGTTCAAGATCACAAACCAGCAGCAAATTGATGACTTGGTGGCCCTCAAGCTCAAGCATGTGCGCTATATCCCGTCGAAATCTGACCCAGTAGCTGCCAAGCCGGCCAATAAGTCAATTGTTGCATCAGTAACAGTAGCCGCTAACACCTCAGTGCCAGCGAAACAGGTTTATTCCAGCATCATTGACGCAAAACGGGCGCGATTTGAAAAATTGCAAAAACAGCGTGATGAAATTGCCCGTTGCGAAGAGAAATTCGTCCAGGCTGCTATTGTGGTCAAAAGTATAAACAGGCTGATTTTCTCCAAGCCCAAAGAAACCATCATAGAAGCAGGCAAGCTGGTCGACAGCATGGCTGAAGTCTTCCTCAGCGGCAGCGACACCGTCATGCACCTGATACAACAGACTGCCGGTAGTGAAGAGCTGTATTTCCATACCCTGAATGTCTCGGTACTGGCCATGATGCTGGCCCATGAAATGAAATGCAGCGATGCGCAGATCAAGGAGATAGGCATCGCAGCCCTGTTTCATGACCTTGGCAAGGTGGACGTGCCTGAACATATACTCAACAAGACTGAGCCACTGACCAAGCCCGAACAGCATTTTTATGAAATGCATCCAGAATATGGCGTGGCTGTGGGTACAAAGGCTGGTCTGTCGCCCGTGGTGCTGGCTGTGATTGCCCAGCATCATGAATTCATGGATGGCACAGGTTACCCTCACAAACTCAAAGGCGATGCCATCAGCATGCCCACACGTATTGTGACCATCGCCAATGTGTACGATAATTTATGTAATCACAATGATCCCAAACAATCATTGACGCCGCATGAAGCTTTATCGACCATGTATGCGCACAGGCGCTCGCAGTTTGACGCTGCCATCATGGCGACCCTGGTCAAGAGCCTGGGTGTTTATCCACCAGGTACGCTGGTCAGGCTGTCGAACGAGGCTATCGGCCTGGTCATGAATGTGAACGTGGGCAAGCCATTGCGCCCACGGGTATTGGTGTATGACGCTGAAATTCCCAAGGAAGATGCCATCATTCTGGACCTGGCAGAAGAGAACAAGGAATTATCCATCAGCGCCAGCATACGGCCAGGTTTATTGCCAAGGGCAATTTTTAATTATCTGAATCCGCGTAAAAGGGTCAATTATTATTTTGACTCACAATCGAAGAAAACACAGGGCGGCCCTTTACCCGGCCAGAGCTAGCAGAAATGACCGACACTGGCATGCCACAGTCCATCTCCATGTTAAATAATGGATTACTGCGTCATATCATGGACCATAGCCGCGAGGCGATACTGGTCGTGGATATGCAGCAGATGGTATTGGTTGACGCCAATCAGCTTGCCTGTCTGATGCTGGCCTATACCAGGAGCGAGTTGATCGGTTTGCCCCTGGCAAATATAGAGTGTTCCCTGCAGGATGTATTTTTTTGGGAAGCCTTGCGCGCCGACTTGCAGGCGGATGGCCGCGCCATAGCCGAAAGTGAATGGATTAGTCGCCATGGTATGTCATTTCCAGTAGAAAAACGGGTATCCACCTTTGCTGATCAGGGCAGCGAGTTTTTTGTGATTCATGCAGAAGACATTACCCATAGACGCGAGCTGGTCGAAGGCCAGGTGCATCTGGTGGCGCAATTGCAAAGTTCACTGGATGCAACTGCAGAAGGCATATTGTCGATAGATTTGAACGGCAATGTGGTTAACATTAATCAGCGTTTCACCCGCATGTGGCAGCTCAATGATGAATTGCTGGCTGCCAGGGATGAGGCGCTCATGTTTGCGCATCTCAAAAATGCCTCGCAGGATGCTGACAATTTCTTTGCCAGCCTGGAAAAGATTCAGCATGATCCAAATCTGGAAACAGAAGATTTGATTGCGCTGAAAGACGGACGCTATTTTATCTGTGTATCCAAACCAGAATTTATGCGTGACAGGAGGGTAGGGCGCGTTTTCAGCGTGCGTGATATTACTCAGATGAAAGAAGCAGAATGCAGCCTGGTGGCTGCCAGAGATGCCGCAGAAAAAGCCAGCAAGGAAAAGTCACGCATGCTGGAAGCACTGCTGGTCAGCGAGTCGCGCTTGCGCCGCCTCGTCAATTCCAGCCTGATTGGCATCATGCAAGGCAATCTGAATGGCAGGTTGACGGAGGCCAATGACGTTCTGTTGCAACTGGCAGGTGTGCAAAGGCTGGAGTTTGAGCAATCCGGCATGAGCTGGCTGGACAGGACCACAGAAGAAAGCCATGTGGCACATCACAATGCCATGGCAGAAATACGTCTTTACGGTCAGGCCAAACCTTTTGAAGGAGAGCTGATACGCGAAGATGGAGTACGCATCCCCGTCATGATAGGCCTGGCACAACTGGAAGGTTCGCTGGAAGAGTGGGTGGGCTTTGTGCTGGACCTGACCGAGCAGCGCAAGGCTGACCGCATCAAGTCTGAATTCATCTCTGTCGTCAGTCACGAACTGCGCACGCCCCTGACTTCCATACGTGGCGCGCTGGGCTTGCTGGAAAGCGGTGTGGCCGGTGAGCTGACAGCCAAGACCATGCAGCTCATCAAGGTCGCACACAGGAATTGCCAGCGCCTGGGCATCCTCGTCAACGACATACTTGATATGGAAAAACTGGCCTCCGGCAAAATGGTCATCAATATAGAACGCTTTGATCTGGTTGCGGTGACCAGGCAGGCAATGGAAGCCAATGCTGGTTATGCGCAGGCCCTGAATGTGCGTTACCGCATCACCGATCACCCTGAAAATGCCTGGGCCATGGGCGACAATGTACGTGTCATGCAGGTATTTGCCAATTTGCTGTCGAATGCCGCCAAGTTTTCGCCGAACGGTGCCGAAGTACAAATCAGGATCAGCGATATCTCAGGCATCTACAAAATCGAAGTGGAAGATCATGGCCAGGGCATACCTATCGCCTTCAGGGACCAGATTTTCAAAAAATTTGCCCAGGCAGATGGCACCAATACCCGGCAGCAAGGCGGTACCGGTCTGGGCTTGAACATCACCAAGACCTTTGTTGAAAAAATGGGCGGCGAAATTGGCTTTGAAACCGAAGAAGGCAAAGGCAGCATATTCTGGTTTACCCTGCTGGCCTGTGCTCACCGTCGCCACGACAGATAGGCTTGATATTCCGGCTTTATGACGCATCTTCTATAGACGACAGCCGTTTTGAAGTATATTCCGGACAAGGTTTTAGCTAATTGAATAGTAGTTAAAATCTATTGGATATTTAAAATTCATAGTGATATGCTTCTTGTCGTTGTGGACATATTGTTCACCTTGTCACGTCATCAGGAGAATTTAATGAAAACTGTAGGTCAAAAACTCGACGCATTCAAAGTTCCAGCAGCAAAGCCAGGCTTCAATCATCATGAAGAAAACGGCGTATCCGCATTCGAGGACATCACCGAAGCTTCTTTCCCAGGCAAATGGAAAATCATTTACTTCTACCCAAAAGATTTCACTTTCGTCTGCCCGACTGAAATCGTTGAATTTGCCAAACTGACTAATGACTTCGCTGACCGCGATGCGATTTTGCTGGGCGGTTCTACTGATAATGAATTCTGCAAACTGGCATGGCGTCGTGAACACAAAGACCTGGACAAACTGAACCACTACGCGTTCGGCGATGCAACAGGCTCTTTGGTAGACATGCTGGGCGTACGTGATGTCAACGCCGGTGTTGCACTGCGCGCGACTTTCATCGTTGATCCTGACAATGTCATTCAACACGTTTCTGTCAACAACCTCAACGTAGGCCGCAACCCTACAGAAATCCTGCGTATTCTGGATGGTCTGCAAACAGATGAACTGTGCCCATGCAACCGCACAGTAGGCGGCGCAACTCTGTAATTCAGGGAGAGCATGCTGTAGTTGTAAAGTAAACCCGCTCCGGCGGGTTTTAAAACCACTTTTTGATAGGTAAATACTATGGAATTCTTGAATTTAATTAAAAGTCGTATCCCTGATTACGCCAAGGATATCCGTCTGAACATCGATGGCACTATCGCCCGCTCCAGCCTGGAAGGCAATGACGCGGTAGGCGTGGCTCTGGCCGCAGCGTTTGCAGCAAAAAGCACAGTGATCATTGAAGCCATCAAATCCAGTGGCGCAATCACGCCAGAAGAAATCAATGCAGCGCTGACAGCGGCGGCTTTGATGGGCATGAACAACGTCTGGTACCCTTATGTAGAAATGGCTGACGATGCCGACCTGAAAACCCAGGCTGCCCAGTTGCGCATGAATGCCTATGCCACCAATGGTGGTGTTGATAAACGCCGTTTCGAGATGTACGCCTTGTCGGCTTCCATCATTGGTAAATGCCATTTCTGTGTGAAATCGCATTTTGAGTTGTTGAAGAAGGAAGGCATGTCAGCCACGCAATTGCGCGATGTGGGGCGTATCGCTGCGGTTGTGAATGCGGCGGCGCAGGTTATTTCTGCTGAGACTGTGTAAGCTTACAAGTAGCGTGCAGGTGGCGGCTGTCGGTTTTGGCTCCTTCTCCTTCAAGGAGATTCTTGGGAATTCGCAAAGCGCAGCTTTGTGCCAAGAATCTCTAAGCCGCTTGCAAGCGGTGCGGTGGGGGCAGGTTGGGATGAGGATGGGGTTCTGTCGATAAACGGCGATCACAATATCGTCGCTCCAGCGTAGGCTGGAGCCTAGTGAAGTTCGTTGCATACTTGTGTCGCGTGTAAAACGATTGCCCTTCATGGACACAAGCCGGGTCTCGGCCCGGCAGCCGAAATTCTTTCTTTGCGTCGCCAAAGAAAGAATTCAAAGAAAGGCGACCCAGGCGTAGCCGCCTCTACGGGGTACCCATTTGTGCAGTACAAAAAATGGGAAAGTCCGAAAACTCGCTACGCTCAAACATCGGCCTTTCTTTTTCCATTTTCTGTACTGCACAAATGGCGGCTACACATGGGAACAGCAAAAGTCAAAAGCAACAGCAACAGCAACCCCAAATTCAACAGCAAAAACAACCCAGTTTCGCCGTACTTCAAATTACTACAATCTGCCTACCGCGACTTCCTCTTAAAAATCCCCAGCACGACAATCAGCAGCAACACTGGCAATAAAAACGGCGAAAAGATCATCAGTAACAAGCCGCCAATCAGTACCGCAAACCCCACCAGCAAGAACGATACCCCGGCAATCACCAGCCCCGCCATGACCATGGCAAATACGATGGCGACGAGGGCAACAGCGATGCCGCCCACTGAAAAACCATTGTCAGAAAAAATATCAAAGTCATCTGGATTCCAGTCCAGGTTCAAATCTACAGGGCTGTCCATGACATACCAGATGACTAGCAAGAGTATGCAAAATGCGGTGAAGCGGGCGGATGACTTTTGTTCGGACATGGTGGCTAATTCCTGGCTAGTTCCTGGCTGGGCCCGGATTATTTATTCACATTGATAAAAGGCACAGCACCACCCACGGTCGTTGGCAGGCGGCCGTCCCATTTATCGATGGCCTTGGCCTGGTTCTCGGTTTCACGCAGGCGCAGCAGTTCTGGTGTGACTTGCTGCCTTTGCAGGGACAATGCTTCTGCTTCGGCGCGGGCACGCGCTATTTTTTGCTTGGCTTCGACTTCTATCCTTTGCAGGTCGCGCTCAGCCTTCATTTTCAATTGATCAGCCGTGGTCTTGGCTTCAATGGCTTCGTTGAAGGTCTTGCTGAAGTTGAAATTGACGATGGAAAATTCATCGACTACCAGGCCGTGCCTTGCCATGCGCTCTTTCAGGGCCAGGATAATTTCATCGCGTACTTGTGAGCGGCGTGAAATCAATTCTTCTGCAGTGAAGCGGGCGGTGACAGCTTTGACGGCTTCCTGCACGCTGGGGATGATGATGCGCTCACCCGGTTCATTGCCCAGATCGCGATAGACAGAGACGACTGCATCTGGCCTGACGTGGTAGTTGATGGCGATCTTGGTATGCACGGTTTGCAAATCTTTGGATGCAGCATCACCATCACCTTCACCTTTTTGTATGGCGACCGAGACTTTATGCATTTTCTGGGCGATGGGCCAGACCCAGTGGATGCCTTCGCTATAGACTTCATCTGAAGGTTTGCCAAAAGTAGTCAACACGCCGCGATGACCCGCAGGGATGGTGGCGAAGGGACTCAGGGCAAGCAGGAACAGCAGGGCAAGAATGCCCAGGGCAATTTTGAGCAGGTTTTTCATGATGTTTAATCTCAGGTGAAATGAAAACACTCGCAGTATAAGTGTTATTTGAGCAAGCACATCCGGTAATCGGTGGGGGAAACTACCACTTATTTATTGGAGGAATAAATTGCTGCAAACGGGCTTTCACCAAAGCGCTGCCAGGCGCGATACATACCTTCGGTATTGAAGGGCAGGACGATGTTGCCCAGCTTGTCTATGCCTATGATGCCACCCTGGCCTTCATACAACGGCAGCTTATCCATGACGACGATATGGGCAGCTTTCTCAAGGCCGTATCCGAGGTATTGCATTTGTGCCGCAATATCATGCAGGGCCAGGCTGCGCATGAAGGCTTCGCCCGTGCCAGTGGCTGAGAGGGCGGCAGTCTGGTTGTCTGCATAGCAACCAGCACCCAGTATGGGCGTATCGCCAACGCGGCCAGGCAATTTATTGGTCATGCCGCCAGTGGAAGTGGCAGCCGCCAGATTGCCTTGCAGGTCGAGTGCAACGGCTCCTACCGTACCAAATTTTTTATCGGGATCAAGTGGCGCTGGGGCTATCGCTGGGTCTGTCGTTGGTTTTGCTGCAGTGCCAAGTAAATTCGCTGCATCGTGATCCAGCAATACGCCAGATTCTTGCCGGGCGCGTTGCAATTGCGCGTGGCGCTCTTCAGTATAAAAGTAGGCAGGCTCTTCAAATGGCAAGCCATGCCGACGCAGGAATTCTTCTGCACCTTTGCCCATCATCAGTACATGCGGGCTGTGTTCCATGACAGTTCTGGCCGCCTGTATGGGGTTGCGCACATGCTGTACACCAGCCACGGCACCTGCGCGACGGGTCTTGCCATCCATGATGGCAGCATCCATTTCTATGGTGCCGGCATTGGTGAAGACCGAGCCTTTGCCTGCATTGAACAGAGGGCAGTCTTCCAGCAGGCTGACAGCCACGCTCACGGCATCCAGTGCGCTGCCACCTTGTGCCAATACCTCACTGCCTGCGCTGACGATGGATTGCAAGGCGTCCAGATACCGTGCTTCCTGCTCTGTAGTCAGGCTGCTGCGCAAGATGGTGCCAGCACCACCGTGTATGGCAATAGCGGCACGTGCGCCCATGTCAGGCGGGTCTGTCCATGTCGATGATCTTGCTTGCTGCTGCCGCCTGATGCTTGCGGGACGTGGCATTCGGTTCCTGATACAGCCATGGCAGCATGAACTTGGTCATTTCAGATGCCGCATGCACCGGCGCCTTGGCCTGGTGGGCGACGGCGCTGCAAATGGCTTCTATCAGGCATAGTGCAGCGCCTTCAGAGTTCGGCGAGAAATTGCGCCGGGTTTGCGCATACAGGGTGATGTTGGCCAGAGATGCCAGCGGCGAGCTGGGCGCATCTGTCAGTGCCAGTATGGGCACTTGCTTGTCACGCAATTGTTGCAGGATGGTGACCACATCTTCAGCATAGCGCGGAAAAGAAATGCCGATGACCAGGTCACGCTCGGTGTATTTGAACAACTGACGGGCAACATTGGATGGCCCGCCTGAGCCCAGTGTTGATTGCACGGTATTGCAAAACGGGTCCAGACTATGTGCCATCAGGCCAGCCAGAAAGGCGCTGGCACCGTAGCCGACTATATAAATTCTTTCAGCATTCAGGATCTGCCGCACGGCCTGGTTGCACAAGTCAGGAGACAGCCCGCGACGGGTGGCTTCCAGGTTGGCCATATCTTCATTGAGCGAGCTGGAAATGATTTCAGTGCTGGTGGCCGGGCGCTGGATTTCACTGCGCAAATTATCTATCGGTGCCAGCATGGCTTCAAAGCCATACACCAGTTCAGCACGAAATTGCGGATAACCTTCAAAGCCCAGTGCGCGGGCAAAGCGATTTGCAGTGGCAACGGAAATGCCGACGGCATTCGCCAGCTCATCGATAGACATGGTGGCTGAGCGAAAAACATTAGACAAGACATAGTCTGCTGCTTTTCTGTGCGCTTTTGACAAGTTCATATAGACCTTGCCTATGCGCGCATTGACAGTACCACCCAGGGATTGCGTATCAGGACGATTCATATCGACTGGCTTTTCCGATGAAATAGAAATGTAAATATAATTTCATCGATTTAAATTGTAAAGAAATGAATCGTGTCAAATCGATGAATGTCTCTCTCCGTACATATTTTGGATAATTTGGTCTATTTAGGAGATTTGTCAGGATAAACAAAATACATCAAATTTTGTTCTGAATTTACCCGGATTTACGCTTGCTAATGATTGTGTCAGGAGAAAGACTGGCAGATGGGAAATGGCTGGATGACAAGCCCGACCATCTCATGCTTGCTTGTAAAAATGAAAAAGCCCACAGACTTGTGGGCATTTATTGAACTGACAGAAATTCTGATGCGTCGAATCTCAGCAGACCACTTTTAATCAGCCTTGCGGCTGGCGATATCAATAATCCCGCCACCCAGGCAAACATCTCCATCGTACAAGACGGCAGACTGGCCAGGCGTGACTGCCCATTGTGCCTGTGGGAAGTCCAGTTGAAAACGCTCGTTGTTGCCGCTGAAATGGCAAGCCACATCAGGCTGGCGATAGCGGGTCTTGGCAGACAGCTCACCAGTTTGTGGCGCTTCGCCCGCCACCCAACTGACCTGTCCTGCTTCCAGGCCGGCAGATAATAACCAAGGATGATCATGGCCCTGCACGGCATACAGGGTGTTGGCTTCTACATCTTTTTTCGCGACATACCAGGCATCGCTGCTGCCATCAGCATTCTGGTGCGACTTGATGCCGCCTATGCCTATGCCTTTGCGCTGACCCAGGGTATAAAAACTCAGGCCTACGTGCTGGCCTATGATTTCACCTTCCGGTGTCTGGATATTGCCCGGTTTGTATGACAGGTAACGGTTCAAAAATTCGCGGAAAGGGCGCTCGCCGATAAAGCAGATGCCAGTCGAATCTTTTTTCTTGGCATTCGGGAGTTGCAGTTGCTCTGCGATCTTGCGCACTTCTGTTTTCTGGATTTCACCGAGTGGGAACAGGGTATTCGCCAGTTGCTTCTGGTTCAGCCTGTGCAGGAAATAGCTCTGGTCCTTGCTGGCGTCCATTGCCTTCATCAACTGGAATTGGCCATTCATTTCACGCACGCGGGCATAGTGGCCAGTGGCGATGTAATCGGCACCCAGCTTCATCGCGTGGTCAAGAAAGGCCTTGAACTTGATTTCGGCATTGCACAGCACATCCGGATTAGGTGTGCGGCCAGCCTGGTATTCACGCAGGAACTCGGCAAAGACGCGGTCCTTGTATTCGCTGGCGAAATTGACGGCTTCGATATCGACACCAACGACGTCGGCAACGCTGACGGCATCTATCCAGTCTTCTCGGGTAGAGCAGTATTCTGAATCGTCGTCATCTTCCCAGTTTTTCATGTACAGGCCGATGACTTCATAGCCTTGCTCTTTCAGCAGCCATGCCGAGACGGAAGAATCCACTCCACCAGACATGCCTATCACTACTTTTTTCTTGCTCATTTTTGCGGTTCCAAGTTTCCAAGTGCGCTTGGATGGGTAAACAACAGGGACAGCGGCGCGCGCCTGCCCTGCAAATAATCGTCTATGCATTGCATGACCAGAGGGCTGCGATGCGTGTCTTGTGTCGCCACGATCTCATCGTAGCTCATCCATACGGTGCGTAGTATGCCGGTGTCGAGGGCGCGGTCGTGCGCCTGGCCCAGTTCACCGGTAAATGCAAATCGCAGATACGTGACTTCTTCACCCGTCTTTGGTGAAATGAAGCGCGACAGGTAAGTGCCTGTCAATGCGGTCGGTGTGAAGTCATGGGCAGTTTCTTCCAGGGTTTCGCGGATGACGGCCTGTATCAGGCTTTCATCCGGGTCAAGATGACCGGCGGGCTGGTTGATGCGTACACCATCAGGTGTTTCTTCTTCAATCATGAAAAACTGTTGGTCGCGCTCTATGATTGCGGCTACAGTGACGGATGGTTTCCAAATGGCAGACATGGCTTCTCTCAGTAAGTCCGACATTTTACTTTGCCGTCAAATTTTGTGTGGCAAACCAGCAAATTTGAGAGCGAATTAGCTAATGCGTAATTTATCTATACCTGCTTATTTTCGAGGATTCCTGCTATTTTCTTTTTGCACCAAACTGGCGCAAGTGCAGACTTAGGTTTCAAGTGACTGTTTTTAAAGGGAATAATCTGTTTTCTTATGGTGGGAAGAGATATAAAAAGCTAGTTACCCTCGCATAATTTGTATAAAACACAAAAAAGTGAACGGTTGTGCTAAAAAACATTTTGCGTGTAATATCGTTGTCGAATATCAAATGTAAGATTCGGGTAAGAAAGTGATTTACCTGTATCAGCAAAAAATAATGGCGCGGCCAGAGCTTACCCTTGACCGCGACAGCACGGAATTGTTACACCAGTATTCACACTAAAGAGGGAGCAAATCTATGAAAATCGGCATACCCGCCGAGTCACGGCCGGGGGAGACGCGTGTTGCGGCAACCCCAGAAACGATAAAAAAATATGTCGCAGCCAAACACCAGGTGATCGTGCAGTCTGGTGCGGGCATGGCGTCCAGTATTACTGACGAGGCCTACCAGGCTGCCGGTGCGCAAATCGGCACAGCCGCTGATGCCCTGGGCGCTGAGCTGGTCTTGAAAGTACGTGCCCCCAATGCAGAAGAACGTGCCCTGATGAAATCAGGCACGGTGCTGGTTGGCATGCTCAATCCTTTTGATGCAGACAATATTGCGGCAAT
>Ga0207952_1000388_pt1 | contig 37682 bp, 37 predicted proteins | sample SubbioR12Aug_8Ca_FD_184831 | JGI IMG/M metagenome (GOLD analysis project Ga0207952, IMG submission 184831) | Serpentinite rock and fluid subsurface biosphere microbial communities from McLaughlin Reserve, California, USA - CR12Aug_8Ca (SPAdes) | ecosystem: Environmental > Terrestrial > Deep... | reverse complement strand
CTGATGATCACCGGCTGCTGGGCCAACATCAATCCGCCCGGCAGCTACCACCCCACCCACAATCACCCGAACAATTACCTGAGCGGCGTCTACTATGTCGCCGTGCCGCAGACCGGCTCGCACCTTCTTTTTCAGGACCCGCGGCCCGGCCTGATCCTTCCCCCGACCGCCAAGCTCGGCCGCCTCACCGCCAACGCCTCCATCGCGCAAACCCAGCCGGGCCGCATGGTGATATTTCCGTCGTGGCTCCGGCACCATGTTCCTTCCAACGAAGGCACGACCGAGCGCATCAGCATCGCGTTCAATCTCATGTTCACGAACTTCGCCGAGTCGCTGTCCGCCCCGAGCTGGAAGCCGACGGCCGGCAACAGCTAGGCCGATCCGCGCCGCAGACCGGCTTCCGCGGCCTGAAACCTTTGGTGGCCCGCCGCGTTATTGCGCTCATGGCCAGTGAAACGCTGCATGAAGACCCCGCCAGACTCGGCCCCCAGGTCATGGATCGCCATCGGGCGATCGTTTCGCTCATGGAAGAACTGGAGGCCGTCGACTGGTACGATCAGCGGGCCAAGGCGACCGACAATCCCGAGTTGCGCGCCATCCTCGAGCACAATCGCGACGAGGAAAAGGAACATGCCGCAATGGCGCTGGAGTGGCTGCGGCGCAACGACCCCAAACTCGCCGAACATCTCAAGACGTTCCTGTTCACGGACGGCCCGATCACCGGGATCGAGAAAGCGATGCCCGGCGGCGAAGCGGAAAGTCCCGCCCCGCCCGCCTCGCCCTCCGACGGCAGCCTCCGCATCGGCAGCCTGCGGCCTGCGACAGAACGGGAGGAGACATGACGAACCATCTGTTCCGCGATCGCGCGCCCATCACCGAAGCCGGCTGGGAGGAAATCGAGAAGGAAGCCAAGCGCACCTTGCGCGCCCTGCTGGCGGCCCGCCGCGTCGTCGACTTCAAGGGCCCGCTGGGTTGGGGCGCATCCGATATCGAACTGGGCCGCGCCGATCCGATCGCCGCGCCGCCCGAGGCCGGGAACGTGCAGGCGCGCTTGCGCCGCATCCAGCCGCTGGTCGAGCTGCGCATTGCCTTCGAGATGAGCCGCGCCGAACTCGATGCCATCGACCGCGGTGCGCGCGATCCCGATCTCGATTCGGTGACGGCGGCGGCGCGCGAGATCGCCATCGCCGAGGACCGCGCGATCTTCCACGGCTATGCCGCGGCGCAAATCGCCGGCATCTGCCAGGCCCAGGCAGCCGAGGCCGTGCCGCTGGGCACGAGCCATGCCGACTATCCCGGCGCGGTGTCGACCGCCCTCACCAGGCTGCGGGACGACGGCATCGAAGGGCCGTTCGCCGTGGTGCTGAGCGAGCAGCTCTACAAGGATCTCGCCTCGAGCACCGACCAGGGCTATCCGATCCTGAACCACGTCCAGCGCCTGATCGACGGCGACGTCGTCTGGGCACCGGGCCTCGACGGCGGCGCGGTGATCTCGCGGCGCGGCGGCGATTTCGAGCTGAGCGTCGGCCAGGATTTTTCGATCGGCTACCTCGATCACAATACCGAGCGCGTGCGGCTCTATCTCGAGGAAAGCTTCACCTTCCTGATCCTGTCGCAGCAGGCCGCCATCCCGCTCACATCGGGCGGCAAGAAGCGTTAGCGGCACTGTCGAAATCTTTGCAACCAAATAGTCACAGCATCGCTTTCGGATCCGGAGTTGAATCTCCGTCCAAGGAGGTTCGCATGCACAAACCGCTGAACCTGGCGTTGCCGGAGGACTGGAAACAACGGACGCGCGTGTTCGTGACGCGCCGGAAGCCGGTTCAGGCCATGACTCCGATGGTGCCCAAGGAAGCCTACGACGCCGAGCGCAACAGGCGTGATCGCGCCCGTGACGCCTGGGCTTCAGGCCCGGCGATGCGAAAATTTTCTCTGAAGCACTAGCTTAACGGCGGGCCTTCGCCGTGCGCGCTGCCTGCGCGAGGCGCAGGCAGAGCCGGCGGGCGATCGCCTCATCGGGCAGACCGGTGCGCTTGCACTCGATTTCGGCCTCGAGGATGGCCGCCAGGGAGGCGCCGAGGCGCGGCAGCGGCCAGGCGCGCAGGTGGCGTTCGAAGCGCTGGCGCACCGGGCCGCCGCGCGGCAGGCCGCGGGCCTTGAACATCGCCGATTCCAGATTGCCGCCCTTGCCGGCATGCGCCGACACCACATGGAGCTGGTCGGCGTGGCGCTGCAGTGAGCGCACGAGCTGCACCGGATGGCCGCCCTCGGAGAAGACGCGGTCGAGCGCGCGGTCGAGCCCTGCGAGGTCGCCGTCGAAAGTGGCGGCGATCACATCGTCGATGCCGATCGCCGCGGTGTCGCCCAGGATGGCGACGGCGTCGTCGAGCGTGACGGTCTTGCCGGCGTCGCCCGAATCACCGCCGGCCTTGTAGAGCAGCAGCTTGTCGATCTCGCTGCGGGTCTGGCCGCGATCGCCGCCCAGCCGCTCGACGATCCACTGCAGCGCATCGGCATCGACGGCGAGGCCCTGGGCACGGGCCGCGCTCTCGACCAGGCCCTCCAGCGCCGCCTCGTTGTCCATGTAGCAGGGCATCGCCGCCAGACAGGCCTCGGTCTCGGCCAGCGCGCGCAGGCCCGAGCGCGGCGTGAGGTTGCCGCCCTCGACCACGATCAGCGCGTCGCCGGCGGCGGCGGCCACGAGGTTCTCCAGCGCCGCCGTCGACTCCTCGCCGGCCGGCCGCACGCGGATGACGCGGCGACCGCCCATCATCGACAGGGCGCCGAATTCGTCGGCCAGCCGCGCCGGATCACCCTTGAGCACGTCGCCCGCGATGTCGACGACGCGGAACGGATCGTTGAGGTCCGGGCAGACGGCCTTGGCCAGCGTCACCGCCCGCTCGGCAACCAGCCCGTCGTCGTTGCCGTAGATCACGACGCCGCGAATCCTGGGATCCGGCTTCTTAAGGAACGCTTCGACCTGACGCGGCTCGATCTTCATGTCGACCTTACCCGAGGGCGCGATCAGCCCTTGTCGGTGGGCTCGCCGTCGCCGGCCGCGCCGTCTTCCTTGGGCGCCTCGCCGGCGTTCTCCGTGCCTGCATTTTCTGCACGGGCCCGCTCGCGTGCTTCCTTCTTGGCGGCGGCCTTCTCGGCGACCTTGATGGCCTTGAGCCGCTCGCGTTCGCGGCGTTCGAAATCGTAGTTCGGCTTGCGTGCCATGGCGACGGTCTCCTCTATTGGGGGTGTTTACACCACGACGTTCACGATCCTGTTCGGCACCACGATCACCCGCTTGGGCGTCCGGCCTTCCAGCCCGCGCACGAGCTCGGGCAGGGCGAGCGCGGTTTTCTCGGCCGCCTCCTTGGGAGCGTCCTTGGGCAACTGGATGGTGCCGCGCAGTTTGCCGTTGAGCTGTACCGCGACGGTCACCGTGTCGTCGACCAGCAAGGCATCCTCAGGCAGCGGCCACGGCGAATCGGCCAGCAGCGAGCGGTGGCCGAGCGCCTGCCACAGCTCCTCGGCGAGGTGCGGCGTCATCGGGCCGATCAGGCGCACGAAGATTTCCAGGGCCTCGCGCAGCGCCCATTTCGTCGAACCATCCGTAGCATCGACGGAATCGATGCCGTTGGCGAGTTCGTAGAGCCGCGCCACGGCCTTGTTGAAGTGGAAGGCCTCGATGTCGGCCGACAGGCCGGCGATGGTCTTGTGCGCGGCCCGGCGGAGGGCCATCGCGGCGTCGGAGAACTGCGCGGGCTTCGGCGTGCCGGCCGGCGGCACCAGCGCGAGCGCCGTCGAGGCGATGCGGAACAGGCGCTGCTGGAAGCGCCAGGCGCCGGTGACGCCGGCCTCTGTCCATTCGAGGTCGCGCTCCGGCGGGCTGTCGGAGAGCATGAACCAGCGGGCGGTGTCGGCGCCGTAGTCGCGGATGATCTGGTCCGGGTCGACGACGTTCTTCTTCGACTTGGACATCTTCTCGGAGCGGCCGATCTCGACCGGACTCCTGTCGGAGATGCGCACCAGCTTGCCACCGTCCAGCCGCTCGACTTCCTCGGGCTGCAGCCACTGGCCATCGCTCGATTTGTAGGTCTCGTGGCAGACCATGCCCTGCGTGAACAGTCCGTCGAACGGCTCGTCGCGGCTGGTCATCTGGACTTCGCGCATGGCCCGCGTCCAGAAGCGCGAATAGAGCAGGTGCAGGATCGCGTGCTCGACGCCGCCGATATATTGATCGACCGGCATCCAGTACTGATTCTCCTCGCGGTCGAACGGCGCGGTCTCGAGACCAGGCGAGGTAAAGCGGTCGAAGTACCAGCTCGAATCGATGAAGGTGTCGAAGGTGTCGGTCTCGCGTTGCGCCTTGCCGCCACATTTAGGGCAATCGACATGCTTCCAGGTCGGATGGCGGTCGAGCGGATTACCGGGGCGGTCGAACGTCACGTCGTCCGGCAGCTTCACCGGCAGGTCCTTCTCCGGCACCGGCACGATGCCGCACTTGTCGCAATGGATCGCCGGGATCGGACAGCCCCAGTAGCGCTGGCGCGAGACCAGCCAGTCGCGCAGGCGATACTGCGTCGTGCCCTTGCCGACGCCCATCTCTTCCAGGCGGGCGATGACCTTGGCCTTCGCGTCCTCGACGCCGAGCCCGTTCAGGAAATCGGAGTTGATGATCACGCCATCCTCGACGAACGGCTCGGCTGCGACACTGAAGCTCGCGGCATCGGCGCCCTCGGGCATCACCACCGGGATGATCGGCAGGCCATACTTGGTGGCGAATTCGTGGTCGCGTTCGTCGTGGCCGGGGCAGCCGAAGATGGCGCCGGTGCCGTATTCCATCAGCACGAAGTTGGCGGCATAGACCGGCATGGTCTTGCCCGGCATCAACGGATGCCTGGCCAGCAGCGGCAGCTTGTAGCCGATTTTCTCGGCGGTCTCGATTTCCGCGGCCGCGGTGCCGGTCTTGCGGCATTCGGCGACGAAGCGTTTCAGGCCGGGATCACCCTCCGCGAGTTCGGCGACGATCGGATGCTCGGGCGAGAGCGCCGCGAACGAGGCGCCGTAGAGCGTGTCGGGGCGCGTGGTGAAGATCTCCAGCTTTCCCCAATCTTTTTTCGATGGGGCTGCCCCCGAAGCATCGGTGAGCTGCCAGAACACGCGCGCGCCGCGGCTCTTGCCGATCCAGTTCGCCTGCATCAGGCGCACCTTCTCCGGCCAGCGCTTCAGCGTGTCGAGACGCTCCAGCATTTCATCGGCGAAGTGGGTGATCTTGAGGTTCCACTGCGTGAGCTTGCGCCGCTCGACCGGTGCGCCGGTGCGCCAGCCCTTGCCCTCGATCACCTGCTCGTTGGCCAGCACGGTGTTGTCGACGGGGTCCCAGTTGACCCAGGCTTCCTTGCGGTAGGCGAGGCCGGCGTTCCAGAAATCGAGGAACATCTTCTGCTGGTGGCGGTAGTAGCTGGGATCGCAGGTCGCGAGCTCACGGCTCCAGTCGAGCGACAGGCCCATCGATTTGAGCTGCGTTTTCATGGTGGCGATGTTCTCGTAGGTCCACTTCTTGGGGTGGACCTTCTTTTCCATCGCGGCGTTCTCGGCCGGCAGGCCGAAAGCATCCCAGCCCATGGGGTGCAGGACGTTGAAGCCCCTGGCGCGCTTGTAGCGGGCGATCACGTCGCCCTGCGTGTAGTTGCGCACGTGGCCCATGTGGATGCGCCCCGACGGATAGGGAAACATCTCCAGCACGTAGTATTTCGGCTTGGCACGATCCATGACGGCGCGGAAGGTCTGGCGCTCGTCCCAGACCTTCTGCCACCTGGCTTCGGTTTCGTGAAAATTGTAGCGCGCTGGCGTCGACGACACAGATCGGATCCCGGAAAAGACTGAGGCCGCAGCGGATGCCCGCTACGGCCTCTCACGTCAAGTTTGGCGATGTGATGAGGCCGTCAGGAGCCGCCCGCGATACGAAGCTGGCGGGCCCGCGTAAGGATCGCGTTCTCGATGTCGATCTGGGTGCGCGGGTCGACCTGGGCATCGACCCAGTTGCCGCCCTTGGGCGCGGTCTGCTGCTTGAACACCGACACCCTGACGCCGTCGGCCCGGAGCTCGCGGTCGAGGATGGTGACCTGGACCTTCATGCGCTCGTTGGGCGTTTCGGCCGGCGTGTACCAGTCGGTGATGATGACCCCGCCGAACGGATCGGCCGAGACCAGCGGAATGAAGTTGATGGTGTCGAGCGAGGCCCGCCACAGATAGGCGTTCACAGCCACCCCGGTGCCGCTGTCGTCTTTCTTGCCGGGCTTGGAGCCGAGCAGGCCGCCCGGCCCGAACAGCGAGCCGTCCTCCTGGGTACGACCTCCCAAGCCCTGATTCAGGTCGCGCGCGGAGCGGTCGCTGGCCTGGCCGCTCCGCTTTTCGTCGACATTATTCGAACCGCCACAGCCGGCGAGGCCGAGCCCGAGAGCGCAGGCCAGAACAACCATAAGGCGAAGAGGAGTGAACAAGCCCGACATGTTGGCGCCTTTATCCCGAATTGGCCTAGGTATTGTACCAGATACTGCCTGCGCACGACGAGTCGCGCCCCGGAATGGTCGGCGAGACGGGACCGCGACCATAAACATGGGCCTCCCAGACTTCAAGTGTGGCGAGGAAGCATTAAGTTTCTTTATGAAACTATAAAACAGCATAAGTTCTCATATAGGACTTGAGGGGGACTCTCGGGCTGGGACTAAATGCAGTGGCTTGATCGACCTGAGTGTCAGAGAGACCGCCCAAATTGTGACAAAGACGCCACAGGTCGAGGGAAGAATCAGGCAGCACCGCGACCATTTCTTGACCCTTCTTTTGGCCCTGTGTTCTATTACCCGAGCCGCATTGGCGTGGACGTGAGCAGCTTCGAGTTACGCTTTCTCGTTTCGCCGGTCGGACAGGCCTTTTGGTACGTACCAGTCTCTGATCAATGAGAGAGGGAGAAAGATGAAGAAGCTTCTATTGGGCTCGACCGCCTTGGTCGTCGGTGGACTAATGGCCGCTCCGGCCATGGCCGCCGATCCGATCAAGGTCGGCGTGGGCGGCTACTACACCTTCTACGCAGTCGGCGGCGGCACCAGCTCGTCCTACGCGACGAACGGCTCCTTTACGAGCTATAAGGGCCTGTACTTCATGCAGGAAGGCGAAATTCATTTCGTCGGCCAGACCAAGCTGGACAACGGCACTTCGGTCGGCGTGAACGTCGAACTCGAAGCCTGGAACGCGAACGCTGGCCCAACCGGCTCACTGGCCACCATCGACGAAGCCTTCCTGTTCGCCTTCGGCGACTGGGGCCGCGTCGAATTCGGCTCACGCGACGCCGCTTCCTACCGTATGTATTACGGCGCGCCGTCGGCGCTGATCGGCTTCGGCGCCATTCAGCACAACCACAACATCGGCAATTCGCTGGCCCAGGGCAGCAACAAGGCGTACTTCCACACCACCACGCAGACCAACACGGCGGCGTGGCAGGATACGCAGCGCATCAACTACTTCACGCCCCGCTTCCAGGGCCTGCAGATTGGTGTCGGTTACACGCCTAAGATCAACGCCCCCAGCGCCGGCGGCTATTTCGGCACGACGGGTCTGGCCGGCGGCGTAGCAGCCCTCGGCTCGGGCGGCTTCGGCGCTTGCGGCTTTGCTGGCGCAGTGAACATCGCCAACTGCACCAACAACGACTACGCTTGGCAGAATGGCTTCGACATCGGCGCCAACTACCTGAACAAGTTTGGCGACGTGACGGTTGCGGCCTACGGTTCGTTCGCCTATGCGGCGTTCAACCCGGGCTTCAGCCCTCTCGCGGGCTCTGCGAACCAGATCACCGGTTCGAACCTCGCCTCGTGGACGATGTGGGTCGCTGGCCTGCAGTTCGGCTACAAGGGCATCACGATCGGTGGTTCGATCGGCTATGACAACCAGGGCATGGGCGCCAACTACTACACTGGCCAAGACAATGCGACTCGCTTCGCGGCGGCTGGCATCATGTACGAAACCGGCCCATGGCAGGTCTCGTTCCAGTGGCAGGGTGCGGTCAACAACAACGGTAACGGTTCCAACACCGTCCAGTCGATCGCGTCCGGCACCAACGCTGCGACGTTCAACGGCTCGGGCGGCGCTGCTGGTACCTTCACCGGCACGCCCGGCGTCAACAGCACGGTGTTCAGCGGTCCGTTCGCCCTGGCGTTCGGTGCGGAGACCTCGAACAAGTTCGAGCTCGGCGCCAACTACGCGCTTGGACCGGGCGTGAAGCTGACCGGTGGCGGCATGTTGAACAACCAGAGCGGACCCTCGAATGCCGTCACAGGCAATGCGTGGGCGATCCTCCTGGGCATGGACGTGCGCTTCTAGGCCACGCCAAACCGACAAATCGGAAAGAGCGGGCGCAAGCCCGCTCTTTTCATTTGTGGGCGCTTCTAGGCCCGGCGCTGGCCGACGATGTTCACGAACAGGGTCGGCAGGTAGGTCCGCGACACAGGCAGGCGCTCCGTGGCCTGGCGGGCCAGCACGGCGCGATTGTCCTCATGGTCGAGGACGAGCTGGAACAGGCCCTGCTCGACGGCACCCGCCCGGGGCTCCAGCTCGGGCCGGCCGTCGCGCACCACACGATAGGCGACGTCGAGCCCGACATCACCGCCGCTGTAGAACGACGACACGATCTCCAGCCGTCGGAACATCAGCATCAGGCCGCGCACCGAAAAGCGCCAATAGTCGTCCGGCGTGGCGTGGAACGCCTGCGACCACGGCGTGGCGACATAGGCAAGGCCGCCGGGATGCAGGACGCGTTCGATATTGCCGGCCGCCCGCGCCGGATGCCTTGTGTGCTCGAGCACATGGCAGCAGACCACCAGGTCGAACGGATCCTCGCCCAGCCTGGCCTTGAGCGTCCGCGGGCTGCTGCAGATGTCGCCCACGACGTCGACATTGCTGCCCTCGAGCAGGTCGAGGCCGACAAAACGGGCACGCTTGCCGAAGCGCTTGACGATCAGGTTGCGCCAGTTGCGCTCGTTGCGATCCGAAAGCTGCGGGCGCGAGCCGACCTGCAGCACCCGCGGCGCCCGGCGGCCGACCTGGCCGGCGAGGCGGTCGAGCAGCAATTCGACTTCGCGCCCGACGCTGGTGCCGACGACGCGCAGTTCCCCCCGAGGCTCGGAAGGGGCGGCGCCGCCACCTGATTTCATGGGGCGGCCTTCATGTGTGCCCGCTTGACGTCCGCACGACGACGATGTGCATGCGCCGCGGTCCGTGGGCGCCCAGTTCCATGGCCTGCTCGATGTCGCCGGTGCGTGACGGCCCGGTCAGCGTGTTGATGGTACGCGGCATACAGTCCTTGCCGTAGCGCTCGCGCAGCCGCGTCCAGACGTCCTCGTAGCCGCTGACGATGTCGCTCTCGCGCACCACCACGACATGGGTATCGGGCAGCAGGTTGAGGGTCACCGGATGCTCCGGTCCCGAGGCCATGACCAGCGTGCCGGTCTCGGCGATGCCGGCAAAGGCGCCGGTGATCGAGACCTGGTCGGCGGCCTCGCCGCGGCCGCGGCGCAGCGACAGCATCTTCTGGCCGGCCCAGTCGTAGTCCGCGAGTTGCGGCGAGGGCGCCATCGCCGCCTCCGCCGGCAGGTTGTTGCGCAGCAGATACGACACGACCTCGCCCGCCACGTCCGACGTCGCCACCCGCGCCACCGTGGCGTTGTTGGTCTCCGCCCACTGGCAGAACAGCGCCACCTTCTCGGGTTGGGCGAGCTGCGCGCGCGCCACCACGGGTCCGCGCGGCGGCTCGGCCAGGCGTGCCTCGACGGCCTGGCGCTGGGCGCCCGAGATCTCGCCGCGACGGAGCGAACGGCGAATACCGTTCAGGATCTGGGCCCGCGCCGTTGTCGCCGCCTCGCTCATGCCGGCCTCTTCTTCTTCCACTGGGCGTGGAACGTGCCGCCGGCGGGCGGCGCGGGCAGGTCGCGGAAGCGCGTCCAGCCGCCAGCCAAGGGCATTGTGCGATAGCGACCCTCGGCGCGGCCGAACAGCGCCAGCACGCGATTGGCGAGGCCGGTGAGCCGGCGGTAGAGCCGTGGCCGGCGGGCAACGAAGCTCCACAGCGCCAGGCCTTGCCGAACCGCCGTCGGCGTCAGGTGCCGCTCGAACTCGCGCTCGCGCCAATGGCGCATCAGCTTGGGCAGCGGGATACGGACCGGACAGACGCTCTCGCAGCGGCCGCAAAAGGTCGAGGCATTGGGCAGGTTGCCCGCTTCCTCGACGCCGATCAGCTGCGGCGTCAGCACGGCGCCCAGCGGTCCGGGATAGACCCAGCCATAGGCGTGTCCGCCGATCGCGCCATAGACCGGGCAATGGTTCATGCAGGCGCCGCAGCGGATGCAGCGCAGAATCTCCTGCATCTCGGTGCCGAGCACGGCCGAACGGCCGTTGTCGAGGATGACGACGTGATAGTGCTCGGGCCCGTCGAGATCGCCGGCGCGCTTCGGACCGGTGTTGAGCGTGGTGTAGGCCGAGGATTCCTGGCCCGTCGCCGAGCGCGCCAGCACGCGCAGCAGCACGGCGGCGTCCTCGAGGGTGGGGATCACCTTCTCGATGCTGGCCAGCACGATGTGCATCCGCGGCAGCGTGTTGGAGAGATCGGCGTTGCCCTCGTTGGTGATGAGCATCGAGGAGCCGGTCTCGGCGACCAGGAAGTTGGCGCCGGTGAGGCCGACATCGGCGTCGAGGAACTTCTGGCGCAACACGTGGCGCGCCTCGGCGACGAGGTCGTTGCGTTCGGTCAGACGCTTGGTGAAGCCGAGCTTGGCATGGTGCTCGAGGAAGGTGTCGGCGACCTGGTCCTTGGTGAGATGGACTGCCGGCGCGATGATGTGGCTGGGCGGCTCGCGGCGGAGCTGGATGATGTATTCGCCGAGGTCGGTCTCGATCGGCGCGATGCCGATCGCCTCGAGATGCTCGTTGAGTGCAATCTCCTCGGCCACCATCGACTTCGACTTGGCGACGGTCCGGGCGCCCATGCCTTGGCAGAGCTCGCCGATGATGCGTCGTGCATCGGCGGCGGTGGGCGCCCAATGGACATGACCGCCCAGCGCCAGCACCTTGCGTTCGAATTCTTCCAGATAGAAATCGAGGTTGGCGAGCGCATGGTTCTTGATGTCGCGCGCACGGTCGCGCAGCGCCTCGAACTCGGGCAGCCGCTCGGCGGCCTGACGGCGGCGCTCCGAGAAGCCGAGCTTCAGCTTGCCGAGCGAGTCCTGCAGGTTGGGGTCGGCCAGGGCGTGGCCGACGTTCGCGTTGAAATCGCGGGCGGTCGATTCCATCAGCCAGCTCCGCCGCGTCCGGGTTCCCCGATCGCCGGCAGATCGCCCATGCCGGCCAGCACTTCGGCGACATGTCGCACGCGGACGGCGCTGCCTTCGCGCTGCAGTTTGCCCGCCATGTTCATCAGGCAGCCGAGGTCGCCGGCGAGCAGCGTGTCGGCACCGGATCCGGCGATATCGGCTGATTTCTCGCCAACCATGGCATTCGATATTTCAGGATATTTCACGCAGAAGGTGCCGCCAAAGCCGCAGCACACCTCGGGTGTCTTCATCTCGCGGACCGAGAGACCCTGGACGGTCGCCAGCAGCCGGCGCGGCTGGTCCTTGACGCCGAGTTCGCGCAGGCCGGAGCAGGAATCGTGATAGGTGACGGCGCCGTCATAGCGCACCGCGACCTTGTCCACGCCCAGCACGTCGACCAGGAATGCGATCAACTCGTAACTGCGGCCGGCGAGGTTCTCGGCTCGGACCTTCATTGCCGGATCGTCATCGAACAGGCCGGGATAGTGATGGCTCAACATGCCGCCGCAGGAGCCGGACGGCGCCACGACGGCGTCGTAGCCTTCGAAGGCTTCTATGACCTGCGCCGCGATCGCCCGCGTCGTGGCGCGGTCGCCGCTATTGTAGGCAGGCTGGCCGCAGCACACCTGGAGGGGTGGCACCTCGACCGTGCAGCCCGCCTCCTCGAGCAACTTGACCGCGGCAAAGCCGACCGAGGGTCGGAACAGATCGACGAGGCAGGTGACAAAAAGCGCAACGCGGCGCGGGCGGGCAGTGGGGCTGGACGGCGACTTGGACACGGCGACCAAGATGGCAGTCGCGAAAATAGGGTGCAATCACCCCTTGTTTAGAATTATTCTAACCTGATATGGAAACGGTGAACCACTGAGCGGAGAGAGAGATGGATGAACAGAATGCCGGAAGCGCCGGCAAGTGCCCGGTAGTGCATGGGGCTCGCCCCAAAGAGACTTTCGCGGGCAGGTCGAACCGTGACTGGTGGCCGAACCAGTTGAATCTCAAGGTTCTGCAGCAGAACTCGCCCCTGGCCGATCCCATGGGCAAGGACTTCGACTACGCGAAGGAGTTCAAGAAACTCGACCTCCAGGCCCTGAAGAAGGACCTCCATGCGCTGATGACCGACTCGCAGGACTGGTGGCCGGCCGACTTTGGCCATTATGGTCCGTTCTTCATTCGCATGGCGTGGCACAGCGCCGGCACCTATCGCATCGGCGACGGCCGCGGCGGCGCCGGCTCGGGCACGCAACGTTTCGCGCCGCTCAACAGCTGGCCGGACAACGTGAACCTCGACAAGGCGCGCCGGCTGCTCTGGCCGATCAAGCGGAAGTACGGCGCCAAGATCTCCTGGGCCGACCTGATGATCCTCACCGGCAACTGCGCGCTGGAGTCGATGGGGTTCAAGACCTTCGGCTTCGGCGGCGGGCGCGCAGATGTTTGGGAGCCCGACGAGAACATCTACTGGGGCAAAGAGGACACCTGGCTTGACGACAAGCGTTACTCTGGCGACCGGGACCTCGAGAATCCCCTCGGCGCCGTGCAGATGGGGCTGATCTACGTCAATCCGGAAGGCCCGAACGGCAAGCCGGATCCGCTTGCCGCCGCCAGGGACATTCGCGAGACCTTCGCGCGCATGGCCATGAACGACGAGGAGACCGTTGCGCTCATTGCCGGCGGTCACACTTTCGGCAAAACCCACGGCGCCGGCGACGCGGCACTGGTGGGTCCGGCGCCGGAAGCCGCCGGTATCGAAGAACAAGGGCTCGGCTGGCAGAGCAAATTCGGCACGGGCAAGGGTGGTGACGCGATCGGCAGCGGCCTGGAAGTCACCTGGACCACGACGCCGACAAAGTGGAGCAACGGCTTCTTCTCGAACCTGTTCGGCTACGAATGGGAACTAACCAAGAGTCCAGCCGGCGCACATCAGTGGAAGGCGAAAGGCGCCGCCGCCACAACTCCGGACGCCTACGACCCTTCCAAGCGGCATGTGCCCACCATGCTGACTACGGACCTCTCGCTGCGGTTCGACCCTGCCTACGAAAAGATTTCTAGGCGCTTCCACGAGAATCCGGATCAGCTCGCCGATGCATTCGCCCGGGCCTGGTACAAGCTCACGCACCGCGACATGGGCCCGCGCTCGCGCTATCTCGGTCCGGAGGTCCCCGCAGAGGTGCTTCTGTGGCAGGACCCCGTCCCGACGGTCGATCATGACCTGATCGACGCGCAGGATATCCGCGCCCTCAAGACCCGGATCCTCGCCTCTGGCCTGTCCATCTCTGAACTGGTCTCGACCGCCTGGGCTTCCGCGGCAACCTTCCGCGGTTCCGACAAGCGCGGTGGGGCAAACGGCGCGCGCATTCGCCTCGCGCCGCAGAAGGATTGGGAGGTCAACCAGCCGGCAAGACTGGCGGCCGCTCTCAAGGCCTTCGAAGGCATCCAGAAGGCGTTCAACGCCGCGCAGACCGGCGGCAAGAAAGTCTCGGTCGCAGATCTGATCGTCCTCGGTGGGTCCGCCGCCGTCGAGCAGGCGGCGAAGAGCGCTGGGCATGACGTGGAGGTTCCTTTTGCGCCGGGCCGCACGGATGCATCGCAGGAACAGACCGACGTCGAGGCCTTCGCGCCACTCGAACCGATCGCCGACGGGTTCCGCAACCACGTCAAGACCGACTACAACGTTTCGGCAGAGGAGAGGCTGGTGGATCGGGCGCAGCTCATGACGCTGACCGCACCTGAAATGACGGTTCTCGTTGGCGGCCTGCGCGTGCTGAATGCGAACGTCGGCCAGTCGCCGCACGGCGTCTTCACCAAGCGCCCCGGGACGCTCACCAACGACTTCTTCGTGAACCTGCTCGACATGGGCACGACGTGGAAGGCGGTCTCGGAAGCCGGCGACGTTTTCGAAGGACGCGATCGCGCGACGGGCGAACCGAAGTGGACCGGCACCCGCGTCGACCTCGTCTTCGGCTCGAACTCCCAGCTGCGGGCTCTTGCGGAGGTCTATGCATGCGACGACTCGCAAGAGAAGTTCGTGCATGACTTTGTGGCGGCCTGGAACAAGGTGATGAACCTCGATCGCTTCGACCTCGCCTGATCGCCGAGGCCGCGCCCTAACTCTTGTTGGGCACCAGAACGATGGCCCGGCCGCTACTGTTCATGCGGCCGGCCCAGTCGGCAGCCTGCGGGCCGCTGCCGAAGAACACGTCGCCGCGCGCCGGGCCCTTGATGGCGGCGCCGGCATCCTGGGCGATCATCAGGCGACGGTAGGGCTCGGTGGCGCCCGGCTTGCGCGCCACGGGCCGTACGGTGTCGATCCAGACCGGCGTGCCAAAGGGCGTGAGGCTGGTATCGACGGCGAGGCTGCGCTGCGTGGTGAGAGGCACGCCCTCGGCGCCGGCGGCGGTCTGGCTTCGTGTGTCCTTGAAGAAGATGTAGCGCTCGTTCTTGCGCATCACGTCGCGCGCCTGCTGTGGATTGCGCTTCAGCCAGTCGCGGATCGCCGGCCAGGTGGCGTCGTCCTTCTTCATCACGCCCATCTGGAGCAGCACGTTGCCGATGGCCGTGTAGGGACGGTTGTTGGAGCCGTCGAAGCCGAGGGTCATCGTGCCACCTTCGGCGAGGTGGATCTTGCCGCTGCCCTGGACCTGGACCTCAAACAGGCCGACCGGGTCCTGGACCCAGGCGATCTCGAGCCCCTTGCCCTTCAGCACGCCCTGCTCGATTTCGGCGCGCGTGTAATAAGGCTTGTCGGTGAGGTCGGGCGGACGACGGTAGACCGGCACGGTGAACAGGCGGGACGGCGCTTTGCTGCCGCGCATCTCGGGTTCGAAGTAGCCGGTGAACTTGCCCGGCTCCTTGACGACGAGTGGCCGGAAATTCTCCTCGAAGAAGAGACGGGCGGCCTTCGAGTCGCCAGCCTTGATCCCGGCGCCGGCGTCGCAGATCCGCTTCCATTCCGCCGGCGTGACGGTCTTTTCACCGCCATCGGTGGCGATCTTGACCTCGGGTCCGGCCACGAGCTTGGGGCAGGAACGACGAAAGGCGGCGAGTGCTTCAGCGTGCTTGTCGTCGGCCCAGCCGGCGATCTCGTTGAACGAGATCGGCGCCATCGCCACCCGCTTTTCGGGAGTGCTTGGCCCGCTGCCGGCGCACGCAGACAGAAGGCCGGCGGCGACGAGCAAGGCCGCGCCACCGGACAGGACGCTCCAACGCATATTCGGAAAGCCTCCCTAGCCTTCGCTTTCAGTCTTCGTCAGCAGCCAGTTGGGATCGCTGGATTTGGTGTCGCGACGGAATGTCCAGAGATCGACGACCTTCTGCACTTCATTGGGATTGCCGTCGGCGATCTGGCCATCGGCGTTGCGCACGACGTTTATCTGCTCGCTGACGAAGCGCACGGTGACCGAGGCGTGGGCGCCTTGCAGCTCGGCGGCGGCTATATCGGAGGCTTCGAAACCGATCAGCGTGGTTTCGGCCTTCTCCTTGCGCTCGGCGCGGGCACGGATCGCCGCTTCGAAGCTCGCGAAGGTCTGGTTGTCGAGCAGCGGGCGCAGTGCCGCGACATCGTCCTTGGCGAAGGATTCGACGATGGCCGTGAAGGCGGCGCGGGCGCCGGCACAGAAGCCTATCGGGTCGAAGGTAGGATCGGCGGCACGGATGGCAGCGACCGCAGCGGCGGCGGTCGGCATGACCGTGGCGCGAATGCCGCCCGGCCCGGTCGCGGCCAACGAGGGCCGCGGCGTCGGCGCGTTGGCGGTCGGCAGCGGCACGACGTTGTCGGGACGTGCTGAGGCGCCGGAAGGCGCATCGCCCGCCCGCGGCGCGGACGTCGGCGGCGTCAAAGGATCACGCGCCGGCGGACGCTCGTTGCCGGTGCGTTTGCCGAGGACGGACCGTAGCCGCAGGATCAGGAATACCGCGACCAGCCCGATGAGAATGATGTCGTAGTTGTTACCCACGATGGCGCTCCGCCAGCTCGTCTCCAGCTCGCTTCAAATTACATAAGCTCCGAATGCGGAAAGGGCAAGGCAACGGGAAAGGCCCGATTTTACGTCGCCAAGACCACAATATCGACCAAATCCGTCACGCCACCCACCCGCCGGTCTTTCCGCAGCTCGCGTACCGCAGGTGCCAGGTAGCCCTGCTGCTCGGCCAGGGCGTAGGTGGCGCCATCGGTGACGGCACGGGTCTTCTCGTCCTTATTGTGCTTCTCCAGTTTCGCCGCGAAATTGACCGCGTCGCCGATCACGGTGAACTCCAGCCGCTCGCCGTCGCCGACGGCGCCGAAGACGACGCTGCCGGACGCCGCGGCCATGCCGATCATGAGCGGCGGCAGGCCGGCGGCCCGGCGTTCGGCGATCCAACGGTCCGCCGCGGCAATCACCGCGTCGGCCGCGCGCAAGGCATCGGCGGCGGCCGTCGGCGAGGGGACGACCGCGCCGAACGAAGCCAGGATGCCGTCGCCCAGGAACTTGTCGATGCTGCCGCCGTTGCTCGCGATCAACGGGCAGACCCGGCCCTGATAGTCCTGCAGCACCTTCATCACCTCGCCCGGCTCGAGCTCGGTCGACAGCCGGGTGAAGCCGCGCAGATCGACGGTCAGGATGGCCGCGTCGCGCAACTCGCCCTCGCCGGCCTTGATCGACAGCGCCGCGGTCCGGATGCGGGCCGCGACGCCGGGGTCGAAGAAGCGCGACAGGTCACGCGCCGCGGCGCCCTCGCTGACCGAGCGCACCAGCAGATGGCGGGCCCGCGAGATGGCGAGCGCCAGCACCGCGGTGGTGAGCAGGATGGCGATGATCTTGTCGATTTCGGCGCCCACCAGCAGGGCGTTCGAGGTCATGTACTCGATGAAATTGTGCGTCCGGTTGGGCGGCCCGCCGCGCCCCGTGGCGACATAGTAGGTGAGCCAGGCCCAGCCGGCGGCGGCGCAGACGCCGCTGAACATCACGAGGCGCGCCTCGAAGCGCAGCGCACGCAGCGCGATGAACAGGAACACGTACAGAAGCGTCGGCACCTTCAGGTAGAAGGCGGCGGTTTGGGCGTACTTCAGGTGGAAGCTGAAAATCAGGACCATCAGCAGCGCCATGTCGATCACGACGGAAAGGTAGATCATCCAGGTCGGCAACAGGCGCAGGTAGGCCAGAACCAACCGGGCGATACAGATGGCGCCGTAGATCAGCAGGACTTCCAATTCGACCGAATAATCGTCCTGCACCAGGCCCTCGGCCATGCTGGTGCCTTCGTAGACGACGGTAAGCAGGCTCACGATCGTGAGCTGGATCCAGCCGATCAGGATCTCGCTGTGCTCCTGCTGGCGTCGGATGGCGTCGCGGACACGCTCGGGAAGGTTTTCCGGCCCGCCACCGTCGAACAACCAGCTGGCGAGGCGGGCGAACATCAGACCTTCTCCAGCCAGAGACTGGTCGCCATCGCGTCGGCCGGCTGCGGCAGGCGCGCCACCACCGAGGCCGCGAGACGCTCAGTCATCCTGCGCGTCGCCCAGACGCTGGAGAACAGCGGCCGGTAGGCGCCGGTCGCCAGCAACGGCAGCACACCCTGCTGTTCGTTGTAGTTCCGCCAGCCCCACATCGGCGGATAGTCGAAGGGCAGGAAGATGTCGTGGATGTGCACGAGGGCGCCCGACGGCAGGCGCGGCAGGACGCGGTTGAACAGAATGTCGACGTCGCTGCCGGGCATCAGGATGTGGCTCGAATCGATGAACAGCACGTCGCCGGCACGCAACCCGTCGAACAATTCGGCCGGGGCGGCCTGCAGGGTCGAGGGCACGACGCGCACGCCGGGCAAGCCCGCGATATCGGCGCGCGGCATGGGATCGACCGCGACGATCTCGCCGACGCCGCACTCCGCGCGGGCCAGGATGCGGGTCGAATGTCCCGAGCCGACCTCGACGATGCGCCGCGGCTTGCGCTCGCGCACCAGAGCATAGGCCACGGCGGCATCGAGCGAGGGAAACCAGGATTGCCCGAGCAGGCTCTTCAGCCCCTCGACCCCGCCGGCAGGGTCGTCGCCGGCATGGGCATCGACGGCGTCGAGCATCGCCGCGAACGTCGCGGCGTGCCGCTCGAACAGCTGCTCGATCGCGGGATAGGGCGGCTGGGCACCGGGCGGCGGCAGCAGCGGCGCGTAGCGATGCGGAATGAACCAGCCGCGCGGCGCCAGGCCGAGCACGGTCGGCAATCCCAGCGCCAGTCGCCGCCAGCGTCCGCGCAGGCTGAGCGAGCGGGTCACGGCGTGAGCGTCAGGCCTTCGTGGGCGACGATCGCGCGCGGCAGGCCGCCCGGGGCATTGCCGGGCCGGGCCGCGGCCGCGTTGCGCGCCACGCTGTCCATGAAGGCATCGTCGTGGCTGGGGTCGTGATGGAAGATGGCGAGCGTGCCGACGCCGGCTGCGTCGGCGATCCGTACGCCCTCCTGCCAGGTCGAATGGCCCCAGCCGCGATAGCGCGGGTACTCGGCATCGGTATAGCTCGAGTCGTAGATCATCACGTCGGCGCCGCGGCACAGCTCGACGATGGTGACGTCACGCTGGCCTTCGTGATGCTCGGTGTCGGTGATGTAGCAGATCGACTTGCCGCCATGCTCGATGCGGTAGCCGGTGGCGCCGTTGGGGTGATTGAGCGGCGCCGTGCGCATGCTCACCGCTTCGCCACAGGACAGGGTCTGGCCGCTCTTGAATTCCCGGAACGCGACGGAGGCCTGGAAGACTTCCAGCGACACCGGATAGAGCGGTGCCTGCATCAGATGGCCGACGACCTTCTTCAGCGTATAGGGCGCCTCGAGATGGCCGGCCCACATGCGCACCGAATTGCGCTTTTCGAACAGCGGTTCGAAAAAAGTGAGGCCCGAGATGTGATCGAGGTGGGTGTGGGTGAAGTAGATGTCGATGTCGAGCGGGGCCTGGCGGGCAAGTTCGAGGCCGAGCGTGCGGATGCCGGTGCCGGCATCGAAAATCAGGCGGCGTCCGCCGGCGGTGACTTCCAGGCACGAGGTGTTGCCGCCATAGCGCGTGTATTCGGCGCCGGAGCATGAAATCGAACCTCGAACGCCCCAGAACCGGACTTTCAGACCATCGGCCAAGGACTCGAATCCTCCCATTCCTCTTCAGCCGCAGAGTCCACGGGCGGGTGGCTCGCGTCAACCAAGGCCCACCCCCTCCCGGCGGCCGGCCCTGTTCTTGCAGGGCGATCCGATAGCCTGAGTTTGACGTATTGTTGCAGAGACCGGGTGAAATCGCCGTCCGCCCGCGTTGCTTGCGGCCTTGTTCGGGGTAATACTTACGTCATGGAAATCGACAATCATGCGTCCACTCCCGCGATCGTCGACCTGCCGACGCGGACGGCGAAGTTTGCCATCGGACAGGTGGTAAAGCATCGCGTCTATCCGTTCCGGGGCGTCATCTTCGACGTCGATCCGGTGTTCGCCAACACCGAAGAATGGCTGTCGTCGATTCCCACCGAGGTCCGCCCGCGCCGCGACCAGCCCTTCTACCATCTGCTGGCCGAGAACGCGCAGACGACCTACGTCGCCTACGTCTCCGAACAGAACCTGCTGCCCGACGATACCGGCAAGCCGGTGTCGCATCCGCAGGTCCCGCACTTCTTCAAGGAACTGAAGCGCGGCCACTACGTCTCGCGCGACCGCGCGCTGCACTGAGTTGGTGCCCGTCTCGATCTAGTGAATATCCTCCGAGGCCGCGAAGGCCTTGCGAAGGACCTCGATTCCGAAACCCTTCTTCTTCGCCGCGTCGAGGATCACTTTCTCCTTGCGTGCCAGAAGATCGATCGCCGCCGGCAGCTTGGCCGCCAGCTCGTGCGGGATGACCACGGCGCCGTGACGGTCGGCATGGATCAGGTCGCCGTGCACCACGGTCATGCCGAAAATATCGACCGGCATACCCCAGCCCTCGACATGGACGAAGGCGTGGCTGGGGCCGACCTTGCCGGCCAGGATCGGGAAGCCCTTGGCCAGCATGCCGAGGTCGCGCACCGAGCCGTTGGTGACGCAGCCCAGGATGCCCAGCCCGCGATGCACGGTGCTGTTGACCTCGCCCCACATGGCGCCGGTGCCGGGGTTGGAATCGAGATCCTGGATGATGGCGACGGTCGGGCCCTCGCCGCTCACCACGTACTCGTACCATCCGACGCGCATCTTCTTCTTCTCGACCGCCGAGCCCACCGCCGGCTGGGCGGCGCGGATGATGCCGGTGCGGGCGTAGCCCACCATCGGTGGTGCGTCGGGTTCGGTGGGGTGGAGATGCTGGGTGGTGAATCCGGTGGCGGTGCGGACGCCGCGCGCTTCCTCGAGCGCATTGCAGATGGTCGGCGTGTCGACCGCCCGCAGCGCGTCGAACAATTTCTTCTGGGCCTTGGCGTCCATTCTTGTCTCCTCCTCAATTCAGCGCAAACGGGAAGTACTTCTCGTTGATCTTCTTGTAAGTGCCGTCGCTCAGCATCTCGCCCAGCGCCTTGTTGAAAGCGTCGCGCAGCTTGGCGTCCTCGCGGCGCAGGCCGGCGGCGACGCCGATGCCCAGCGTCTGGTTGTCCTTGATGTCCTGGCCGATCAGCTCGCAGCACTTGCCGTCAGGCTCCTGGCTCCACAGCCAGAGCTGAACCTTGTCGCCGAACACCACGTCGACCTCGTCCTTGGCGAGCGCCTGCAGCGCTTCGGCCAGCGTGTTGTAGCGCTTTAGCTGGGCCGAGCGGCGGAAGCTCTTGTCGGCCCAGTCGGCGTGCGTCGAATCCTTCTGGATGCCGATCCGCTTGTTGCGCAGCAGCGAAGGCGGCCCGTCGAACGGCGCGCCCTTGACCGCGATGAAGGCGCCGGGAGAGAGATAGTAGCGGCGCGACAGTCCCATGCGCTTGCGCCGCTCGCTGGTCACTTCCATCGACGACATGATGATGTCGAACTTCTTGTCGATCAGGCCGGGAATCAGATCGTCCCATTTGAAGGCGGCGAACTCGCACTCGGCCTTCATGCGCTGGCAGGCTTCCTGCGCCAGCTCCATCTCGAAGCCGGCGGGCATTCCCTTGCGATCGAGATAATTGAAGGGTGGGAAGGCGGCCTCGGTGGCGACCGTGATCTTGAAGGCGGGCGGCGTGAAGGGCGACTTCGGCGCGGGCTTGGCCGGTGGCTGGGCCGGTTTGGCCGGCGGCCGCTGCTGTGCGAACGCCATGCCCGCCATTGCCAGCAGCATCGCCACAAGTGTCAGCAGCTTCATGCGATCAGCCGCTCCAGGACCGCGTTCAGTCGTTGGCGGCCCGAAGCGGTGGCGGTCAGTCGATCCGGCCGGATTTCGATGAAGCCCGCCTCGACCAGCGGGGCCAGTTTTGCTTCGCCCAGGGCCGAGACGGGATCGGCGCCGGTGGCGGCCGCGAACGTGGCGCGGTCGATGCCGTCGGCCAGTCGCAGTCCCATCATCAACGCCTCCTCCACCAGATCCTGGCCAGCCACGACCGAGCTCTCCGCCGTGCCGTGCCCGCCCCGCTCGACTGCCTCCAGCCACGCTTCGGGCCCGCTTGCCCGCCGCGTCGCTCGTTTGACCTCGCCTTCAGCGAAACGGCCGTGGGCACCTGGCCCGATGCCGACGTAATCCTGATACCGCCAATAGATCAAATTATGGCGGCAGGCAGCTCCCGGCCGGGCGTGATTGGAAATCTCGTAGGCGGGCAGGCCCGCCGCGGCGAGGCGGGCCTGGGTGGCCTCGAACATCGCCGCCGAGGCCTCCTCGTCCGGCAGGACAAAGGCACCACGGGCATGGTCGGTGAAAAAGCGGGTGCCGCGTTCGATGGTCAGTTGATAGAGCGAGAGGTGCTCGCCCGCGAGGCCAAGCGCCCGCTCCAGCTCCGCGGTCCAGGCCTCGGGCGTCTGCCCCGGCCGGGCATAGATCAGGTCGAAGGAATAGCGCCTGAAATGGCGGCGCGCGGTGTCGAGTGCCTCGAGGGCCTCCTCCGTCGAATGCTCGCGGCCGAGAAACTTCAGCGCCGCGGCGTCGAGCGCCTGAACTCCAAGCGACACGCGATTGACGCCAGCCTCGGCCAGGGCCGCGAACCGGCCGGCTTCGACCGAGGTCGGGTTGGCCTCCAGCGTGATCTCGACATCGGGCACATGGTCCCAAAGTTCCCGGGCCCGCGCGATCACGGCGGCAACGGTCTCGGGCGCCATCAGCGACGGCGTGCCGCCCCCGAAGAAGATCGTCTCGACCCGGCGGCCCGGCGCTTCGCGCGCGGCGTGCTCCAGTTCCTTCAAGAGCGCATCCCGCCAGCGAGTCTGTTCGACACCCTCGCGGACGTGACTGTTGAAGTCGCAGTAAGGGCACTTCGATTTGCAGAAGGGCCAATGGACGTAGACGCCCAGCGGCTGCGCGCTCATCTGAAGCAGGCCTCGACCATCATCCGGAAGGCGCGACCGCGATGGCTTATGGTGTTCTTCTCGGCGTCGGACATTTCGGCCGTCGTACGCGTGTCGCCTTTCGGCTGGAAGCAGGGATCGTAACCGTGGCCGCCGCTGCCGCGCGGCGGCCAAACGATGCTGCCGTCGCAAGTGCCGTGAAACAGTTCCAGATGCTCGTCGGGCCAGGCCAGCGCCAGCACGCAATGGAAGGTCGCGGCTCGCGCGATATCGGTCCTGGGAACGTCGCGCTTGGCGAGCTCGTCCTGGATGCGACGCATACCGACCATGGCGTCGCGCGTCGGGCCTTCCCAGTCGGCGGTGTAGAGGCCGGGCTGATCGTCGAGTGCATGTACGCTGAGGCCGGAATCGTCGGCCAGGACCGGCAGCCCACTCGCCCGGGTCGCTGCCAGCGCCTTGATCGTGACGTTCTCCTCGAAGGTCGTGCCGGTCTCGTCGGGCGCCGGCAGGCCGAGGTCGCCCGCCGAGACGATTTTTACGCCGAAGGGAGAAAGCATCGTGGCGATCTCGCCCGCCTTGCCGCGGTTGTGGGTGGCCACGACCAGCTTGGGCAAAGCGAAGCGGCGCGGCATCAGTTTTTGCCGATCGCCAGCCGCTGCAGGCGCGCGAGCTCGCCGACGCCTTTCTTGGCGAGCGCCATCAGCTCGAGGAATTGCAATTCGGTGAACGGCTTGTCCTCCGCCGTGCCTTGGACCTCGACGATGCCGCCATCGCCGGTCAGCACGAAATTGGCGTCGGCTTGGGCCTTGGAATCCTCGGGATAGTCGAGGTCGAGCACGGCCGTGCCCTCCCATAGTCCGCAGGAGACGGCCGCAACCTGGCCGGTGATCGGGTTGGCGGTCATCTTGCCGTCCTTGATCAGGCGCTCGAAGGCGAAGTGCAGCGCCACCCAGGCGCCGGTGATGCTGGCAGTGCGGGTGCCGCCGTCGGCCTGCAGCACGTCGCAGTCGATATTTATCTGCCGCTCGCCCATGGCGGGCAGGTTGACCACGGCGCGCAGCGAGCGGCCGATCAGGCGCTGGATCTCCTGGGTGCGGCCCGACTGCTTGCCGCGGGCGGCCTCACGATCCGTACGGGTATGGGTCGAGCGCGGCAGCATGCCATATTCGGCCGTGACCCAGCCGCGGCCTGAATTACGCAGGAACGGCGGCACTTTGTCGTCGACCGAAGCGGTGCAAAGGACGTGGGTTTCGCCGAACTTCACCAGGCACGAGCCTTCGGCATAGCGGGAGAAGCCCGGATCGAGGGAAATCGGACGTAGCTGGTCGGGGTTGCGGCCGGACGGGCGCATTGGCTTCTCCTGATGGGGGCGGCCGGTGTAGCGCCGGGACGGCCCTAAATCCAGCTATCCCGGCGCTGTCCCGGTGGCATTCATTGACCCGCCCCCTTGCACTACCTACATTTTTTCCATGGCGATTCACCGTATTGGCTCTGTCGGCGGGGTTCTCACCGACGGCCCGCCCGGCCCACGGCAAACGGCTTCGGTCGCCGAGCTGAACGACCGCGCGCGCGAGGTGCTGCGCCTAGTGGTCGAAAGCTACGTCGAGACCGGCGAGCCGGTGGGTTCCCGCGCCCTGACGCGCAAGCTCTCCGAGACGCTGTCGCCCGCCACCATCCGCAACATCATGGCCGACCTGCAGGACGTCGGGCTGCTCTATGCGCCCCATACGTCCGCCGGCCGCCTGCCGACCGACGCGGGCCTAAAGCTCTTCGTCAACGGTTTGCTCGAGGTCGGCAACATTTCCGAGGAGGAGCGCACCAGCATCGAAGCGCGCTGCGCCACTGTCGGCCGCAGCGTCACCGAAGCACTGGAGCAGGCGACAACGCTGCTGTCGGGCCTGTCGCGCTGCGCCGGCCTCGTGATGGCGCCCAAGACCGAGCAGCCGCTGAAGCACATCGAGTTCGTCAATCTCGGCCCCGGTCGCGCCCTGGTCGTGACGGTGACGCAATCGGGCCATGTCGAGAACCGCGTGATCGACACGCCGCTCGGCCTGCCGCCCTCGGCGCTGGTCGAGGCCACCAACTATCTCAACGCGCGCCTGATGGGCCGCACCTTCGAGGATGCGCGCCGCCTCATCCTGGAAGATTTGAAATTGAAGCGCGCCGAGCTGAACGACCTCACCGCGCGGGTGATCGAGTCGGGCCTGGCGACGTGGGCGGGCGAGCCCGGCAGCGCATTGATCGTGCGCGGCCAGGCGCGGCTTCTGGAGGACATCACCGCGATCGCCGATCTCGAGCGTGTGCGAATCCTGTTCGACGCCCTCGAACGCGGCGAGGGCTTCGTGCGCCTGCTCGAACTCGCCAACGGCGCGTCGGGCGTACAAATCTTCATCGGTGCCGACAATCCGCTGTTCGCCAACACCGGCTGTTCGATGGTGGTGGCGCCGTTCCGCGACTCGAAGGAACGCATCCTAGGTGCCATCGGCGTCATCGGCCCGACGCGGCTCAACTATGCCCGCATCATCCCACTGGTAGACTACACCGCCCGGGCGATCGGCCGCGTCGTGGGTTAGGCGCGTTCGGACGTGCTACCAGTCCTTCTCGTCGAAATCCTCGAGCAGCTTCATCTTGTCGTCTTGGGCCGATGGTTTCGCATCTTCGTCCGCGGGATGGGCGAGCACGCGCAGGCGCGTCTCGCGTCCGAGCAGCGGCAGCAGCTCGAGCAGGTCTGGCTGGGCGAAGGCGACACAGCCCTTGGTTGGCGCATAGTCCTCGCGCGCGACGTGAAGGAAGATGGCGCTGCCCCATTCGCCTTCCGGCGGATCGTCGTTGTAGCCGACGACGACCACCAGATCGTAGAGCCCGTCTTCGCGCCACATCTTCTCGTGGCTCCAGTCGTTGGGAATGTGGACCAGCCGGTTGTAGGTCGGCGCCCGCGGGTCGTCGCACCAGCCGTCATGCTCGTTGATCGGCCGGGCCGGCAGGGCGACCTTGGGCAGGACCAGCCGGTCGTTGCGGAAATAGACGCGGCGCAGCGGAAATTCGCCGGCCGGGGTGGCGGCATCGCCCTCGACCTTGTCCTCGCGCACGCCGCCCGCACCCAGCGCGCAACGCCAGCGCCGGTCCCCCAGGACCGCCCAGCCCCGCGAGGTTTCGGCCGAATCGGCCTGCACGATCAGGATGTTCTCGTCGGTCATTGCCTGGCACTCCGGTGCCCTTCATAAAGGCACGCTCTTGGGGGAGAAAGCGATGGCTTATGTCGTGACGCCGCCGGCCACCGTCGGCGTGCCGGTCCATGGAACCGGCGATCTGTTCCCGGTCCGCCGCATCTTCTGCGTCGGGCGCAATTATGCTGCCCATGCCCGCGAGATGGGCCACGATCCCGATCGCGAGCCGCCGTTCTTCTTCACCAAGCCCGCCGATGCCATCGTGATCTGCGCCGACCCCAAGAGTCCGACCAAGGTCGCCTATCCGTCGGCCACCAAGAACCTGCACCACGAGATGGAGCTGGTGGTGGCGATGAAGTCGGGCGGCACCAACATCACCGTCGACAAGGCGCTCGATCATGTCTTCGGTTACGGCGTCGGCCTCGATATGACCCGCCGCGACTTGCAGAACCAAGCCAAGGACATGGGCCGGCCGTGGGACATGGGCAAGGGCTTCGACCAGTCCGCGCCGATCGGCGAGATCTTCCCGGTGGCCAAGATCGGCCATCCCTCGAAGGGCACCATCCAGCTCGACGTCAACGGCAAGACCCGGCAGAAGTCGGACCTCAATGCGCTGATCTGGAGCGTGCCGGAAACGATCTCGTACCTGTCCGGCCTGGTGGCGCTGGCCGCCGGCGACCTGATCTACACCGGCACGCCCGACGGCGTGGCGGCGGTGGTCAAGGGCGACACGCTGGCGGGCTTCGTCGACGGCTGCGGCACGGTCACCTGCACACTGGTCTAGCCAACTATAATTGTTGGGCGCGGAACGTATCGCACTTGCGGTAGTCACCACTGTCGAGGCCGATGCGGAACCAGCGCGTGCGCTGGGCACTGCTGCCGTGCGTAAAACTGTCGGGAACGACGCGGCCCTGCGTCTGGCGCTGCAGCTTGTCGTCGCCGATTGCCGTCGCTGCGGCCATCGCCTGGTCGATGTCGCGATCGTCGATCATCCTGCCGCCGCGCTGGCGGTCGGCGCGGTTGGCCCAGACACCGGCGAAGCAATCGGCCTGCAATTCGGTCCGCACTGACAACGCATTGCCGTCGCGCTTGCTCATGCTCTGGCGCATCTGCTGCACTTGGCCCGAGATGCCCAGCAGGTTCTGCACGTGATGCCCGATCTCGTGGGCGATGACATAGGCCTGCGGGAACTGGCCAGGTGCCCGGAAACGCTGGGCGAGCTCGTCGAAGAAGCCGAGGTCGAGATAGACCCTCTGGTCGGCCGGACAGTAGAACGGTCCCATCGCCGCCTGGCCAACCCCGCAGTCGGTCCGCGTGGCGTCGCGGAACAGCACCAGCTTGGGCTCGCGATAGACCCTGCCCATGTCGCGGAAGATGTCGGACCACACGGTCTCGGTGCTCTTCAGCACGCGCGCGACAAATTGCGTTTCTGCATCGGCCGCAGGCGGCTGGGTCCGGCGGCTGGCCGACGAGGAGGTAGAGGTTGGTGCGGAAGTCGAGGGGCCGCCGGTCATGCCGCCCAGAATCTCGCCGGGATCGGCGCCGAACAGCAGTACCAGCACGATGAAGCCGACTACTCCCAGCCCGCCCGTGAACACGCCGCCACCGCCACCACCGCCCATCGGGATCGGCAAGCCACCGAAGCCGCCACCGCCGAATCCACCGCCGCCGTCGTCGCGCCGGTCCTCGATGTTGCTGCTCTCGTCGCCGTCCATCTGCATGGTGAGGCCTCCGTCGCCTTGGCCTATAGTGCGCGTCCAATGAGCCTGACTGTCGCCACCTGGAATATCAACTCGGTCCGTCTGCGGATCGGCAACGTCGAACGGTACCTGCGGCTGCGCAAGCCGGACGTGCTCTGCCTGCAGGAAACCAAGTGCCCGGACGAATTCTTCCCGCACCTGGCGTTCGAGGAGCTGGGCTACACCCATCGCCTTGTCCAGGGCATGAAATCCTACAACGGCGTGGCGATCCTTTCGAAGGTGCCGTTCACCGCCACCACCATCCACCATCGCTGCGGCAAGGAGGATTGCCGCCACATCGAGGCGGCGCTCGATCTCGGGGGCGACCCGATCCTGCTCGACAATCTCTACATTCCGGCAGGCGGCGACATTCCCGATGCCGACGAGAACGTGAAGTTTGCGCACAAGCTCGATTTCTACCGCGAGATGGCCAAGTGGTACGCCGGGCACAAGCCACGCCCGCGTGCCCGCAAGGGCCTGCGCCGCATCGCCGTCGGCGACCTCAATGTGGCGCCGCTGGAACACGACGTGTGGAACCACAAGCAGCTGCTCAAGATCGTGTCGCACACGCCCGTCGAGGTCGATCTGTTCGGCCAGATGCAAGCGTCGCTCGATTGGATCGACGTGCCGCGCCGCTTCGTTGCCGCCGACAAGAAGCTCTATTCGTGGTGGAGCTACCGCAACAATGACTGGCGGGTCTCCAACCGCGGTCGCCGGCTCGATCATATCCTCGCCACGCCGGCGCTCTCGGGGGCGATCACCGGCTATCGCATCGACTCCGATCTGCGCGACTGGGAGAAGGCCTCCGACCATGTGCCGGTGCTGGCGACGTTTGATTTGTGATGGGCGACGTCTAGGGAGCAGAGTTCATGAGCATCATCGGTGTCCTCGTCATCGGCCTGATCGTGGGCCTGCTGGCACGCTTCATCACGCCAGGCCCCAACCCACGCGGCATCATCGTCACCATGGTGATCGGCATCGTGGGCGCCGTGATCGCGACCTACGGCGGCCAGGCGCTCGGCCTTTATCAGTTCGGTGAGCCGGCCGGCTTCATCGGCTCGGTGATCGGCGCGGTCGTGCTGCTGGTGCTGCTGAAGCTGATCGACCGCTAGCTCACCCGATAAAGAAAATAGCGGTCCTTCGGCACGCCCGGCGGTTCGGGCAGGCGCTGCCAGCGCGGCACTTCCAGCGACTGGTTGGCGAGGATATAGCCGCCGGAACCGGCCAGGGCGTCGAGTGTCGGGCCGAGCCAGGCGGCCATCGCCATGTTGGCGGCATGATCGCCGGTGCCGAGATCGGTGTGGATCAGCGCCGCCGTCGCCCCGAGCGAGCGCGCGGCACGCGGCAAGGCCTCGCGCGCCTCGCCCAGGAACAGACGATCGGCGGGCGGGATGCAGTCGGGATGGGCCGCTACCTGGCGCTCGAAGACGTAGATGTCGCGCGCAGGGAAGAGGGCGCGCAGATGATCGTAGGTGCGGCCATTGCCCAGCCCGATCTCGAGGATCGGGCCGCCCAGCCGGTCGATCGCGGGCTTCAGGAAATTCAGGCAGTCGCGCTGCGCCTGCATGCGCGCGATGAAACTGTCGAGACGGCTCATGCGCGGCGGTCAGGCGGGCTTGGTGGCCGCTTGCAGCTTCTGGTTGGTGTCCTCGAGGCGGTGCGCCAGCTCGCGCATGATCTCGACCGCCATCTGCGGGAATTCGGCCACCAGGCGGTAGAACATGTCCTTGGTGATCTTGAGCGTGCTGAGCGGCTCCTTCGCCTTGATCGTCGCAGTGCGCGGCACGTCGCACAGGATGGCGATCTCGCCGAAGAAGCTGTTCTTCTTCATCTCGGCCACGGCGATCTGGCCGCCGTTCGAATCATTGATCAACACGTCAGCCACGCCGCCCAGGATGACGTACATCGTGTCGCCCTGGTCGCCCTGGTGGCAAACCTCCTGGCCGGCGGTGAAGTTCACGCGCTCGCTGGTGAAGGCCAGTAGTTTCAGCTTGGCCTGCTCGATCTTGGCGAAGATCGGCACCCGCTTGAGCAGTTCGACTTCTTCATTGAGGTTCATCGCGTCCTCCTCGTTCCCGTTAAGCCGACGCCATCAACTCGGTATAAAGCCCGCCGCGCGCCGCCAGTTCCGCGGGCGCGCCCTGCGAGGCAATCCTGCCGGCCTGCATGACCACGATCTGCTCGAACGGCTCGGCCTGCGCCGGTCGGTTGGCGATCCACACCACGCCACGCTTAGCCGCCGTTGTCGCCGCCAGGATGTTGTCGCGGATGCGGTCCTGCGTGCGGCCGTCGAACATGGCGACGGCCTCGTTGACGATCAGAAGCTGCGGCCGCTTGATCAGGGCGCGGGCGATGCCGAGCTTCTGGCGCTGGGTCGCCGGCAGGCGCTTGCCGGCGACGCCGACATTGTACTCCAGACCGACTTCGATCACCGAGTCGCGCATCCCGAGTTCGTTCAGCACCTCGGCGATCAGCGTGCCGATGCGCTCGCCGGCCTGCGCCTGGCCGTAGATCAGGCGGCCGAACAGGATGTTGTCCTGCAGCGTGGCGGCGCTGTTGTAGCGCCCGAAGTCGTAGAATTCGACGGCGTCGCGCAGACCGGCGGGCAGGCCTTCGGCGAAGGCGTGCCGGGCCCCCAGGATGCGCTCCTCCATCTCCGCGTCGATCAGGCCGAGGCGATGGCGCGCCTCGATGTAGCGGAAGGGCAGCGTCATCAGGCGTGGCCGGTCGGCGTCGGGCACGGCCTCGATGCCCTTGCCGCCCAGCCGCTGCAGCAGCAGCCGGACGTTGGGCAGCTCGTCGGCCGAGATGAAGCTGTACTGCTCGAACAGTGGATTGTCGGGCGACAGGCCGGAGAACAGCTCGACCATGGTTTCGGCGATGCTGAGACCCATGCGTTGCAGGTCGAGGTTGAGGCTGGTCGCCTGCAGCACCGACTGCACGTAGGGGTCGGCCGCGATGTTGTCGCCGTCGAACTGCTTGCCGAGCGGCGTGCCGAACAGCAGGTTCTCGGCCACCGACAGGTTCTTGTTGTAGTGATCGGCGTTGAACGGCTCGACGAGGCCGGCATAGGCCTCATTCTGCAGGCGACCGTGCAGGGTGTGGCGGGCCTTCAGGATCTTCTCGGCGAGATCGGGCCTGAGCGTCGCGTCGATGGTGCCGCGCAGGCCCAGCGAATAGATGTCCTCGTCGATCTCGACCTGGCGCAGGGCGTCGACCATGCACGGCAGCAGATCGGCCGGGCCGGTGGCGCCGGCCAGTTCGTAGTCGATCCAGTCGGCATTGGGATCGAACGGCGGATTGCCGGCGCGCTCCGATTCCTTCCAGAAGGCCTCGCGCACGGCGCGCGTGGCGTCGTCGTAGCTGGCCGGCGCGACCGGCCGGAATTTCAGGCCAAACAGCAGGTTGTCGCGGACCGAGAGCGGAAACAGATAGGTGTCCTGGCCGACATAGGCGGTGCGGGCGCCCAGCAGATACTCGGGCACCTGGAAGAAGTCCTGGCCGTCGAGCCGGACCGAGCCCCCGGTCGGCAGCACCAGGCGGGCCAGCATCTGGCCCAGCACGTCCTTGCCCGAGCCCGCGCTGCCGATCACCGCCAGCTTGGCCATGGTCGGCACGCTAAGCGTGACGCTGTCGAGGAGCTTCACCCGGCCGTCCTCGGAGAAGGTGACGCCGGCCAGCGCCAGCTCCTTGCCGAGCGGCGGCGGCGGACCGTCGGGGATGGCCTGCAATTCCGGCGGCATCATGCCCTCGGGCTGGAACTGGTCGATCACCTGCTCGTACTTGATCTGCACGTCCTGGCGCTGCTGGTCCCAGTCGATCAGCTCCTTGATCGGCGACGGCAGGTCCTTGTAGGCGAGCAGGACGCCGACCACGGCGCCCACGTCCATCTGGCCGGTGATCGCGAAATATCCGCCGATCAGGTAGATCGCGAACGGCGTCGCCTGGGAGAGGAAGTTGTTCCAGAACTTGGCGACGAACTTCTTCTGGTAGAGGTCGAAGCGGATCTTGAAGATGCGGCCTAGCCGCTCGGAGATGTCGGCGCGTTCGTAGTTGGCGGCGCCGTGGATATGGATCTCGTGGACGCCGTCGGCGGTCTCGGCGATGCGGCCGGCGAGCAGCCTGGCCGAGAGCTGGCGCTGCCGGCCGAGCGCCAGCACCGGCTTGCGCAGCCGCGGAATGATCGCCATCTGCACGCCCAGCAGGACGACCACGACGATGCCGAGCAGCCAGTTCTGCAGCATGATGAAGATGATGGCCGTCAGTGCCTGGCCGCCCAGGAACATCGGCGCCACGAAGGCGTCGCCGATGAAGCCGCCCAGCGGCTCGACCTCGTCCTTGACCATGGTGGCGAGCTCGGCCTGCTTGACCTTGCGGAAATGGGCGGGCGGGAAGCGCAGGATGCGGTCGTAGAGTTCGTAGCGCAGGCGGCGCAGCATGCGCTCGCCCATGCGGCCCTTCTGGGTGTTGATCGTCTTCTTGAACTGGCCGTTCACCACCACGGCGCCCAGGAAGACGAAGCTCATCACCACGAGGTACTGCAGCTGGTCGACCTGGAAGCCGTCGAAGAAGCGGATCACCTTGCCGGGCAGGACGGCCGACAGGTCGAGCTCCCAGACCAGGAACGGGATGGTCTTGCTGTCCTTGAAGGCGTTGCCCTGGATGCCGTTGTTGATGACCGACTTCGGCACGGTGAGCGACAGGAAGTAGAAGAGCTGCGCCAGCACCACGAGCGCCAGGATCACAAGCTGCTCGGGCCGGCTGTGTCGCCAGATGTAGGTGAACAGATTGCGTTGCATCGTTTCCTGTGTGGCGTCGGCCCGGTTCTGGCTCCAAGTCCGGTATAGGCGATCAGCCCCTTGATTACATTCGATTTTTCGTGTCTGCGGAGCCCGATTTCACGCCGCAGCCCGGCTGTGGCATAGTCCGCCAACATTCACCGGCCGGGGCAGGAGGCGCTTCGTCCAGGGGGAGACGCTTCGCATGCCCGCCAGCAGCCGGTCCAAGCGCGTGCTGATCTACAGCCACGACTCCTTCGGCCTCGGCCATGTGAGCCGCTGCCGCACCATCGCCAATGCCCTCGTCGAGGCCGACCAGTCGGTTTCGGTGCTGATCCTGTCGGGCTCGCCGATGATCGGATCCTACGAATTCCGCTCCGGCATCGACTTCGTGCGCGTGCCGGGCGTGGTCAAGCAGATTGACACAGGCGAATACGACTCCGCCAACCTTCGGGTCGGCGTTGAGCACACGATGGAGATGCGGACGCGCATCATCCGTGACACCGCCGATATCTTTCGGCCCGACCTCTTCATCGTCGACAAGGAGCCGCTCGGGCTGCGCGGCGAGGTCGGCCCGGCACTGAGGCTGCTCAAGGACCGCGGCACGCCGCTGGTGCTCGGCCTGCGCGACGTCATGGACGATCCGGCGGCGCTCGCCCAGGAATGGGAGCGCAAGAAGATCGTGCCGGCGCTGCGCGACCTCTACGACGAGATCTGGATCTATGGCCTGCCGCAGATCAACAAGCCGCTCACCGGCATCGACGTGCCGCCGTCGGTGCGGCACAAGACGGTCTACACCGGCTACCTGCACCGCGAGCTGCCGCTGCACGCCGACATCCCGCACGAGATCGAGGAGATCGACGGGCCGTTCATCCTGGTCACGTCCGGCGGCGGCGGCGACGGCGAGGGTCTGGTCGACTGGGTGCTCGCGGCCTACGAGCACGATCCGAACATTCCCTACGGCGCGGTGATCGTCTTCGGCCCGTTCATGTCGGCGACGGCGCGCGAGGCCTTCAAGGATCGGGCCGCGAAATTCAAGAATATCCGCACGCTTACCTTCACCAACAATCTCGGCGCGCTGATGCAGCGCGCGGCCGGTGTGGTCGCCATGGGCGGCTACAACACGTTCTGCGAGATCCTGTCGTTCGACAAAAAGGCGATCATCGTGCCGCGCACCAAACCGCGGCTGGAGCAGTTCATCCGCGCCCGTGCCGCACGCAACATCGGGCTGATCGAGATGCTCGACGCCGACAAGGGCCGCGATCCGCACGCCATGGCGACAGCGTTGCGCCAGCTGCCGCAGCAGGGTGTGCCGAGCGATGTCGTGGTGCCCGGCCTGCTCGATGGTCTGGGCAACGTCTGGCGCCTCGTCGCCAAGCAGCTGATGAACCCGCATCGTGGCCCGGCGCGGCTCGAGGCCGAGGGCATCGCCGTGTCGGTGGAAACCGCCGACACGGCCGTCGCTCCTCCCGCGCGCGTCAGGACCTAAGCACCGGCTGCTCATGTCCGTTGAAATGGGCGCGCGTGTCGCGGTCGTGCTGAAGGGTTGGCCGCGCCTGTCCGAGACCTTCATCGCGCAGGAAATCGCCGGCCTCGAGGCCCGCGGCGTGGCGCTCGAGATCTGGTCGCTGCGCCGGCCGACCGACAAGGTTCACCATCCCGTCCACGAACGCGTGGCCGCGCGCACGGTCTATCTGCCGGAGTACCTCAAGGACGATCCGCGTCGCGTCTTCGCAGGCTGGTGGAACGCGCGTTGTCTGCCGGGCTATGCCCTGGCGCGGCAGAAATTCCTCGCCGACCTTCGGCGCGATCCGACCGCCAACCGGGTCCGTCGTTGGGGCCAGGCGTTGGTGCTGGCGGCCGAGCTGCCGACCTCGATCGACCGGCTCTATGCCCATTTTCTGCACACGCCGGCCTCGGTGACGCGCTACGCCGCCACCCTGCGCGGCCTGCCGTGGAGCGTGTCGGCACACGCCAAGGACATCTGGACCAGCGAACCGTGGGAGGTGCGCGACAAGCTTGGCGATTGCGCTTGGCTGGTCACCTGCACCGGCGTCGGCCTGCAGCAGCTGAAGGGCCTGGCGCCCCATCCAGAACGCCTGAACCTCGTCTATCACGGCCTCGACTTAGCCCATCTGCCGTCGCCGCCACCGGCGCGACCGCGCCGCGACGGCACCGACGTGGCCGATCCGGTGATCATCCTGTCGATCGGCCGCAAGGTCGAGAAGAAGGGTTATAGCGATCTCCTGCAGGCGCTGGCCAAACTGCCGCGCGATCTGCAGTGGTGCTTCGAGCATGTCGGCGCGGGCGGACTCGCGGAGGCGCTGAAGGCCGAGGCGGCGGCGCTCGGCATTGCCGGGCGCTGCACCTGGCACGGCGCGCAGCCGCAGAAGATGGTGTTCGCCGCGCTCGCTCGCGCCGACCTGTTCGCGCTCGCCAGCAAGCGGGCGGCCGACGGCGACCAGGACGGCCTGCCCAACGTGCTGATGGAGGCGGCGCACCAGGGCTTGCCACTGGTGTCGACCCGCGCCGCCGCTATCGGCGAATTCATCGAGGATGGCGTGAACGGTCTGCTGGTGTCGCCCGGCGCGCCCGACGAGCTGGCGGCGGCCCTGGCGCGTCTGGTGGGCAATCCCGATCTTCGCTTTAGGCTGGCCGCGCGGGCGACCGACACCGTGCGCCGGCGTTTCTCTTTCGACTCGGGTGTCGACTGGATCGCCGCCGCACTCGGAGAGCAAGGCATGGGCCAGCAACGCTCGCAAACGGCGCGCGCCGCGGAGTAGCTCCATGCGCGTGCTGCTGCACACGCCGCTCAAGCCACCGGACAGTCCAACGCCCTCCGGCGATCGCGAGATGGCGCGCGGGCTCGCCCGCCTGCTGCGCCGGCTCCGCCATCGCGTCGTGATGCCGGCGCTGAGCCGCGTCGCCCCCGGCGTGCCGGCCGCATCCTCGCATCTCGCCCTCGAACGCCGCGCGCGGGCGCAGGCGGCGCGGCTGATCGCCCGCTGGCGGACGCTGCCGGCCGGCCATCCCGAGCGCTTCGACCTCTGGCTCACCTATCATTGCTACTACCGCAAGCCCGACTGGCTGGGGCCACTCGTGACCAGATCGCTTGGCATCCCCTATGTGATCGCCGAGGCGAGCCATGCGCCGCGCCGTGCCCAAGGGCCGACGCGGCTCGGCCATCGCGCCGTCGAGCGCGCGTTGGCCGCCGCCGACCTGGTGCTGACGGTCAATCCGCGCGACGTCGCCGGGGTGCGGGCACGGCTCAGGCCCGGTGCGCACCAGCTTCGGCTGCCGCCCTTCATCGATGTCGCGCCCTTTCAGGCGCCCCTGCGCGCGGCAAACGATCCGGCGGTCCTCCTCAGCGTCGGCATGATGCGCACGCGTGACAAGCTCGAGTCCTACCGCGTGCTCGCCCAGGCTTTTGCGCGACTGAAGGACAAGAAGTGGCGCGCCGTTCTGGTGGGAGACGGCCCAGCGCGGGGCGAGATCGAGGCTCTGATGGCCCCGTTCGGCTCCCGCGTGCGCTTCGTCGGCGCCGTCCCGCGTGCCGACCTGCCGGCGCTTTATGCCGCGTCGGACCTTTACCTTTGGCCTGCGATCAACGAAGCCTATGGCATGGCCTTTCTCGAAGCTCAGGCATCAGGCCTGCCCGTGGTCGCCGGCCGCACCGGCGGCGTGCCCGCGGTGGTGGCCGAGGGCGTCACCGGCCTGCTGACGCCGATCAGCGATGCCGCGGCTTTTGCGGCGGCGGTGGCGCGGCTGCTCGACGCGCCCGCGGAACGCGCGCGGCTTGCCGCGGCGGCGGCGGCGCGTGTGGCCACACATCATGACGAACGGGCGGCGGCCCGTGCGCTGGCCGCGGCATTGCGGACTCTGCGATGAGTGCCGTGTCTTTCGCCCTCCTGCGTCACGCACCCACCGCGTGGAACGCCTCGGGCCGTCTGCAAGGGCTCACTGATACCTCCCTCAGTGCGGAGGGCGAGACGGCGGCGCGACGCTGGCGGCTGCCGGCGCCGGCCGATGGCTGGAAGCGGATGTCCAGCCCGCTGCAGCGCGCGCGGCGCACGGCCGAGCTGTTGCAGCCCTCCACCGCCGTATCGATCGATTCGGCGTTGCGCGAAATGAGCTTCGGCGTCTGGGAAGGTCACACCATCGCCGAACTGCGCACCGGGATCGGCGAGGCTTTCCTTACCGCCGAGCGCAAGGGTCTCGACTTCCAGCCACCTGGTGGCGAGTCGCCACGCCACGTCATGGAGCGGATTGGCGGCTGGGCCGACCGTATCGCCGCGACAGGCGAGTCGGTCGTGGCGGTCTCGCACAAGGCCGCGATTCGTGCCCTGCTGGCGCTGGCCACGGGCTGGGACATGACCGGCAAGCCGCCGGTCAAGCTCGACTGGCGCTCCGTCCATTTCTTCTTGGCGCACGGCGGCGGCAAGGTCGCGGTGGAACGGCTGAACGTGCCGCTCGAAGGCGCACCATGACGGGCCGCGTCTTCCTCTATGTGCAGCACCTGCTGGGAGTTGGCCATCTGCGTCGCGCAGCGACCTTGGCGCGCGTCCTGGCGGCCGGCGGCTTCGATGTCCTGCTGGTCTCGGGCGGGGCGCCCACGGACGGGCTCGCGCTCGAGGGGGTGCGCTTCCACCAGCTGCCGCCGCTGCGTGCCGCCGATGCGGGGCTGAAGGATCTGGCCCGGCTCGACGGCACGCCGCTCGACGATGCCTTTCGCACCGACCGCACTCGGCGCCTGGTCGCGCTGCTCCAGTCCGAGTCGCCCGATGTGCTGATGACCGAGCAGTTTCCCTTCGGCCGCACGCAGCTCCGCTTCGAGCTGCTGCCGCTCCTCGAGGCGGCGCAGGATCAGCCGTCGTCGCCGTGGATCGTGTCCTCGGTGCGCGACGTGGTCCGACGCTCGGCCTCGCCCGCCCGCGTCGAGGAGATGGTGGCAACCTTCGAGGCGTTCGACACGCTGCTGATCCATGCCGATCCCGCGCTCGTACGCTTTGAGGAGAGCTTTCCAGCGTGGGACGAGGTGAAAGAGCGAGCGCTCTACACGGGCTATGTGGCCGGGACCGATGAGTTGCCGCGGAGCGATGTTGGCAAGGGCGAAGTCATCGTCTCGGCTGGCGGCGGCGCTGTTGGCGCGCAGTTGCTCCATGCTGCCTTGAAGGCTCGGCCGATGACGCCGCTGGCCGACCGTCGCTGGCGGTTGCTGGTCGGGCCGAATCTTCCCACGGCCGACCAGGCGGTTCTTGCCGAGGCCACCACGGCAAACATCGTCGTC
>Ga0207952_1000387_pt1 | contig 37706 bp, 35 predicted proteins | sample SubbioR12Aug_8Ca_FD_184831 | JGI IMG/M metagenome (GOLD analysis project Ga0207952, IMG submission 184831) | Serpentinite rock and fluid subsurface biosphere microbial communities from McLaughlin Reserve, California, USA - CR12Aug_8Ca (SPAdes) | ecosystem: Environmental > Terrestrial > Deep... | reverse complement strand
CCACCCGGAGCACGCCAGTATGGATCAAGCTTCTTTCCTGTCATGGCAAAAAAACGCTGGTCAACCCGGCGCAATTCCTGGCAATACTCTTGCGCAGTCCATTGCAAGGTCTGGCCAGCCTGCGCACCAAACTGCGGCTTGACGGCAATCCGCCCGTCAGGCAAGTCACCGACGACATAGACATGATCAAAAGTATGGCTGCCAAAAGCATGGCCGTCCTCGGCCAGTTTTTTCCAGTAAGGTGCCCAGCTCATATCCAGGGAGTAATCAGCCTGGACAGTTTTTTCATTGGCCAGAAAAAACGTCGCCTTGATCTGGTGGCGGCGCAATGTCGTCGCAATCAGTTCTGCTTGTGACTGGCTGCCAGTATCAAACGTAAGGTAGATCGTGCCTTTGCAACTGGCTGCCACGGCCATATTAGACGCTGGCATCGCCAGCACGGCCAGCAATGCCAGGTGTAAAGAGCGGCGCAATTTACATATTGCCAGCACGGTTGGCAAAGTAGACACCATGCGGGGAACGGCCTACCGGTATCATCTTGATGACTTTACGGGAGGGGATATCGATAACAGCAACCTTCTTGATCCAGCGCAGGGTCGCCCACAGGGTTTTGCCATCTTCGCTGACTTCCATGCAGTCTGGGCCACCAGGTACGGGGATACTGCCAACGATTTCCAGTGTTTGCTGATCCAGGATATTGATCTCATTGGAAGTACGGTTGGAAACAAAGGTGTGACGCTTGTCGCCCAGAGCACGGAAATTATGCGTGCCATCGCCAGCCTTGATCTTTTTCACGGTTTTTTGGGTGCGCCAGTCTATGACTTCAACATAATTGCTACCCATGATGCCAACCAATAAATATTTGTCATCGGGTGTCATGGAGATACCGGCTGGCAGCTTGCCTACAGGGATGGTCCATTTAATCTTTTGTGTCGCCAGATCAATGGCCGTTATCTGGTCACTGCCCTGCTGGGTGATGAATACTGTGGTACTGGCTGCATCGAAAGCCATATGGCTGGGCAATTTGGCCAAAGGTACGCGTTGTATCAATTTCATGTCTTGCCCGTCGAATTTATAGAAATCGACGCGGTCAAGCCGCAAGGAATTTGAGATAAACCACTTCTGGTCAGGTGAAAAACCGATTTGATAAGGGTCGGCAATATCCTTGATACGCCTCTGTATCTGGCCAGTCTTGGGATCAAGAAACACCAGCTCATTGCCGACAGCATTTGCCACGATCAATGACTTATTATCTGGCGTGGCCATCAGGTGATGAGGTTCCTTGCCTACAGGAAACGTGCTGATTTCTTTATAGGTGGTCTGGTCCAGCAGGCTCACAGTTGCATCGCGCGAGTTCAATACCACGACGACATTGGCCTTGGCAGCATGGGCTGAAAAACCGGAAAGGAAAGCAAACGCCAAAGACGACAACAAAATACGACTACGCATGAAAGAAGACCGCAAAAAAATAAATCGAACTGGCATTTTACAGCGCATGACAATAAGGAAAGAGCTTTCCTTCAATTGTTTTTTAGCTTTTTCACTTAATTTGTCCAAAATCAAGCTTCGTGACATTGCTTTCAGGACAAGAAACGCACTTCTACTGTCCCTGGGCTTTTCTTTTTGCTCTACAATTGCGCCAGCTTTTTTCTATGTATAACAAAATTCATGGAAAAACGGTCCTTCATTTTGTCTTTGCAAATGCCACTGACGCAGTGAAATTACTGACAAGCAATAAATTAAATGATATCTGGCAATGTAAGGCATTTGATTGAGTTCGTAACCCAGTCTTGCTTTTACAAAGCTGCAATTTTAAATGACTAGCGTTTCATAACGCGAAACCAAGGAAAAACAATGAGCACTATTACAACAGTAAGCGGCCTGCAATACGAAGATAAAGTTGTTGGCGAAGGTGAAGAAGCACAGGCTGGTAACCACGTTGTCGTGCATTACACAGGCTGGTTGCAAAATCCTGATGGCAGCGCTGGCAAAAAATTTGATTCCAGCAAAGACCGCAATGACCCGTTCTCTTTCCCTCTGGGTGCTGGCCACGTCATCAAGGGCTGGGATGAAGGCGTGCAAGGCATGAAGATAGGCGGCACACGTATTCTGACTATCCCTTCCAGCCTTGGTTATGGCCCACGCGGTGCTGGTGGTGTTATTCCTGGCAACGCGACCCTGATATTTGAAGTGGAATTGCTGGGCGTTTAATCTCCCGCAGCCCCTCTCAAGGATCAGCATGTCTGATTTGAACAAGCCGGTGGCCGCGGTCACGGGCTTGAATCACCTGACCTTATCCGTTTTTGATCTGGAACGTTCTTTCCGCTTTTATGTGGAAGTGCTGGGTCTGAAACCGCTTGCACGCTGGAAAAACGGGGCCTACCTGCTGGCTGGCGACGACTGGATTTGCCTGTCGCTCGACAGTGAGTGCCGTACCAGTGTTCCCGCAGAATATACCCACAGCGCATTCTCAGTAACTCCAGAAGCTTTCCAGGCCTTCGCACAAAAGGTGGATGCTGGCGAACTGCGGCTCTGGAAAATCAATAAAAGCGAAGGTGATTCGCTGTATTTATCAGACCCGGACGGACACAAGCTGGAATTGCATATCGGCGATTGGCAATCCAGGCTGGAGAGTTTGAAAATCAAGCCTTATGAAGGATTGATACTATTCTGACTCTGATTAGCAAGATGTTTAGCCAAGCTGATCAAATAAGCAAAAAGCCAGGTCTTAGCCTGGCTTTTTGCTTATTTGCTACAAGTTTGATGAATACAGCTTATTCTTTAATGAAATGCTCGCGATAGTATTTCAATTCTTCGATGGACTCCAGAATATCTGCCAGTGCCGTGTGCTTTTGATGCTTCTTAAAGCCAGATGCCAGCTCTGGCTTCCAGCGGCGGCAAAGTTCTTTCAGTGTCGACACATCAAGATTGCGGTAATGGAAGAAAGCTTCCAGCTTGGGCATGCCACGCGCCATGAAGCGGCGGTCCTGGCAAATTGTATTGCCGCACATAGGCGATTTACCTGCGGGAACAAAGGGCTTCAGGAAGGCGATCAGGGCGGCTTCAGCGTCAGCTTCAGTCACGGTCGAGGCTTTGACCTTGTCGATCAGGCCAGAGCGGCCATGTGTGCCCTTGTTCCAGTTATCCATCTTGTCCAGGGTTTCATCAGATTGATGAATTGCAAATACAGGGCCTTCTGCCAGTACATTCAATTGTGAATCCGTTACCACCACGGCCACCTCAATGATACGATCTGTATCCGGGTCCAGGCCTGTCATTTCCATGTCCAGCCAGATCAGGTTCATTTCATTTGGACGGGCTGGCGTGGCAGGATTTGCAGTGTTTGTTTGAATGTCGGTCGCTTGTGACATAATTCTTCCTTGGCTATTACTTATCGAATGTCACATTTTCCCATGATTTCATCCGTTTTTTCGGTTTTATTCGTTTCCTTCCTGCTATTGACGCTGATTATTCAGTTCTGGCTGGCCTCTCGCCATATCCGCCACATCTTGCGCAACCGTGCTGCTGTGCCCGCACAATTCGCAGAAAAAATAGGTCTGACCTCGCATCAAAAAGCAGCGGACTACACCATTGCCAAGACCAAGCTGGGCATGGTCATGCTATTAGTGAATGCCCTCGTCCTGGTTGGTTTTACCCTGTTTGGCGGTTTGCATTGGTTATCTGTGCATCTGGTGAAAATGACAGGGCCTGGCATGTGGTATCAGATCAGCCTGCTGGTGGCATTTACCATTATCAGCAGCGTCATCGAATTCCCTTTCAGCTATTACTCACAATTCGTACTGGAAGAAAAATTTGGCTTCAACAAGATGACGCTAGGTCTGTTTTTCACTGACATGGCCAAGAATGCCATGATAGGTGCAGTGCTGGGTCTGCCTCTGATCTGGGTAATTTTGACCCTGATGGAAAAAGCTGGCAGTCTGTGGTGGCTGTATGCATGGGCATTCTTCATCGCCTTCCAAATGCTGATCATGCTGATTTTCCCTGTCGTGATCGCCCCCTTGTTCAACAAGTTCTGGCCACTGGACAATGAAGAAGTGCGCGAACGCATAGAAAACCTGAGCAAACGCGTCAGCTTTGCGCTTAAAGGCATCTTTGTCATGGATGGTTCCAAACGCTCCGGCCATGGCAATGCCTATTTCTCCGGCTTTGGTGGTGCCAAGCGCATCGTGTTTTATGACACCCTGCTGGAACGCCTCGCCCCAAATGAAATTGAGGCGGTGCTGGCACATGAGCTGGGTCACTTCAAACTCAAGCACATCATCAAACGCATGGCAGTGATGTTTGCCTTGTCGCTGGTCTTCATGGCCATGCTGGGCTTTTTTAAAGAACAAATCTGGTTCTACACTGGCCTGGGTGTCGATCCCATGCTGCTGGCACAAAATGATGCGATGGCCATGATCTTGTTCATGCTGGTCTTGCCCGTGTTTACCTTCCTGTTTTCACCGCTGAGCGCGATCACCTCGCGCAAACATGAATTTGAAGCCGATGCCTTTGCCGCCAAGCATACCAATGCCAATGACCTCATCACTGCTCTGGTCAAAATGTATGACGACAATTCATCTACCCTGACGCCTGATCCACTGCATTCGGCGTTTTATGACTCACACCCTTCAGCATCGGTGCGTATCAACCACCTGCTGGCAGCACAATAACGGAGACACCATGATCAAATTCACAGACCTGCTGGCGAAGAAATCCCAGCACACAGAAACCGGCCTCGACGACGCCAGCCTGCCAGCCTATTTTGCGGCTACCCCCGAATGGACCCAGGATGGTCCACGCATTGTCAGGACTTTCCAGTTCAAGAACTACTATGAAACCCTGGCTTTCATCAATGCGATTGCCTATGTGATCCATGCCGAAGACCACCACCCCGAACTGGTAGTGACCTATAACCGTTGCGTCATCAGGTTTGATACGCACACAGTCAACGATGGTAAGGGTGGCATTTCAGAGAATGACTTTATCTGCGCGGCCAAGATAGACGCCATCTTTCAGCAGAGTTTTTCCTGATGGCGCGTTCACAAGCTTTAGTCATTGCCGCACATGGCCGCCATTATCTGGTGCAGGCAGAGATAGACGGCGTACAGCTTAAACTGCATTGCGTTACCCGTGGCAAAAAGAGCGATGTCTCGGTAGGAGACGTTGTTGAATACGCTTTGACATCCAAAAACCAAGGCGTCATCGAAGCCATCACCACACGCAAGACTTTGCTGTACCGCTCTGACCAGTACAAATCCAAGATGCTGGCAGCCAACCTGACGCAATTGCTGATCGTGGTTGCGACTGAACCCAGCTTTACTGATGACCTGGTATCACGCGCCCTGGTGGCGGCGGAATCATCCGGTATCAAACCACACCTGATTTTGAACAAGGTCGACGTCACCGCTTCCCTGCCCAAGGCAAGAGAACGCGTTGGCCTGTATGCCAAGCTGGGCTATCCTGTTCATGAAGTCTCGGTCAGGACGGACCCCGAAGGTACGCGCCAGCTCATGCATAATTTGATGCAGGGCCAAAGCACTATCCTGATCGGCCAGTCTGGCATGGGCAAGTCTTCACTGATCAATTTGCTGATCCCCGATGCAGAAATCGCCACCCGCGAAATTTCAGCCGCGCTCGATACCGGCAAACACACGACGACGTTTACCCGCCTGTATCACATGGATGCAAACTCTTATGTGATCGACTCACCAGGCTTCCAGGAATTTGGTTTGCACCACCTCAGCGAAGGCATGCTGGAACGTGCCTTCCCAGAATTCTTGCCGCATCTGGGCAAATGTAAATTCTATAATTGCCATCATCATACCGAGCCTGGTTGCGCGATTCTGGCGGCAGTCAAGGATGGTGATATCTCAACCATGCGGCATGATATGTTTGAACAGCTGGTGCATGAATCCAAGCAGACCGTAGGGTATTGAAACACGATGAGGGCATTTCAAAATGCCTGCATCACATCTGACCATAGCGAATAAAATACTATGAAAGACGGAATAAACACCGATGACTGGCCGCCATCTGGCTGCCCAGTCCTGAATTGGCCAGTATTATCCGCGACTTATACACGATCAGACTGGTATCGTGCCGTGATCACAGCCTACGCCGCGCTATGGGAAGGACATGTCAGCCAGGCCAGCTTTGCTCCCGTGAGTGAGGCTGATCTGCTTGATCTAGAAGCACGTTTGTCTTGTACACTGCCAAGCGAATTGAAGGCTTACCACCGCGAATTTGGTGCGCTATCACTGGCAGAGAAATTATGCAGCGTCAGCCCGGTTGGGGATACCCCCATACAGCCCTTGCTGGAAGCCTATCCAGGCATCGTTGATATGCTGGAACACGAAGATGAGCAAGTCATGGAGCAGTTTGAAGACATGATAGTCTTTGGTGATTATCTCGGCAACGGCAATATGTTTTGCTTTGATCGTGAGAGCGGCAATGTCTTTTATTTTGACCATGATGATGGCAGCATGCTCACCCACTTCTTCACTTCAGTGGAAGAATACCTAGATGCGCTGATGATACGCTGTTTGGCAGAAATACATGAGGATGAAGACGCTGGTCTTGATCTGCTGGTTCAGCGACATGGGTCAGAACTTGTCAGGAAGTGGCTGTATTAAACTGCGCAATTATTTTCCAGAAATACCGATATGTTATTCAGGGGCTCAGGTCATGATTTGACTGCGCTTCCAACCATTTATTGCATAAATGTGGAACGATACTGCTGGCCTTGCCGCGCATGAACTTGAAACCGAAAGGCAGCTTGTCCATCTCCAGCGCAATCACTATTTTCTCTGCCCTGCCGCGCGCAGCCCTGACCAGTGAAGCTGCAGGGAAAACTGTCAATGAAGTTCCCACAACCAGCACCCTTGCCGCCGTTGCGATATGTCGCCGTGATTCTTCAATATAATCTACATCCTCTCCAAACCAGACTATGTCCGGACGGAGCTGCGTACCATCTTCACATAGTTGCCCCATCAATATGGGGGCAGCATCAATGCGATAACGCCTGCGTGAATCAGACGTGCCGCGCGCATGGTTCAATTGCCCATGTACGTGGATGACATTTGAAGAACCTGCCCTCTCGTGCAGATCATCAATGTTTTGGGTAATGACGACGACTTCGTAAGCAGATTCCAGCGCAGCGAGAGCGAGATGGGCAGCATTAGGCTGCGCCTGGGCAGCTTGCTGCCTGCGTTCATTATAAAATTCCAGCACGACTTCGGGATGTGCGCGCCAACCACTGGGACTAGCCACGGCTTCCCAGGAATAGTTATGCCACAGGCCATTGGCATCCCGGAAAGTTGGGATGCCGCTTTCGGCACTGATACCTGAGCCTGACAGAACGACGATTTTATTGGCTTGTATCTCAGGTTTCATGCTTTCAACTTCAATAAGACATCAAAGAAGCGTCAGCCTACCATCACCTGTACGGACGATGCCAATGATATCTTCGTCGTCATCGCACCTGCATGCATATACCGCGCTACCATCAGGTTTAATGGATATACCTATGGTCTGTAAATACAAATTACTGCCAGCAGCCTTGCTCGCCATGACCTCGACTTTTGATGTTTCTGCAAAAAGCGCAGGAAGGATGGCATTGGCGTTTGATAAGCGCAATATGCGCGATACGCTGTCGTCGCCTTCAAGATAGTAGACCCAGACCAGCATTCGGCCCATCTGAAACTCATCCCTGTCTGAGTAAGAGCCTAAAGGCTCTCTAAGTTCAGCAAGCGCACTATCCATTCGTATTTCGACAATCTCTTATACCATCAAGTTTTGGAAGCAAATGACGCAAGCCATTTTTTCTCAGAAGCCGTCAGCGTTTTTTGCAGCATGCGCTCTGGCACTTCCCACACCACGACTTTAGGTGGCTGAGTCTTGAACTCTTTACTGTTCAGATAGGCATAAGCGGCACCGTCAAAATCACCGCCATCCTTGGCGAGGTTGGCAACAGGTGCACCAAGGTGCTGGCTCAGGAAAGGGACGAAATTTGCAGCACGGCTGAAAGATGTACCAACCAGGGCCACAGTTGGCAAGCCTGCGTCGCCAAACAAATCGTCGCTGGCAACCGCTACCGGGGCAACCTTGCTGACCTGGGTTACTTCTGTTGCAGGCCGCATCCAGGCAGGCAAACCCTCCAGATTGGATACCCGCATCAAGTCACCAGAACGTTCTGTCGTATTGCTTTGTACGGCTTTTGGATCAGGCTGTGTAGCAGGCTTGTCGACCAGCTTCAAGGTTTGCAGGCGTTCTGCCAGGGTCTTTGCTGCAAGGTCGGCACCACGTTCATTCCAGTGCGAGTCACTGCGATAATAACGTTCGCCTGTCATGGCAGCCAGAGTCGGAGTGAAGTTAAGCACTTCCACCTTATTGTTGGCCAGCGTGGCAACCCAGTCGTTGATGCGATTGGCAAAAGCTGCCGGGCGATGCAAGCCACATAGATGGCTTTCTTCTATGCGAGTTTTATCTGGTACGACAGCGACCACCAGCCGGATACCGTTCTTTTGCAAGTCGCTGGCTGTCTGGCTAATGATTTTTGCACGGGCAGCAGCATTTTCTGTGGCATGGGCATAGGGTGTCAATTCATCTGACAAAAACAACCAGTCTGGGCAACCCTGGCGAACTGATGCGCCGGTATCGCCAGCAATCGTCCAGGTCACGCCGCGTTCAATTTTTGCGAATGATTTACTTAACAGGAAGTGGTCATTCAATTGCGCAGAAAATTGCCTTGTCGCCTCCCCTTCCAGTAAGCGTCTGGGATTGCCTATGCCTTCCCATTTTTCTGCAGGTACATCACGCAAGGATGTCTGGGTAACGGCAAAACCACCCAGCATGATGATGCTAAAGGCTGCTACCGGAATAAAGCGTGTCCAGCCAGCTTTTTTGGGATCAAAATTAAAACACTCACTCATGATGATCTCCTAAAACTGAAAGTACAAAAAGGGAATCGCTTTTTGCCCGGCCAGAACCACGACAGCATAAGCAAAAGTCAGCACTGGCCAGGTCATGCTCCAGCCAGCGAAACCCAGGCCGCCCTGCTTGCCAATTTTGGTGGCGGGATAGACGACGCAAATCAGGCCCAGCACAAAGGTCAGGATGATGCTGGGGCGCAGTGCCTGGGCAATGGCATCACCCATGGCAACACCGTGCATGCCAAACTGGCCTGCCCAGATATCGGTGGCGGTTGCAAAACTCTCGGCACGGAATACTGTCCAAGCCAGCATGACGACCAATAAGGTCAGCGTGCGCGACAAATAATTGGGCATGGACAAACCGCGCTGGGTAAATGCACGGTCACAGCACAGCGCTGTGCCCTGGATAATGCCCCAGATCAGATAATTCCAGTTTTCGCCACCATGCCAGAGACCACCTATGGCCATGGTCAGCAAAAGATTGATATAGGTACGCGCCGGGCCACCACGGTTACCGCCCAGGCTGATGTAGAGATAATCGCGCAGCCATGACGACAGCGTCATATGCCAGCGCCGCCAGAAATCCTGTATCGATACCGCCAGATAGGGATTATTGAAATTTTCCTGGAAATCAAAGCCCAGCATCAACCCTAAGCCTATGGCCATGGCGCTGTAACCGGCAAAGTCAAAATACAGTTGCAGGGTGTAGGCTGCACAGCCCGTCCAGGCATCGATCAAAGTCGGGTTATGCAAGCCGAATGCCAGAGTGACGATAGGTGATAAGGTGTCGGCGATCAAGACCTTCATGGAAAAGCCGACCATGAAGCGGCGTACACCAGCGGCAAACTTATCGATGGAAAAAACCCGCTCACGCAATTCTGTATCGATGACCTTGTAGCGCACAATAGGCCCAGCGATCAGATGCGGGAACATCGCCATGTAGGCGCTGAAAGAAATAATGCTGTACTGCGCATCGACAGTTTTGCGGCGCACATCAACGATATAGGAAATCGCATGCAAGACCGTGAAGGACAAGCCTATCGGCAGCATGAGGTTTTCCCACGGTATGGTGGGCATGTCACGGCCGGTCAGTATGGTATTGAGTGAGTACACCAACATATTGGTGTATTTGTACCAGATCAGCGAAGACAGATTGAGGACGATGGCAATCACCATCAAACGGGTTTTGCGTTGTTCTGTCTGGCTCTTGTCTATCAGTATTGCAGCGCCCCATGCGAGCACCGTCAGAGCGATAATCAGCAACAGGAATTTTGGCGTCCACCAGGCATAAAACAGCCAGCTACCAACCAGCAGGGTGTGATTCCGGAAGCGCTGGGGTGTGACGAGATAAAGCGCAAAGAATAAGGGGAGAAAGAGTGTGAGAAACTCCAGGGACGCAAATACCATAGCCAGAACCCGTATTCAGATCAGGACGTACTGTCGCGTACAAAGAAGGTCTGGCGTGCTTTTTTGCCAGGCATGATCACCACGCTATAACGCTCACCTGGCTGTAACTGGCCCAGGTCTACTACTTTGCCGGCATCCTTGGCATCACAAATTGCCTGGGTTTTCAGACCGATGGGGTTGACCAGGCGACGCTGCAGGCTGGCTGGTTTAATAGCTTCCAGTATGGCCGTGTTTTTTTCTGCCACATTCAAACCGGCAGCATTGCAAGACTTGTCCAGGTTCAGCAAGGCAACAGAAGCTTTGCTGGCATTGAAATCGGTAGGTGTATCCTTGACGACCACAGTTTCTATTCCCGCGCCATTGCTGACGATGGCAATCGTCACGAACTCACCTGGTTTGGCAACCACTTCCACTGCTGCCTTGGCATTGCCTACCTGCACATTGGCAGCCAGCTTGGCACCAGCTTTGACTGGATAAAAGCGAGAAACCCTGCCATCACCCTGAGCAGCCAAAGCCACTTTGGCTGCTCCGTTGACGACGTTGGCTTTATCTTCACTTGCATTGAGGAACCGGACAAAGGATGAATCCTGGGCAGGCCCGGTTTCATACAAAGGGTTGTCAGCATGGGCCGCCAGGGTCAAGGCTGAAGTCAGGCAAGCAAAGATAAGCTTTTTCATGTGAGGTCAGAGTCCGTAATTATTTTTTGATGGTTTGCAAAACTGCAGGCGAAGAAATTGCGTTGCCAATTGCTGCGCCCCAGGCTTTGTAGCCAGCCAGGTCAAAATGCTGACCATCAGATGATGCCCACTCACCCGGTTTGGACAAAGTCAGCGAGTCTATGTAAGTACATGGGGCCACGATCTCGGACAAATAACCGGACATTTCTTTGGCGCGTGCAAAAGTCTTGTTGAACTTGCCGCCTTCAGTACCCCATGCCGGACCAACCCAGACGCAGCCTACTGCATTGTTCTTGACACCTTTGGTCAGGCGGGAGACTTGTTGCCAGATCCATGTCTTCGGCAATTCAGGCGCTGCATATGAAGCCATGGTGTCGCCATTGACGACAACAACCAGATTTGGTTTGTAGGTTTTGACCAATTCATTGAATGGACGTGTCATCGCGTCCTGCCCTGTCTTGACTTCTACCGGGCCATCCTTGATACGTGCCGCACCACCGCAAGGTGACTGGCTCTTTACCATCCAGTCACCAGCGGCAACACCGCAGGCACCGAAGGAATAGACCACGGCACCCTTACTCATCAAATCGTCATGCAGGGTGGTAATCAGGTAATCTGGAGTTGACATATGGCTATCGCCAATAATCAGGACGGTCAGTCCGGCTAACAGTGCGCTCATAGTATGTTTGCTTTTAAATATTCATTTAAAAAGTATTCGCCGTTTTTTCACGCCGGGCAGTTTGACAAGCATGATGGACGAACTCTGGAAACTGGATTTTGCATTTATTTACACTTCATTGCATTTGCTTACAATTAACCCGGAACTGCACCCAAATTCAGGACTGAGGATAGATATTTATGCAAATACAGCAATAAAATCTAGTTTAAACAAACCAATTTGAAATTCCAGCTAGTTGACGAAAGTTCACAAATACATTTTCTAAAGCAATAAATTTAAGCAGGGAAACTCCAGGTTTGTTTTCATGTAATTTGACTACTCGCGCGTGGAGAATGGCACGGGAACATGCAATTAGTGCTAAGCTTGAGCAAGCTGAAGATTAAGCGGCTGAGCAGCTTATTTTTCAGGCAAGCTCCAAGTAATATGGATCAAACTTGCCCGTTTCCGGAATTTAATATGGGCAGCCCTGATTAATCCCTTATAATTAAGCAGTTATGACAAGCGGCGGCATGTAAATGCTGCCCGTTTTATTTATGGCTATCAAACATTTCCTGCAGTTCTCCGATTTCACCTTGTCCGAGTTTGAATACGTGATGCAGCGCGCCCGCATCATCAAGCAACGTTTCAAGGCTTATCAAACTTACCACCCTCTGCTGGACAGAACCCTGGTGATGGTGTTCGAGAAAAATTCCACCCGTACCCGCCTTTCATTTGAGGCAGGCATGCATCAACTGGGCGGCGCTGCAATTTACCTCAATACCCGCGACAGCCAACTGGGCCGCGGCGAGCCGGTAGAAGATGCTGGCCAGGTGATGTCGCGCATGTGCGATATCATCATGATCCGCACCTTTGAACAGGAAATGATAGAACGCTTTGCTGCGAATTCGCGCGTGCCTGTCATCAATGGCTTGACGAATCAACATCATCCCTGTCAGGTACTGGCCGACGTGTTTACCTATATTGAACACCGAGGTTCCATCACTGGTAAAAAAGTGGCATGGATAGGTGACGCGAATAATATGCTGTACTCCTGGCTGCAGGCAGCCCAGGTATTCAACTTCCATCTGCATATCTCTACGCCAAAAGGCTATGACATGGATATGGCGCAGGTGACGGCAGACCCGTCGCAATACACGGTATTTGACAACCCGTCCGACGCTTGCGCAGGTGTTGACCTCGTCAATACCGATGTCTGGACCAGCATGGGTTATGAAGACGAAAACCAGGCCCGACTGAAAGCATTTGATGGCTGGATAGTCGATGAAGCCAAGATGGCCCGCGCCCACCCTGACGCCCTGTTCATGCACTGCCTGCCCGCGCATCGCGGTGAAGAAGTATCTGCCGGTGTGATCGATGGCCCGCAATCAGTAGTCTGGGACGAAGCCGAAAACCGCCTGCATGTGCAAAAAGCCTTGCTGGAATATCTGGTGGTTGGCGAGATTCGCTGATCTTGTTTCGGCCACGTTAATTTTTTGGAAAAGACCTCTCAACACAGAGGCACAGAGTCAGCACAGAGAGAAAACCGAAGAAAATCTTGTTAGTACAGGATTATTCTTGATCAGCAAACCTGTGAATGAAATTGTTTCCGGTTAATCGTTTTGTATTGGAAGGGCCAGGATCAAATTAAGGGTAGTCATAGTCGCCAAGTCGCAGATAAATAAGTGATGTTTTTACTCATGCTTTTCTCTGTGTCTCTGTGCCTCTGTGGTGATCTTTTCGGTCTTAAGCCTTAAGTTTTAATTTTTCGAAAGCACATCATGAGCGATACTAAAAAAGTCGTCCTCGCCTATTCTGGCGGCCTGGATACCTCTGTCATTTTGAAATGGCTGCAAGATAATTATCAGTGCGAAATCGTCACTTTCACTGCCGATCTGGGCCAGGGTGAAGAGCTGGAACCAGCGCGCGCCAAAGCCATCAAGTTTGGTATCAAGCCAGAAAATATTTTTATCGATGATGTGCGTGAAGAATTCGTGCGCGACTTCGTCTTCCCTATGTTCCGCGCCAATACGGTGTATGAAGGTGAATATCTGCTGGGTACGTCCATCGCCCGTCCACTGATCGCCAAACGCCTCATCGAAATCGCCAAGGAAACTGGTGCGGACACCATTTCCCACGGTGCGACAGGCAAAGGTAATGACCAGGTGCGTTTCGAGCTGGGTGCCTATGCACTGATGCCAGGTATCAAGATCATCGCTCCATGGCGTGAATGGGATTTGCTGTCCCGTGAAAAACTGATGAAATATGCTGAAGATGCAGGCATAGAAATCGACCAGAAACATAAAAACGGTGGCGCGCCCTACTCCATGGATGCCAACCTGCTGCACATCAGTTTTGAAGGCCGTCACCTGGAAAACCCAAGTGCAGAAGCCGAAGAATCCATGTGGCGCTGGACGGTCAGTCCAGAAGCTGCACCAGACCAGCCAGAGTACCTGGATGTAGAATTTGAACGCGGTGACATCGTAGCTCTGAATGGCGTACGCATGTCGCCAGCAACCGTGCTGACAGAATTGAACCGCCTGGGTGGCAAGCACGGCATAGGCCGTCTGGACCTGGTCGAAAACCGTTATGTCGGCATGAAATCCCGCGGTTGCTATGAAACGCCAGGCGGCACCATCATGCTGCGCGCCCACCGTGCGATAGAATCCATCACCCTGGACCGCGAAGTCGCTCATCTGAAAGATGACCTGATGCCACGCTACGCCAGCCTGATTTATAACGGCTACTGGTGGGCACCAGAGCGCGTCGCGCTGCAAACCCTGATTGACCATACCCAACACACAGTCAATGGCTGGGTACGCCTGAAGCTGTACAAGGGCAATGTCATCACTGTATCGCGCGATTCCAAAACCGATTCGCTGTTCGACATGAACATCGCTACTTTTGATGAAGATGGTGGCGCCTACAACCAGGCAGACGCTGGCGGCTTCATCAAACTGAATGCATTGCGCATGCGTATTGCCGCCAATGCCCGCGCAAAACGCGGTCAGTAACGCTTCAATAACTATCTGAATATCTAAACTATTCCCGACCCGCCCATTCATTTGCGCGGGTCTTTTTTTCGGAGTTATCCTACATGTCTACCCAATTTGATCAAGTCAGCGTCGTCAAGAAAGCCAATCTGTTTTTTGACGGCAAATGCGTTTCTCATACGGTATTGTTTGCCGATGGCAGCAAAAAAACCGTAGGCATCATCTTCCCTTCCAGCCTCGTTTTCAATACGGGTGTTGCAGAAATCATGGAACTGAATGCAGGCAAATGCCGTGTACGCATCAATGGTGAAACCGAATGGTCTACCTATGAAGGTGGCCAGCAATTCAATGTGCCAGCAAATGCAAAGTTCGAGATTGAAACCCTGGAGACGCTTGACTACGTCTGCCATTTTGCCTGATTCACTATAAATCATTGATGGGCCGGCAAATGAAACCTGACCCATCATTGCCAGATAACTCGAAACGCAGACTAATCCTGAGCATCTGTCTGCTCATGCAGTTGAAAGCATTGCCAGGCTAGTTCACGCAGGCGCTGGCGCAATGCTGGTGGCGCAATCACTTCCAGTTCTGGGCCTATCCCTAATAACATTTGTGCCGCATGCTCTATGGTTTCTATAGGCAGAGTCATGGTTTGCCAGCCCTTATCCAATCCCTTATCAACAAGCATAGCGTCCCGCTGCGCCTCTACTGCCTGTGCTGCAAAGGCACCCAGTTTGCTTATCCTGTCGAGACCAGTGGCTGAGACACGCAGATGCGCGGTGTTTGATCTCAGTTCTTTTTCAAACCTCGCCGTTGCTTCATTCCAGAAGTCAGGCAAATCAAAATCATCAGGTTTGTCAAAGTGCTCTTCCAGCACCTGCATGTCAGTGATGTGCACGACCTTGAAGATGCGTACTATTTTGGGACTGCTGACACGGCTTTGGCTATTTGCCACCAGATACCAGGCACCCGCCTTGAGCACCAGGCCCAGAGGTTCCATTTGCCATTGCCGCAAGCCTGACCAGCTTTCATAGCTGGTCTTTAATTTTTGCTGTGCCAGTACGGCGCGGGCAATGCGCGGTAACTCTATGGTGCTTTGCTCATTGCGATACCAGTCATTGGTATCCAGATGAAAGCAATCAGCAATACGTCGCGAGCCTTCGCGCAAGCTGGGCGGCAAAGAGGCCATGAGTTTGCGGCCCGCCCTTGTTGCGGCATTACCCAGACCCAATGCGATGGCTGGCCCTGGCAGTCCTATCATGAACAGGGCTTCAGCTTCATCATTTTCCAGGCCGGTAAACTGGTTACGATAACCTGCCATCAATTGAAAGCCACCATGCGGCCCACGGTCACTTTGTACCGGGATACCGGCGGCACTCAGCTCATCGATATCACGGTAGATAGTGCGCACCGAAACCTCAAATTCAGCAGCCAGTGCCTCGGCAGCGATCTTGCCGCGCAATTGCAGCAAGATCATGATGGAAAGCAAACGACTGGCACGCATAAATGACAACTCCCGAATAATTCCTGACATTCTTTGTCAAGAATTGCAGCCTATCATGGCTACGCTTTTCAGAACAAGCTCGATTCACAAGCTCAATTCACAACAAGTTCAATCAAGGAGATACACCATGAGCGCAACAAGCCACGATCCACAAAGAAGAGTCCTGCTGCAAACCGCAGCAGGTATAGCCGTCAGCCAATTGGCTGCCAATGAGGCAGCAGCCACAACAGAAAGCAAAAAACCTATGAACAAGAAACTGCACAATGGCAAGCCTGGTGAATTTGATTTTCTCAGCGGCTCATGGAAAATCAGTCACAGGCGTTTGAAAAACCGTGTCACCAAAGAATGGGATATATTTGAAGGCGAAGCCACATGCTGGAGCATACTTGGCGGTGTCGTCAGCGTAGAGGAACTGCGTATACCGGCGCGCAACTTCAGCGGCATGGGCTTGCGCATGCTGGATGTGGAAAACAAGCAATGGTCAGACTTTTGGGTCAATGGCCGCGCGGGTGTGCTTACGCCACCCGGTGTCATTGGTGGCTTTGAGAATGGCGTAGGCGTATTTGAGTCAGATGAAGAAGAGGAAGGCAAACCCATCAAAGTGCGCGGCATCTGGGACAACATCTCGGCCACGACTTGCCGCTGGAAGCAGGCAGCGTCCCGCGATGGTGGGAAAACCTGGGAAAACAACTGGATCATGGACTGGGTGCGCGTCAGTTGAATTTTGCTCCAGGCCTGTCATCTGGCCTGCATATTCTTGCAGGCCATTTGTCATTCTCGCGGCAACAGGATGCTACCCGGCAAAACAATCAGTGAAGCTTCTCCAGTGCGCTATCGAGGACCTCAGGTTTAAAACCACGGATTTGACGGTTACCAACCAGAATCAGGGGAACGATATCGCCTTTCAGTTGTATGAAGTCTTGTTTTGCCTTGGGAGACTCGTTGATATCCATTTTTACAAAGGCAATATTTTTGGCTTTCAAATGTTCTTGCGCCTTCGCACAAAAAGGACAGGTCGCCGTTGCATACACGACGACCTGGGTCTTGGCGTCAGGGTAGTAAGAGCTGTAATCCCCTTCCTCATAGGCAGGCGTCAACCAGCGCGGTACATTGGCCGCAGCCAGCCCTACCCCCAGACCGGCAACAAGTATCAAGGCATATGCAGCGAATGACTTCAATTTCTGTTTCAGCATTTTTCCATCCTCAATTGATTGCTTATCAATACTATTTTTGAAAATGACGCAAAGCAGGAGAGCTCTGCGACCGTGGCAGCCAGAACTTATTTCATGACAAATGGACTTGAACAATATTCTTCCGGGACAAATATTGTCAATATAAATATTTAATAAGTATATTCAATAAATAAATATTGACTTGAAGATATCGTTAAAATAAGATCAACAGATTGAGATTACTCTCAATACAAGGCGTTTGACTTTCCATACAACCACAGGAGTCTGTAATGAACAAAGTGAAAAAAGCGTTGTTTGTATTTTTTGTTGGTGTTGGCGTTTCTTTCGGCATCGCAGGAAGTGCCTCGGCATTAGTGCCATGCGAAGCATGCTATGTCTGGCTCGAAGATTGCCAGAATGGTGACCAGGCAGCTTGCACCAACTACTACAAACCTATCCATCGCTGCGCCGGTTGCTAATACAGATTTGAAATGAGCGACCAGTCTCAGGCAAAGCCAGGCATGGTCGCTCATTCCGCAAGGCAAGATAAAACCCCACGCCAGCAGTTTGCGTGAGTTTTGTAATCAGCCACTTCAATGCTTCTGCTGTAAAAACCGTACCAGTTCCGGTGAACTTTCCAGCTGGTATTTGACCAGCAAATCCTTATACTGGCCAGATGAAACGAAGTTCCTGAATTCTCTGTCAAAACCATCCCGTAGCAAGCCTAATTTTCTGGCTTTGGAAAAGCCCAGGTAACTTGGCACAATATCAATGGCAACGGGCATTTGTACAATTTTTTCTGCCATCTCCTTATTCCTGGGCAATTTCAGCAAATAGGCTGCGGAGTAATAATTACTGGGGATGACATCTATCCTCCCTATCAGTAATTTTTTCATGCTTTGCTCCAGCTCATAGGCTTCATCAATCTGCAGCCTGGGCCGTGCTTCGTCGAATTTGCTACCATAGCTGATCTTGCGCACCGTACCTATGCGCAGACCTTCCAGGCTGGAAAAATCGCCTTTGAATACGACGCCAGTATCTTTCCTGGTATAGAAATAGACCATTTGCGGGATGATGGATTCGCCGCTGAAGTCGAAGAATTGCTCGCGCTCTGGCGATTGGAAAATGGTGAAGATACAGTCACGTGTTCCAGTCCTGGCCATTTCCAGAGAGCGCGCCCATGGATAAATCTCCACTTGCAAGTTGTGGCCCAAATTCTTGAAAACTGCACTGACCAGCTCCACGGCAAAACCTTTGACGCGGTGATCTGCATCTTTATAAATCAAGGGAGGGTAATCCAGTGACACGCAGCGGTAAGTCTCGGCATGGGCAGAGACCGGCAGTAATATGCCCAGTAGCAACGCCAGCAAACATCTTTGCTTCACGCTCACCCCCACTTGTTTTACTACAGCGTACGATGCGCCCGCCCATTCAACATGCCAGACCTGGTGCGCAGCACCGCAGAGTATGCAAAGTGTAGCACCTGACTATCTGGCACGGATGACTGCGACACCTTTTGAGATCATGCATGATGACATTTGACGCCCAAACAACAGTATTTACCATCTTTGAGCAGGCTCATCCCTTCTTGGGGACCTACAGATGTAAACCAAAACGCCCCAGGCCAAGGATGCCGATGACACCAACGGCAATGAGATAGAGTGCCACAATGAAGCTGACGAGTTTAGGCTTGATGAGGATGCAAATGCCAGCAACCAGGGCAAGAACTGGCATCAGGGTGAGGTGTATATTCATGAAGAGCTATTTCGCTTAAGCAAGTTGATGATAGACGGCAATTATTTTGCCTGCCATATAGTTCCACAGACTCATCGTATGATCAAGTGTGACATCCAGCGATGGGCAATCTCTAAAGCATGTAAAGTACAGAGATTTGTTTTTTACACAATCGGGCACCATCCTGCTATCGTATTGACTTGCTATTTCATCTATAACCACATCTCTTTTGCGGAGCAAAATATGGCAAGCAATCCCACCGCCAATGGCATCGACGTTTCTCATTTTCAAGGTACAGTTAACTGGCCTGCAGTCAAAAATGCAGGGATAGGCTTCGCATTTGCCAAAGCAACGGATGGCAACACCTATACCGACCCACAGTTCAAGACCAATTGGTCTGGTATCAAGGCAGCGGGCATATTGCGCGGGGCTTATCATTTTTATGAGAGCAATGATGACCCTGTGACGCAGGCGAATAATTTCATCAAGACGGTAGGCAGTATTGCAATTGGCGACTTGCCACCTGTCGTCGATATTGAAGTCAACAAAGGTGGTTTTGGCAATGCCTCGCTGGCGGCCAACCTGCAAATCTGGCTCAACACGGTAGAACAGGCGCTGGGCCGCACACCGATGATTTATACCGGCCCCTCTTTCTGGAACCAGAACATGAACAACAGTTTTTCCAGATATGCACTATGGATTGCGCAATATGGTGCGTCCCAGCCAACCATTCCAAATAGCTGGAGTAAATGGACATTCTGGCAAAACGCTGAATCCGGCAGCGTCGCTGGTGTCACCGGCAGTGTCGATACCGACGTCTTTGCGGGTTCCATGGCGGACTTGCTGGCTTTTGCAGCGAAAAAATAGGATCGTTCACGACCTGAGGCAACTGATTGAGCCAGATGCAAATTAATCCAGCTCAATCAGGATCAGTCAGAATCATTGAATTTCAATCAACTTCATTTAATAAGCACTTCCCTCGTGCTGCACTGTTCTCCAGACCTTTCAAATAACAAGCAATTAACACTCAAATTTCTTCCGAGCAATTTTTAAAATTGTGAATCCAGTCTGCAACTGTTTGCGCATATTTCCATGTGGCAACAGGACTGCGCATTTGAAGACAACTAGAACATCATGACAAATTTGTATATTTCCTTACTGGCTGGCGGGCGTTGTCCAAATTATTTCAACGCTTGCCATGCCGCTATGTCTGCATCTGTATTGGCGTATCAATGATGGCGGCCATTTTCTACCCCAAGGTCCCGTGCGTGCAGCAAAAGAAATCAAAGCCGGATAATAGTGTTGGAAAACTGACAGTGTGTCTGCTCCCATTCGGCATCGCGCTGATAGCCGCAGACGCAATGGCGGCAAAGGCAGATGAGGTAAGGGCAGGCAAAATGACCTATGAATCACACTGCCTGGGTTGCCATACTGTAGAAGCCAACAATATTGGCCCAGGCATACCAATGTATATGGCCGCAAGGCAGGCAGCATTGCAGATTTTGAGCATTCACCAGCCTTGCGCAATGCCAGGATAGTCTGGAATGAAAAAAGCCTGGACCACTGGCTGCAGGACCCTGAAGCCTATATCCCGGGACAACAAATGGATGTCAGCGTCGGTAAAGACAGTGACAGGAAAAACCTGATCGCTTACCTGAAAACCCTGACTATGAAAAATGATAAGCACAATAGACACTAGTAGAGAGGCCAGGCCGCAGGTCGTTAATGTCGGCTTTTGATCTTCACGACTCCATCCAGCGTCTGCGCCTATTTTTAGCCCAGTTTAATTAAATTCTGAAGCAAGAGTGGCCCATTCAACTTCAGCAAGCGGCCACCCTCATCTATCCTGCCCAGTTGTATCGGGGCAAAACCAAACTGGATAGCGAGGTGGGCGATGCTGGCACTGGCTTCAACGTCATCACTCGCAACAAACATAACACGGCGACCTTGATCGTATGCAGGGTCAACGGCCAATAATGCAGCAGGTAACTGGTTAAAAGATTTGACCACGCGTGCACCAGGCAATGCTGTCGCCAACAGGTCTGTAGAAGACATGCCCTGCAATTCTTCCGGCGCAATGCCATAGGCATTCATGGCATCGACAACGATTTTTCCGTTCCAGCTGGCTAAAGCGCCAGCGACTTCGCTGTGTGCGCGGAAGGGTATCGCGAAGATGATCGTGTCAGCAGCAAGTGCATCTTGCAAGCTCACTGGCGTCACTGCAGATCCCAGTTCTTTCGCCAGATCTGCCATGCTGGCAGGGCCACGGGTATTAGCAATCGACACTTCGATACCTGCGTGTGCAAAGTGGCGAGCGAGTGCAATGCCAACTTTGCCTGCACCAATAATTGAATAAGTCATGTTTATTTCCTTGATAAGATTCTTTGGATTAAGTGGATTTTGGGAATCAGGCGGCCAGCGCAGCGATCTCACTCAAGGCCTGTTTGATGGCGGTTTCTTTGGCTTCCGGGCTGAATGCCAACCCCTCGGCACGAATGACGGTGATGTCAACTATTCCCAAAAATGACATCAACACCTTCAGATAGCTGTCGTGATGCTCATAAGCAGCAGCTGGAGTGCCTGCGGAATATACGCTGCCACGCGAGGCAGCGATGATGAGCTTCTTACTCTGGGATAAAAGGCCTTCAGGACCATTCGCACCGTAGCGAAAAGTCTTGCCAGCAACCGCAACCCGGTCTATCCAGGCCTTAAGTTGAGTAGGAATAGAAAAGTTATACATGGGTGCGCCTATCACGACGATATCTGCAGCGATCAACTCTTCCACATAGGCGTCACCCTTGGCGATGTCATTACTCAGGGAAGTGCTTTCCAACGCTGCCCCCTGGCGCACTGCCATGTGTGCACCGGATAAGTGGAGTGCGGCATCTGCCGCAAGGTCACTGTAAATGACTTCAATGCCCGGATGCAGGGTAATTTCGCGAGCCACGATTTCGGCAGACAATTGACGGCTGACGGAATAAGCGCCAAGTATGCTGGAATCAAGATGTAAGAGTTTCATTACAGAACCTTTAATTTAGAGAATGTGAACTGAATGATGCTGCCAATATTTGAATCTGAAAAGATGATATATTGAGATACATACCATCTTTATTCGAGATGGATCAAAGGAATAGGAAAATCAACAATGCTAGATGGCGTGTCATTGGACCAACTCCGCACCTTTATCGCAGCTGTGGATGAAGGCAGTTTTTCAGCTGCGGCGAGAAAGCTGAACCGGGTGCAGTCTGCTGTCAGCGGTTGGGTCAATAGCCTGGAAGAACAGATAGGCGTGCTGCTGTTTGACCGCTCCGGGCGTTACCCGAAACTCACTCCAGAAGGTGTTTTGCTACTAGCCGATGCGCGCAATATTGTGGCAGGTGTCGATACCTTAAAGGCGCGTGCCAAGCTCATGGCGTCCGGCCTGGAGCCTGAATTATCGGTGGTGGTGGATGTGTTTTTTCCTACTGCTGTGATTGCCGCTGTAGCCAAGGATTTTGCCAGGCAATTTCCCCATACTCCTTTGCGGCTGTATGTTGAGGGCTTAGGTGCTGCCTATCAGCCGGTGCTGGATGAGCGCTGCAGCATAGGCATACTGGCATCCCTGCCTATTGACTTCCCGACCTTGAGCACCAGGACCCTGGGCGAAGTGTCGCTCTTGATGGTGGCTTTGCACAGTCATCCATTAGCGAAAATCAGCGGCACCATCCCAAAAGCTGAATTGGCAAAGCATACGCAACTGGTCATTACGGACAGGTCAGAATTAATGACGGGCCAGGACTATGGTGTCATGTCGCCCCATACCTGGCGACTGGCGGACTTATCGGCCAAACATGCGTTCATTCTCAATGGCGTTGGCTGGGGCGGTATGCCACTGCATATGGTAGAACACAATCTTGCGGCTGGCATCTTGCAAGTGCTGGATGTAGAAAGCATACCTCAGGGTGGCAAAAAACTGGCCATGCAGGCTGTGTATCCACAATCCGCGCCACCCGGTCCGGCCGGACGATGGTTTATCGATCGGGTGGACTTTTATCTAAATCAGGCGTGAGCCAGGCTAAGACGTAACATTTGCTTATTTGGAGATCAGACCTTAAGCCTGGTACTCCACGCCGTATCTGGCTTTTTAATATTGCCTGCAGCTAATTTTTAACAGAGCATCCCATCAAAGTCACAATAAAATCATTTTATCGATACTTTATAAATAAAACGTATATAATTAATCCGTGATTTGATTTTTTGTTTTATCTGAACGAGCATGAACAGTTTGCTCTTCAGAGTTTTAAGGTATTCCTCTCCAAAAGGTGCTCGCCCACAACTGGTAACGGTTGTGGGATTTTTTTTATTTTCAAGGGAATTACGCTGGCTTATTTACTTGCTTATTTACTTGCAGGCTTACTGTAATTCATCGCCATTTTTTCTACGTGCTCTCTCACCTTGCTCACCAACTCTGGTGGTTCAAGTACTTCGGCATCTTCACCAAAACGCAGAATTTCTGCGCATGCCATCATTAAAGAACCGACTGGCATGGTCGCCCTGCACCAACCGTCTTTGTCAAGCTCATTAGCCAACTGCATTTCAGAAAAAACATAGGGAGACAGAAAATGCTCCCTGAATTTCACGCCTCTTGGTGAGAGGCGTACGGTAGCCACATTCCTATGCATGTCCTGCTCCAGCCGCTCGGTAGATTTACGCCAGTAGGCTGCCAGATCGAAAGGCGCGGGTCTTTCGAAGCGTTCATCAATAACGGATAATTCCAGCATGCGTGAGATACGGTAAGTGCGCGGGGTGTCATCCACCTGCCCGACCAGATACCAGGAACCGCTTTTCATGACCAAACCCAAAGGCTCGACGACGCGCTCCTTGACACCTTTCCAGCTTTGATAGCGTATCTGTATGCGTTTTTGCTCCCACACCGCATCTGCAACCTTGGGCAAGTGAGCAGGTTGTTCTGACTGACCAAACCAGGCTGGTGCATCCAAATGAAAACGCGAGCGCATTTGCTGTGCACCTTCGCGCAAAGAAGCGGGCATGGCGGAGAGCAACTTGTTTTGCGCTGCCATCATGACTGAACCCAAACCCATATCCGTCGCGGCACCTGCCAGCCCACTCATGAACAGCGCCTCAGCCTCTTTGGCCGACAAGCCATTCAATTGAGTGCGGTAACCATCGAGCAAGCGATAGCCGCCACCTGATCCACGTTCGCTATAGATGGGGATGCCAGCCTCGCTCATGGCGTCGATATCACGATAGATTGTGCGTAGATTAACTGCACATTCATCAGCCAGTTCTGGAGCAGTGACAAAACCACGCGCTTGCAGGATGGTTAGAATGGAGATGAGTCGACTGGCACGCATGGAAGAAGTCCTTATTTGTATTAGTTTCCAAATATCAAAGAATAATAATTCAACCTGACAAAAGATGTCAGGTATGAAGGCATATTCTTATATCAACGGCCCGGCAATCCCGCCACCGCAATGAAAAAGAAAGGTCTTACCATGAACAACACCGACAATATCACCCTGTTCTACGCGCCACAAACACGCGCTACCGGCGCTTTGATTATGCTGGAAGAGTTGAGTGCACCTTATCAACTGCATGTCTTGAACATGAAAGCTGGCGAGCAAAGACAAAGCGAATATCTGTCCATCAACCCCATGGGTAAAGTGCCTGCAATACTGCATCGCGGCGAGCTTATTACCGAGCAAGTAGCCGTATTCCTGTATCTGGCTGACCTGTTCCCGCAGGCAGGCCTGACGCCCGCACTGGGAAGCCAGTTGCGCGGTCCTTATCTGCGCTGGATGGCCTACTATGCAGCATGCTATGAGCCTGCACTGGTAGACAAGTTTGCTCAACACCCGCCAGCAATGCCGTCAATGTGCCCTTACGGTGATTTTGACACCATGCTGGGCATCATCAAGGCGCAACTGGAAAAAGGGCCATATTTACTGGGCGAACAATTCACTGCAGCAGATGTACTCTGGGGTAATGCCTTGCGCTGGGGGACCATGTTCAAGCTGGTACCTGAATCACCTGTCGTCATGAATTACATTGAACGTGTCTGCAGCCGTCCGGCCTTTGTCAAAGTCGATGCTATTGATGCTGCCTGGGCAGCAGAACATGAGCGCATCGTCAGCGAATCCAAGTCTGAAGGCAAGGCTGCCTGATTAAAGCAAGCATATTGCTTCAGCCTTAACTCCTCTGTAAAAATCAATGTGCCTGGTCCGAATATATATCCGGACCAGGCACTGCATGAGAAGTCCAGTACAGAAATCTCATTTCCCCGCTTTCAGATTTTCCCTCCTGAAACATTCACCGCAAGCTCACAAAAAAAATTGCAACAATACAAATTTCCAAGGCTATACATGGCACAATTGCCAGTTCAAGTCTTTACCTGCACGCTTACAGAAAATTACCAAATAGACAGCCACAAACGATTGTCTTGCAGGCTTGCTTTGGATAGTATCCGTGCAATAAAAAAGCCATACCCCAGAGGGAGAATTCATGCGTCGTATTTGGATCGTCACCGGCACTGTTGTTACAGTTGCCGCTGCTGCTGTCGCCTACCAGTTGAGCAAGCACTGGAAAGATTACCACTATGTTGGTACCCGCCTCATGGTGGATATGTCCCAACCGGATGCCTTGATACGCACCAGCAGTTTATCGAAGCTGCCGCGCGACTTGCTGCAAGTGCCGATAGCCAAAGATGTGCTGACTGAAGACCTGGCCTTCTACTATGAACAGAATGAAGATCGTCTGGGGTTGAACGGTGCCGTCAAACGCATTGCCTACGAGCATGATCTTGACTGGCAAGACAAGCTGTATGCCAGCATTTTCAATGAGCCGGCAGAAGTGGCTTTCTGGCGCGATGGCAAAGGTGCACTGCGTCACTATGCCGTTGTCATGCGCATGGGCCTGTTCAATAAAGCCTTGCAGGAAGCCGCCAAGGTAGCGATGAAAGATGGGCAGCTCAAACTGGCTGGCGATATCAGCACCAGCAACGGCAAAGCCCAGATCATGGCGCTGGAAGTCAATCCGCGTCGTACCCTGTTGCTGATCAGCCAGGGTGACCGTGTGGTCGTATTGTCTGACCCAGGCCTCTTGTTCGATGGCAGTAACAGCATCGTAACCGAAGCGCGTGCAGCAGTCGCCAAGTGGCTGGACCATGATGGTGCACTGTCTCTGCAATTTGACCTCGACAATATTGCACCTGCGCCCGCTCTGGCTGCGGGTACTGCAAAACATACGATGGCGATAGGCGCACCGACCATGGCACTGGGTTACGGCGCATTTGTATCCGGCTTCAAGGGCATGCGTTTTGACTTTGGTGGCAACTGGTCAACCTCGGTCTGGCTGGATGCCAAAAAAACTTCGTCAACACAGTTGCTTGATCCTTCCCTGTGGACTGCGGCACCAGCCAACCCCAGCGCATGCATCACCGTACCAATTGACTGGAGCATGGTCAATACCGTCTTGAAACAAGCAGATACCAAGCCCAAATTGCCAGATCAGGCATTGGCACCGCTGTCTGGCCCTGGCCTGGCTTGCTGGTATCGTGAATCAAATTTGTATTCCCCCGTATTTATCACCAAGCTGCCACTGAGCACTGCCAATCGCGATGCCACCTTGCAAGCCATGGCGACCTGGGCCATAGCCGGTGGTGAGCAAGCGGCACCAGGCAAAGGTACAACCAAGGCCAAGCCTGACCAGAAACTATGGCGCAATACCAAGAGCATGGCTACGCTAGCAGCCAGTGGCGACTTCGTGGTGTTTTCACCTGATGGCGGACTGGTAGAGAAAGTAGTGGATACCATCGCCCGCAGCAACCCAAGCGTGGCTGACCAGACATCTGGCGCGCAAAGCACCCTGGGCCTGATCACCCCACGCCCCTTGTCAGAAATGGCACAGCGAGAAATCTACGCTGCCCTGGCAAAACCTGAAGATGCCAATTTCCTCGAAGCTGCAAAAACACATCTCCCGGCCCGCATGAAGGCCCTGGCGACTTACCCGCCTATCCGTCTGGAACTGAGCAAGGCCCAGGCCAGCGGCAAAGCCTGGCAAAAAGTTGAATGGGTCAGCAAGGAGAAATCCAATTGAAACGCCGGCATGTACTGACTGGCATGCTCGCCACCGGCACGATGCTGGGCTGGCATAGGCTGGCGCTGGCCAACAAAGTCACGTCGCCGGTTGTGCCATTGCCTGCCGCAAATACTGCCAAAGTTGGAACAACTACTGCGCCTGTCGTCACAGCACCAACATTGACACCAGCCCAGTCGCGCAGTTGCCGCGCCTGGATGACGCGCATCATTGCCGCCCAGTTGACTGCGGGCCCGACACCGCGCTGGCAACAGCGTGACTGCGTAGGTCTCGTGCGTTTTGCAGTGGCAGAATCCCTGCGTGAGCATGATGAAAAATGGAAACGTGCGAATGGTATGCTTGGTACTGCACTGCCGCCAGAGATAGACCTTGATCAAGGTACGCAATCAGTGCGCCACCAATGGCGACTCGCTGACGGTACTCTCTCGGCCTATGTCAGCGCCATAGAAATGGTGCAGGAGAATGCCAGGTTTCGCGGTAAGGACTGCAATCTGGCAGCCCCTGGCGACCTGCTGTTCTTCGATCAGGGCGATGCCCAGCATCTGATGGTGTGGATGAACTCTTACATCGCCTATCACACTGGCACGGTCACACCAACTGACAATGGTTTGCGCGCCGTCAAGCTACGTGACCTGCAAGCCTGGCGCGATACGCGCTGGCACCCTACCCAAGATAATCCCAATTTTGCTGGCGTGTATCGCCTCAATTTCTTGTCCGCCTGAAAGCGCCCAATGAAAGCTACATACAAACAATCCCGTTATTTCACTTTATTGACAGCACTGTGTGCCTTGTTACTCTTCATGCCTGCCATAGCGCAGGATGGCGGTGGCGGCTCGTCTTTCTTCCTGCTCAGCGATGCAGCCTATGGCTCTGGCGACACCGCCATGGTGCGGCTGGAAGCCCAGGATATGGGGCAAATTTCTGAACTCGGCGGGGTAGATGTGTATGTCTATAAGGTCAAAGACCCGCTGGAATTTTTAAAGGCGCAAAAGAATTTGCATCGCATTGATGCCAAAGGCAATTACAAAGGCAAAGGCGTGTCTGATGCGCTGGCGCGTACCTGGGATAACTGGTGGGATGCCTCACGCCGCATGTGGCGCAAGCTGTTTTCATCGGATGCCAGAAAAGCCGTGACTTCACAAGCACCTGAAGTACGCCTGCATCCACTGGTCAAAGCAGCTACACCGCAACAAATGAACCCGCTGTATCAGCCGTTGAAGGCACATACGCTGGTGGACAGCTTCCGCTACCCTGTGCATATCGCCCAGCCCATACAGCCGCCCAAAGGCGTCAAACTGGATGGCAGCAGCAGTGAATTCATCACCTCACCAAAAGGCAATGTGCTGATACCACTGGGAAAAAAAGAACCCGGCCTGTATCTGGTCGAAGCCATGGTTGGCAGCTATCGCGCTGTGACCCTGGTATTTGTCTCTGACTCTATCGCTGTGACCAAAGTATCGAGCAAACAAATGCTGGTCTGGGTGGCTGACCGCCGCACCAGCCAGGCTGTGGCAGATGCAAAAACAGTGTGGACAGACGGCGCAGGTATCCTGAGTACAGGCTCTACAGATGCCAGCGGCATCGTCAATTTTGAACGCGATGCGCCTGAAAAAACTTATGTATATGGTGAAGACAGCAAAGGCGGCGTCTTCGTCGCAGAAAATTATTACTACGATAGTGAAATTTATAACACCAAGCTGTACGCGGTGACTGACCGTCCCTTGTACCGTCCGGGTGAAACTGTGTATGTGAAATTTTTGGGCCGTACTTTTGTCTCTGCCCGTGAATCGACACCCATCACCGCAGGTGAATTGAAGTTGCAGGTATTTGATGCTAACGGCTTCCCGGTGGCAGCGCAGACCTTGCAAATGACTCCACAGTCCGGTGGTGATACGGTATTCCAGTTACCTGACAATGCCGTGGCAGGTGGTTATGAATTGCGCTTTAGCTACAAGGGCAATAGCTATGGCGCAGCCTTCCGCGTCGCTGAATACCAAAAGCCGCATTTTGAAATCAATGTCATGCCCGGCAAGAAAGATTACAAAACCAATGAAGAAATCAAGGGCAAACTGCAACTGGTTTACCCGGATGGCAAACCTGTCGTCAATGCCAAGGCAGACCTGACAGTACGCGCCCAGCGCCTGACTATCGTTGAAGGTGACCTCGGCTACGCAGGCCAGTTCCCGGTACAGATGAGCACGACTACGTTTACTACCGACAGCAGCGGTTTTGTTGAATTCAAACTGCCTGCAGCGACTGAACCAAGTCGCTATATCTTGTCAGTGCTGGCTACCGATGGTGCCGCTTACCGTGTACGCTCAACAAAAGAAATTTTGGTAGAACGCGGTGCTGGCACCTATAGCCTGAAAGCCGACCGCGCCTTCTCTGCGGTTGGCGAAAACATGAACTTTGCTATGACTGCCCTACCTGTACCCGGCAATACCGTCAGCACAGTCAGTGCACCAGTAAGCTGGGATTGGGTAAGACTGGAAAACCAAAAGAAATCCAACGGCAAGCTGGCCAACGCCAGCAAATTGACACTGGCTTTTGCTGAACCTGGTACCTATACCCTGTCCGTACGTGACGCAGCAGGCAATATCCTGGGTGCGACTTCGCATTATGTCAGTGGTGCTGGTGTTAGTGCGCCACAGGGCTCGATAGAAATGGTGTTTGACAAGACCAGCTACAAGCCAGGTGAAACTGCCAGTGCGCTGATCACCTTCCCGCAGCAAGTCGATCAGGCATTGTTTACCCTGGAGCGTGACAAGGTAGAAAAAACCACCTTGATGAGCAATGCCAGTGGCTGGCTCAGCGCCAAGCGTCTGTCACCTATGCAATGGAAGGTAGAACTTCCTGTGCAGGATACTTATGGCCCTAACATCACCCTGTCGGTGGTGTATGTCAAAGGCGCTGATTATGTGTTCCAGAACTTGGGTTTGAAAGTTGAGCAGCCGCGTATCAATGTGGCTGTCAAAGCCGACAAGGCCGTCTATGCGCCAGGTGACAAAGTCACGCTGGACCTGACCGCCATGGTCGATGGCAAACCAGCCGCAGGCAGCCAGTTGACCGTTGGCGTCGTCGATGAAATGATCTATGTGCTGCAGCCTGAAATCGCACCAGACATTTCTGACTTTTTCTATCACCCACGCCGCAATAATGTACGCACCTCTGCCAGTCTGAGTTTTATCGCCTATGACCTGGCAGTGCCGCCATCCAAGCTGGCTTTGCCTGCCAACGGGCAAACCCATGAGCGCGCCATCAAGGTATTGGAAAGACCGCGTCGTGAAGACAAGGATACCGCACTGTGGCAACCAAATGTCACGACTGATGCCACAGGCCGCGCCCGTTTGACTTTCACCATGCCGGATTCGCTGACACGCTGGCGCATTACTGTACGTGCGACAGAAGCTGGTGGCAATGTAGGCCAGAACATCGCCTATGTACGTTCAGACAAAGATTTCTATGTAAAATGGACCAGCCCGAACTGGATGCGTGTGCAGGATGCACCGAATGCCAGCATTGCCATCTTCAATCAGGGCAACCAGGATGCCAGTGCCAACCTGAACATCACGGGTTCCGGCGTCAACAAGCAAGAAAGCCTGAAACTGAAACCTGGTGCGAATTTTATCTCTGTGCCTTTGAAAGCCAATGGTCTCGACAACAAAATAGAACTGTCCCTGGCTGTGGGCGGCAAGACCGTCGATGCCCTGAATGTGCCGTTGAAGATTATCCCTGTCCACTGGCTGAGCCAGCGCTCAGTCAGCGTACCTGTGACTGGCAAGGAAACAGTCCTGAAACTACCACCTGACGCCAGCAACCTGCAACTGCAATTTGCTGACAGTGCCAGCACCCAGTTCCGCCGTTTGATGGATGATTTGATCGATTACCCATATGGCTGCGTTGAGCAAACTTCCAGCCGCCTCATCCCTTACAGCCTAGCACTGCAATCAACCTTGCCTAGTGAAGAAAGACTGGCAGCACAACTAACGCAAAGACTGTATAGCTACCGCTTCCGCCTGGCGCAAATGGCCGGGCCAAACGCAACTTTTGGCTGGTGGAGTGTGCCAGAAAAAGATGGCGATGCCCTGCTGACAACCTATGCCTACTATGCTGACTGGCATGCAAGCCGTGCCTTGAAACTGTCACTGCCAGAAGGCCATTTTGACAAGCTCAATGATGTCTACCGCAAGGATGGTGTCAAGCAATCACACTGGCAACGCGCCCTGATGCTGTACTGGATGCAGGATATGGGCTTGCCGGTAAAATCCATGGCAGAGGCCCTCAGTGAAGAGCTCGGTGCCAAAGGCGCGTTTGCCAAACCTGTCGTCATCACCCCGCGTTCAGGCATGAACAGCATGATCTTTGCCAACAAGGATGATGATGTACAACACGCCATGAGTACCTTGCTTGCTGCCTATGTAGTACAGCAAAGCAAAGGCAACCTGACTGGCATTACTGTCACGACCTTGCCAGAAGCCGCAGCCCGCGTACACCAGGCCGACCTGCCTTTGGGTGAAGCCTTGCTGATACTGACTGGCAAACGCCCGGCCAGTGATGCGGCTGCAGTGCTGGAACGTGTCAGGTCAGAGTCGCCTACTATAGACCGCGCCCTGAGTCTGCTGTGGACTTACCGCGCTCTCGGTGGCAAGTCTGGCAGTAATGATCCACTGTTGCGCAATAATATGGCCAAGGTGGAACTGGAAGCTGGCTGGCAGGCGCGTGAAACCGTCACAGGTCAAAGCGTGTATCGCTGGAATACCACCGTAGCTACGCCAACACCAGCTGTCATCAAAATGGTGTCCAACCCAAGCGCCGGCATGATTGCCATTGCCCAGTTTGACAGCCGTGAACCAGAAAAATCCAGCTTGCCTGTGAAAGTGGAGCGCCGTATTTATCGTCTGGTGCCAGAAGCAATCCCTGCACCTGCCAGTGCCAGCAAGCCTGCTGTCAATCCGGCTACTGGCGCACCTGTACAACCAGTCGCAGGCAAGGCTGGCTTCAAGCTGGAATTGCTGGGTGATGGTGCCGCACTGAAGACAGATGAAGTCTATCTCGATGAAGTGGTGCTCACCCGCACCTCTGGCCCTGAACTGAACTTTGGCATTGTTGAAGTACCTTTACCACCGGGCACCTCAGCTGACCGCTCTACCTGGGGTATCAGCCTGCGTTACCCTGGCGGCAAAGACATGGAAGCGATGGAGCGTGCGCGCTACGAGCAAACACCGCGCGGCTATGCCGTGCCTGTGGATAGTCTGGATGGCCAGGTCGTGATACGTCACCTGGTACGTGCTGCACAAACCGGCAAGTTCGCCCTGCCGCCTGCACGCTACTACCGCATGTATCAGCCAGAGCAAAAAGCCTTTGAGGACAAGCCACGTGCGTTTATGGAAATCCGCTGATCCTGCCCGCAAAGCGATCAGCGTCATCAGGCTTGCCAGCGCGACAGTAGTCATGCTGGCTGCATCTGCACAACTTGCGCCAGTTGCCTATGCTGCAACTGCGGCTGCGGCTGCAGATACAGCCAGCACGGCCAGCGTCGCCTGGCTGCGTGATGGCCAGGTTGAAGTGCGTTCCCTGAATTCTCAGGACAACAAAATCGCAGAACAAAAGATACCCATGGGTAGCTTGTGGAAGTTATTTGTCTACGCCTACCTGCAAGACAATCATGTGCAGGAAGCTGCGTATACCTGCACAGCAAAAAAAGATTTGCGCAAGAATCTGCGTGAAGAACAAGAGAAAAACGAAGACCTGTATTGCTGCGAACCAGGTGAGCAGGTAGAACGCGACTCTGCCCTGGCTCGCTCATGCGCCCCCTATTTTTCACCAGCGCGCCTGGGTGTGAACGACAAGGCATGGAAAAGCTACTGGCAAACCCGCAGTGACGCCAACTGGCTGCAACGCACAGCGCAACTGCAGCCCGACACCCAAATCAGCGTAAAAGAGCTATTGGAAACCCTGAACAAGTTCTCGCCACAAGCCCGCTCAGCTGCCCGCACTGCCTTACTGGAAACCGCAGTGCAAGGCTATGGCCGCGAAGCCTGGGCACAACTGGGTACAGGCATACGTTACAAAACCTATTCCTGGCATTTGCCTGACAACAGCGCCTTTGGCGGTGCAGCAGGCTGGCTGGCGGATGGCACGCCTTTCTGGTTTGGTGCGCGTGGTTCCAGCCGCTCTACTCTCACTACCTGGGCCAGTGCGCTGGCAACTACCCTGCCTGCGCCTCGCTGGGCAGGTATCGATAATGCCGGGAATGCTGGTGACGAGGCGCATTGCGTGGATGTGGATTTTTTTGCACGCTATCCCTTGCGCGAAGTATTGTCTGTATCTGCAACAAGTGTTCCTGCACGTGCTGGAACACTGTCCGGCAAATACAGGCTGCAATTCACCAACGGCAATAGCCTGGACATCAACAGCAATGGCAGCCTGACGCTGCAACGCTCTCCAGGCATGGCTCCGCAAATCACAGGTCGCGTCAGCATCAATGACTATGTCGCCCGCGTCATAGACCGTGAAGGCGATGCCAGCAATATACAAGCTGCCCGCAGCCTTGCGATTGTTGCCCGTACCTATCTCGTACAGAACGCCACCCTCGATCACGGTTGCTGGCGCATTGTTGACAGCACGACCCGCCAGCGTGTCAGTGCCAATGCGCCCACCGATGCGGCCCTGAATGCTGCCTGGTTCACTGATGACCTGATATTGCAAGGGGCAAACGTGCGCTATCACAATGACAGCGCAGGCAGCAACCGCATGTCATTGAAAGAAGCGACAAAGCAGGCCAGCCAGGGATGGAATTTTGAGCGCATTCTGGCCACCAGTTATCCACAAGCCAGTATCGCCAGTTTCAATGGCAAATCTGATTGCAAACCGCTGGCCGCAGCCCAAACCTGGCTGACAAGCACCAGTGCCAGCAGCAAATGGCAAAGCATCTTGCGTCGCGAACCCGGTTTTGAGCATCCAGACACACCGCCTGCAATCTGCTTGCTGGCAAGTGGCAATCCCTATTCAGACCAGCGGCGCATGCGTATCTACGCCCGCGGCTGGCGCAGCCTGGACGAGCGCATCACCCTCGCCCATGAATACCTGCACCTGGCTTTACGATTTCATCCGAACGGCGCCAATGAAGACTATGTAGAAAAACTGGCACGCCGTCTCATAGAAGGAACAACATGATCAAGTTTTACACCAAGCGACTCCTTACTTGCATGACCAGCAGCCTGCTTGCCACCATGTCTTGCACTGCGATGGCAGACGCTACGATAGAGCTACCACGTGGTGGCTGGCGCAATAGTGGCGGTGAGGCGGCAGGCTTTAAACAGCCTGTGCACTACCCTGCATCCTCAGTCAATGCCGAAGGCCAGAATGAAATGGCACTCATCAAGGGGCGCATCAGTACCAATAACAAGAAAAAACCAGGCAAGCTCATCGTCAATGGTGCGGCCATGCCCTTGTCCATAGGTGAAGGTGGTGAATTTTCCCGCCCTTACTCGTTCAGCTCTGGTTCCAATAATGTAGAAGTACGTAGCCCCGATGGCAGTGATGTCAGGCGTGTGCAGTTTTTCGACACCAATACCAGCCGCCCGAATGCACGCCTGCGTGTGGTCTTGTCCTGGGATAGCGATGGTACTGACCTGGACCTGCATGTTATTTCGCCTGATGGTCAGCACGTATTCTATGGCAACCGTGTCGTGCAAAACGGTGGTGCACTGGATGTCGATGTCACCACGGGTTATGGTCCTGAAATCTATGCCAATACTGCGCCCCCCAAAGGCAGCTATCACGTTTACGTGAATTACTATGGCAGCGGCGGTGATGAAAAAAACCTGACCATCGCCAGGGTTGCCATCATCAGCCAGGAAGGCACACTGTCAGAAAAACAGCAAAGCTTTCAGGTGCCATTGCGCAAACCCGGCGAACTGACGCTAGTTAAATCCTTCACCTATCCATGATGATCATGCAAACGATAATCAAACCGTCACTGCTGGCATGCGCCCTTTTCATCACTGCTGCCAATTGTGTTGCTGAAGACAAACCCACCATTAATAGCCCGCGTGGCGGCTGGAATTATGGTGGGCTGACCGACAAATCCGGCGATACACGTGCATCCTATCCCTTGCCACCTATAGACCGCGGCACGCAAAAAAACCGCACCCTCATTCAAGGCCATATCCTTGATGCTGGCAAGCAGCGTAAACATACCCTCATCGTCAATGGCAACCCCATGGTGCTCAATTACGGCACTGATGGCCGCTATGAACGTCATTATGCGTTTGGCAGCGGCTCCAACAATATAGAAATCAAGGGACCAGACGGCAAGAGCCTGCAACGCGTGCAATATTACGAAGCCAATACCCAGCAATTGTCACCACAGTTACGCGTCATCTGCTCGTGGGATGCGCCCGAGGCAGAGGTTGACCTGCACATCATCACACCGGATGGTCAGCACGCCTTTTTTGCTGCACCGATACTGAACGGTGGCGGCGGGCTGGACGTAGACAGCGTCGATGGACCGGGACCGGAAATGTTCACCACCATCGCCCCCAAACATGGTGCCTACCATGTCTTCGTTAACTACTGGGGTAACTATGGCGCAAGCGGCTACAATTTCGATGAAGGCCAGCGCAAGCAACCCATCATCACAGCCCGCGTCACCCTGGTGTTTTATGAAAACACTGCCAAGGAAAAACGCGAAAGCTTTGTCATCCCGTTACGCAAGATCGGGGATTTGAATCTGGTGAAATCGTTCATGTTTTGAGACAAGGTTGTACTTTAGCCAAGCAAACGCAAGAATTATCCTGAAGGGAGAACTGCATCATGCGGCAACATGCGTTGATCAGTTGCACAGTTCTTCCCTTGCTGCTTGCCGCAGGTATTACGGCATTTGCACAACCCGCCATCATCAAAAGACTTGATGGTTCCAGCATTTCCTCCCAAACCATAGAAGAAAAAATCAGTCACATGATGGCTGCCTCGTGTGTCACCGGGCTAAATATCGCCATCCTCAACGACAACAAAATTGTTTATACAAAGAGCTTTGGCTTACGCGATAAAGAAAAGCAATTGCCACTGACGACAGACACCATCATGTACGGCGCGTCTTTCACCAAGGCAGTATTTGCCACGCTGGTGGCGCAGCTAGTGGTCGAAGGCGTACTTGATCTGGACGCACCGATACAAAAATATCTGCCCAAACCCTTGCCAGACTATGACAATTACCGTGACCTGGCAGATGATCCGCGCTATCTGACCATTACACTGCGCATGCTGCTGAACCACACTGCAGGCTTTGCCAATTTCCGCTGGCTCAACCACGGCAAGAAACTGGAGATTAAATTTGCACCTGGCAGCAGATATGCGTATTCAGGCGAAGGCATCAATCTTGCGCAATTCGTCGTTGAGACCGTCACTAAAAGAAGCGCAGGAACATTAATCCAGGAGCGCATTTTCAATCCACTGGCCATGCATAACACCAGCCTGCAATGGCAAGACAGTTTTAATGACAAGCTGGCGGTCGGTCACGATGAAAAAGAAAAACCTCTGGGCCATGTAAAAAGAAAAAAAGTAAATGCCGCGGGTTCCATGGACACGAGCCTCAATGATTATGCTCATTTCATGGAGGGTGTCATGCAGGCGAGCATCATCAGCAAAGAAGCAAAAGCCATCATGCTTGCGCCGCAGATTGCCATTACCACACCCAGCCAGTTTCCCACCTTATCAACTGCATCAACAGATGAAAACAAAAACATACAGCTGGCTTATGGCCTGGGCTGGGGTATTTTTCAAACACCTTATGGCAAAGCCTATTTTAAAGAAGGCCATGATGACGGCTGGGAAAACCATTCTGTCGTTTTTGATGAGCAAAAAACTGGTGTAGTCATCATGAGTAATAGCGCCAACGGTGATGGCATCTTCAAAGAGCTGCTGGCATTACTAATACAGGATGTGTACACGCCATGGAAATGGGAGGGGTATTTACCTACGCGATGCAGGTAAGCTTGAAGCGCGGCTAGCACTGTTAACACTGAAGCAGTGGTGAAGGCCCATCTGTAATAAGGCAATCATTTATTTAATTGCCAGACCAATCCGGTTCATACGAAGCGAGTCAATTCCAAATGAAAACCAGACCATCTCTGCTTGGGCGTAGATTTTCTCTCTAGGAACTGGACCAAAATGACGGCTATCCAGACTATTATTCCGGTTATCACCTAGCACAAAATAGCTGTCCGGCGGCACAATATAGGGCTGCTCACTTATTGGCACGGATTTATTCAGATCATAGAAGGAGTGCGCATCCGGAATCGCCTTGCCATTGATGAACAGCTTATTATCATGCAAGTCCACCTGCTCACCCGGCAAGCCTACGATACGTTTCACATACTTGAACTCAGGCTTTGCAGGATTCTGCAACACCACTACATCGCCACGCTGCGGATTGTGGTTCTGAAATGCCAGGGTATTGGCAATGAATTTGTCACCGACCAGCAGCGTAGTTTCCATCGACGCACCTGGCACATTGAACACATCATAACCAAAC
>Ga0207952_1000386_pt1 | contig 37750 bp, 68 predicted proteins | sample SubbioR12Aug_8Ca_FD_184831 | JGI IMG/M metagenome (GOLD analysis project Ga0207952, IMG submission 184831) | Serpentinite rock and fluid subsurface biosphere microbial communities from McLaughlin Reserve, California, USA - CR12Aug_8Ca (SPAdes) | ecosystem: Environmental > Terrestrial > Deep... | reverse complement strand
TCATACCGCTATTTTTATGGAATAGATCGGAGTCACGATCTGATATTCGTCATATGGATTCTAAATTGGAATCGACTCGTGAATTGGTTAGGGCGATACATGACGAGGTTAAAGATTTTCATAGCAGACTGTGTAAAATCGAAGAGAAAAGAAGGTAGACTAACTTAAAGAAAATATTAGCATTGTATGAAAATCCTGATAAGTCTAGATTTTACTTGTCAGTTTTTTCATTATGATTCTCCTCGCCCCTGGGAATTCTCTCAGGGGTTCTTTTTTTCATCTGATGAAGGAGAAAGATCAATATTCACGCCTGTCTCAGCCTTGATGACCTCTTCAGCCGCTTCCTCAACTGCATTGTCATGGCCAAGATATTTTACAGATATCACGCCCGCGCTCGCAGCGATCACTAGAATGCAGATAAGAACGATGATTCCTGCGTCATACATTTTCATATAGTTACTCCTAGACTTGAATCTCAGAGATTACAAGACTAGTAAACGCACTGCCGCCCGATAGCTGAGTTCCGGAAGTATTAGCGTTTACGTATACGTTCCCACCAGATTGAACAGTGGTATACAGATCAAAAGTAATAGCCGATGTTCCCCCCGCTGTCATGTAATATCTGATAGGGATAGTCATCGGAAGGTTGGCGGCTGAACCACTTTGCCACGCTGTACCAAACCCATTGCCTGCTGAGTTTTGTATGATATAGGCAGAAACAAAGTTACCCCCGCTTGTACATACTAGATTTCCTTCAATCAATAATATATTGCTTGCATTAGTTGGCGTGATGCTAACACTCACAACGGATGTGCCAGTTGAAGTAGTGGGTTGGGTGGTAATTGCTGTTATTGATGATGTTACGGTTTGGGCTGCCGTTTTATTTACTCTGACTTGTTGTACTAATTTTCCTCCCGAAGGCGTTTGCCAAGTCTGAGGTGCATATGCGCCATTAGATGTTAAAACCTGGCCTGCTGTACCTGCGCCTTGTCCAGAAATATATGTATTTGATGCTCCATTGGAAATAGTCAATCCTGAATTGATTGTAGCATTTGAATTCATAGTCAGATTGGTATATGTAAGCGTTCCTGTGCCATCAATGACTGCACTTACAGAACCACTAACAAAACATGTATAAAGAGCTACTGCAGATCCTGCGCCAATACTAATTGCTTTTGATGCGCCGGCAACAAATAGACCCATCTCTTCAGAGTAGCTAGCAGTATTTGCTGTTGTAATGCAAACTTGTGCTGCAGCCATATGATAGTTATTTTGTCCACCATTTCCTGAAGCTGAGTTAGATAAAGAAATACCATTGGCAAAAGAGCTGTAATTGGGGCCAAAAAATCCTGTGCCTGAGACAGTATTTGCAGTAGTAGATAGGCCTGAATTTAAAAAAAATGTATAAAGAGTTCTTAATTGTCCTGCCCCACTATGAGCAAAAAGTGCAATTCCAGTTGTAGCGATATCTCCCGAGCAATATAAAAACTCAATGAGACTAGATGATGAAGATGAAGAAAAAGTGACTCCAGTATTGTCAGTGCAATTCAAATAACATTTATCTAAAATTACTTGAGAAGCCGACGATCCTGTAACTGCTAGAGCCGCAGCACTATTTGTTTCAAGACAAATTCCTTGTATGCCGACTATTCCTGCTGATGTAAAAGTACATGTTCCTTTAATAACTACATTGGGAATTGTTCCTGTGTTTTGATTAAACATAGAACTCGGCCCATATGCACATAGATTCACGCCTGCTGCCAGCGTTAGATTCTCTGTATATGTCCCTGGCTGGATAAAGACTGTCTGATTGCCTCCGGCTCCTGCCGCTGCATTGATAGCCGTTTGAATTGAGGTATAATTCGCACCGTCTGTAAGACCCCCAGCACTTACGATGAATCTCGCTGTGTGAAGATCGGTGATTACGGCTGTATTTACTACCGCTGTGATGTTTGGAGAAGAATACCCAAAAGTGATTGAGCTGTTGGGTGAAGTAAGAGTGCCTTTATTAATATGAGTTCCGCCAGCGTTCAATGCAGTAGAGCCTATCCAAAGATCGGCATCAACGACTAGACCATTGGATTCGGAAGCAGTATGTGCTCCTGCTCTTGAAAAATCAGCATTCAAGCCGTACAAGACATCGTTTTTTATACCAGCCATTATATACCTGCTACAACGGATACATATGTAACGCAGCCGTTCCAATTGATTACTGTTCCAAGAGAGCCCGTAGCCCTCAAAATAACATCATTGCCCGAGGCAACGAAAGTAAATGACGCACCTGCTAACACTAAATCACTGTTGATGACATCGTCGCTAATATCGATTAATGTTGCTGTCGCTCCATCTGTACGTACAACTGCAAAAGATGTGCCCCCAACACCTGATTGGGTTGCTGCTTTTCCTGCCACATTTGCATTCAAAGTATAGGTAGCAGCAGAAGCACCGAGCGACAATGTTACAAGATCCGCTGTGCCGGTATTGATCGTTTGTCCTGTACCACAGGTTGTGGGTTGAGCTAAGCCAAAGAACACTGTGTTTGTGGCTATATTACCTCGGGTTATTATGCCTGGCGCTGTAGGATCTTCAAATAAATTTACATTGCCTGAGCCATCTGGAGGTACGGGATTTGTACCGGTATCACCAGTAAATTCTACAACTGATCCAGGAGGAGGAGGACTTGCAGAAGGATCTCTAAAAAATTGACTCATTTGTCCTCACAATATTAGCGATAACCAGCGATCTGCAACTCTGTGCTCGTTGTAGATGTCCTTCCGTAAATAATCTGTCCTTTTCGACCATAAAGTGTTCCCGCGCCATTCGAAGCGTTGTCAGCATGATTGGTTTGGAAATCGATGATAAGTGTTGCCCCTGGAGGCCAATAATCATGTTTATTGACTCCATCATAGCTAATATCAACCCCTGTCGTCGTACTGGGATTGAAAATCTTCATGATCTTGATATCGTCTGAAAACCCAGATCCATTAAGAGACTGAAAGCTTCCCGTAAGCGTTGTTAAGTCAAAAGATACGGCAGGGATTGCCTGGAAAGATGAAATATCAGCCATTATTTTTTCCTTAAATGTTTCAGGGTTTGAGCCAAAGTTGCTTCTTTACGCAACTTTGGACTCTTGGAATGCTCGGCTTTCTTGATTTTGGATTCTGGAATCTTTTTCCCTTCAGGCACGCCAAGCTTTTTATGTAGCTTGCCTTTACTCTTAGGCCCAAGGGCATCTTGAATCCAATTTTTCTTCATACAGCTTCCATTATAGGCTCTACTTTAGATTCATCTTTAGCTTGAGCCGTGGCTTGAGCTTCTTGCTGAGCTTTTACGTTATCCTCGATTTGCCCAAGTTGCTTTTGGCATTGGAATAACATCTCTTTGGCCACAGGCAGTGGTGTGCCATTTTCAAAAAATATAAAGCCTTTTTTCCCATCTACAGTGTAGGAAAATAACTGCATGCCCATCATATTTTCAAACATCAACTCGTTCCTATTTAAAAGTTTCTAAATTCATCTGTAGCTGCATCACTTGTGTAAATACCCTCATCGTTTTTGAGACGGTTTTTACTCTTGAGCGATTGATTCAACGCTCCCATGAGTGCTTCTTTAGAATTTAAAATACAATGTCCAGCGGAATCTTTCAAAGATCTTTTGTCATATAAATTCATGACTTCTTTGACTTTTCCAGTGTGGGGGATTTCTCCCCCACTACCCATTCCATCATAGAGGGATGATTTCTTAGCCATTAATTACCTCAACATGCTTCCATGTTTCATTATGCTTTATGCGAGATATCACTTTCGGTGAAACTCCAAACATCCTAGCGATTTCACTGCCTTGTATTTTATCATTCAGCATAAACTTTATTTTTTCAACTTGTTCTTCAGTTAATTTAGCTACTTTTAGTTGGCTTCCATTAGGAGTATTTGATCTGCCTTTCTTTATTTTGTCTTGTGTATTTTCTTTATATGTTCCAAGCCACAAGTGCTCTGGATTTGTACATTTTGTGTTGTCACAAGTATGACAAACAAGAACCCCTTTTGGAATCGGCCCATTATGTACTATCCATGAGGCTCTATGAGCTTTAAGATAAGGACGAATTCCTAATATTGCATACCCTCGAACTACACATCCCTTCCAATCCCAGCAGCCTTCCTGTTTAACAACATTCTTTTCATAATTTTTTTTTATTCTAGCAAGATTGGCTTCTTCTGATAGTTCAGAATTTTTTGTCCTACCCTTTAAACCCTTCCAACTCCTGCATTTAAAAGAGCAAAATCTAGGCGGTTTACCCTTATTGCATCTTCTCCACTTATATTTTTGCCCACATGTCTCGCACTCTGATATTCCGTGCATATAATCCTCCTATGGTTTAGGGACATTAAACCATAGGGAGTAATTAGAATCAAACCTAGGTCTGCCGGACAATCAGATAGTCAAATGTGGAGACGTCTGTAGCTACGGCAGCACCAGCTGCGCTATAAGCTGCGATGGTGAAGCTTGCGCCTGCGCTGATAGTAGTGATCGGGAATCCCAATGCTGGCGAGCCATTCAAGGCTGATCTTGTTACGAAGATCCTATCACCTGCTGCGATGTTGGTATTAGCCACGGTTACAGTTCCAGCAACAAGAGTAGCTCTGCCGATGAAGTCGGTTACTGCACCGCCATTCATCGAGATCTTAGTTGCAACTGATGTCAAGTTAAAGTCTGTAGCACAGTTTACAGCACCTGATCCTGCTGTAATATTGACCGCAGTAGCACCAGTTGTATTACCGATTGTAATAGTCTTAGCAGCGGCATCAGCTCCGATATTGATCGCGCCTGTTCCTGTGACAATCCCAAAACTTCCATTGGTTGTAGTCCAAGCACATGCTCCGCTACCAGAGTTGACATTAACGGCGGTTGCTCCTGTCACGTTACCGATAGTAATCGTTTTGGCAGCGGCATCAGCTCCGATGTTGATTGCGCCTGTTCCAGTAACAAGTCCAAATGTGCCATTAGTAGTGGTATATGTAGAGCCACCAGTTCCGGTATTGATATTCACGGCTGTTGCGCCTGTGATGTTACCGATAGTGATGGTCTTAGCAATTGCTGTACCAATGTTCAATGCACCTGTACCTGCATCGATTACAACACTTGTAGCGCCCGTTTGGTTACCAATTGTTATAGTCTTGGCGGCGGCATCAGCCCCGATGTTGATTGCACCTGTACCTGTAACTAAGCCAAAGCTACCGTTTGTGGTTGTCCAAGCACATGCCCCAGTTCCTGAGTTCACGTTGACGGCAGTCGCGCCAGTGATATTACCAATGGTAATCGTTTTCGCGGCGGCATCAGCCCCAAGGTTAATAGCTCCGGTACCAGTCACCAGGCCGAATGAACCATTAGTTGTCGTCCAAGCGCAAGCACCTGTGCCCGAATTGACGTTTACGGCTGTGGCACCAGTAACGTTACCGATAGTCACTGTGTGAGCAATGGCGTTCGTACCAATGTTAAGAGCGCCTGTACCACAGTTTACAACAACTGATGTAGCACCTGTAGAGTTACCAATGGTAATTGTATGTGCGGCGGCATCAGCTCCAATATTAATAGCTCCCGTACCAGTCACCAACGAGAACGTTCCGTTTGTAGTCGTATAGGTTGAACCGCCTGTACCTGCTGTGATGTTAACCGCAGTCGCTCCAGTAGCATTACCAATGGTGATTGTTTTGGCAATCGCAGTACCGATATTGATTGCTCCTGTACCCGAATCAACGGTAACGCTGGTTGCACCAGTCTGATTACCGATGACGATCGGTTGTGCAATTGCGTTGGCTCCGACTGAGATCCCTGCTGTTCCACCATTAAGAACGACTTGTGTGGCGCCTGTAGAGTTACCCAAAGTAATTACTCGTGCGGCGGCACCTGTACCAATATTAATATTTTGAGCTACGGCATCATTGCCAATTGAGATCACGCCAGCCGAGGAATTAATCTCAACAACGCCTGCGCCATCGATAAGGACGGTATCGGCAGATGTTAAGGTGATGTCCCCTGCGCCTGTTGTTGCAACCGCAAATGATCCTGTACCTGTATTGATAGCTACCGCCGTTGCGCCTGTAACGTTACCAATGGTAATTACACGTGCACCGGCTCCAGTACCGATATTTACTGCACCAGTTGAAGCATCAGAGGCCAGGTTAAGAGCTGTTGCGCCAGTAGTGATGGTTGCGCTTGCAGTGCCTGTGATGAGACCTGAGAAATTAGCTGTTGTACCAATAACCGCAGTAAATGACCCAGCAGCTGGAGTTGTACCACCGATTGCTGGAGGAGCTGCAAATACCGCAGCGAGGTTAGATGGTTGTACTGCAAGAGCCGTGACCCCAGGGACTGTTGCTGTTCCTGCTACGGCCTGCGCATCTGTAGCTAGGTTGGTAATCCCTGTAACGCCTGTTTGAGCAATAGGGGCTCCGGCTACGGCTACGGAATTGATATAGGTGAAAACGTCATTAGCTGTGCCAACATAGTATGCGGCAGGAGCTGTTCCTGTAGAGAGTTCTGCATAAGTAGCAAGTTCAACTATACCTGTTGAGGTTGTTGTTGCTACTGGGTTTGCTCCAACATCCCAGATGCCGTTACCAGTAGTTTCATAGATAACAGGTGGATTTACAGAGCCATCAGACCATCGAGTTCCGATAGGATAAATGTCATTAGTTGTAGGAGCACGATTAGCAGTGATGAGGACAGGGTTTTGAAAGAAGTTGATGCCTGTATATCCGAGTGGGTTTTGACCCATTGAATTTGATGTCATAGTTCGAACCTAAGTAAAAATTTCAGACTAAAATTGTTACGAAGGCGAACGTAGCTACAGCCTACAGGATCAAGATAGCGACTTCTTGTTACGCTGAGCCCAATGTACAAAATAAAGTTTTAGATTGCTACGAAAAATTAATCCATATTGCCAGGAATTGTGCACAATGATAAGTTGTTAGCCTCAAATAAGAGAGTAAAATATGCAGAAGATAACAGAAAAATATTTAGCTATTCGGATAGATGGAGACCTTCATCGCAGAGCAAAATTGCAAGCCTATAAAGAAGGTAAGAGCATCCAAGAATGGCTAGCCCATGTCATAGAGAATAAGTTGAAGGATAAACGCTCTACATGTATTCGTCTTTGTGAAGCTTGTGGCAAATGGAATTTGAAAGGGACTCAAATGGCTATGATCGGTAAATGTGAAGAATGTGGTCATGATGATATCGCTGTGTTTCCTTGTTGGGAGAAAAAATGAAGAAATATCCTTCTCAAGAAGAAATTGATGAATTACATAGACTAATTCTTGTCTTTGCCATCGCAAATGGTTGGAGCAGATCTGCCGTTTTAGCTTTTTTAAAGATTTCTTTTGTTGGGACTATGGCAATGGCAAATTATTCTGATGAATTTTTCGACAAAACATGTGAAAGGATGAAGGAGAAATTTAAAAATCATCCTATGAGAAATTCACAAAAAAGGGAGAAAAATGACTGAAAAAATCATAACGATTCTTGATTTAAAAATAAGAGATGCAAATTTTTCTGCTAGAACAGAGAACTGTTTAAGGAGAATTAATATCCTTACGATTAATGATTTAATAAAATGGACTTCTTCTGAATTAATGAAGGAAAGGAATTTTGGCAAAAGATCATTATTTGAAATTAGATTATTTTTAAATGAAAGAGGACTTTGTTTGGCTGATGAGACCAAGATGAAGGAAAGAATTAGCAAAATTCCGTACAGTTTGGCCAATGTGAAAATGCAAATAGAAGAAATTGAAAACCTTGCATGGAATCTTAAAAAACATTTTATAGAATTAGAAAAAGAACTAGTAGATATTCAAAAGATTCAGGAATTTCTTTCACAAGAAAAAACGCAAGAAGATGAAGCGAAGGAAAGAGATTGATCTTAAATGTCTGAATATTATAGACTAGTGATATACAAGGAGAGAGGTTATGGAATGGACACAATTTCTAATTTTGATCGTGACTTTTGCGGGCTTATTTTTTTGGAACAGATCAGAATCACGTTCAGATAATCGAGAATTAAGAGCAGAAACAATGGTGATCCTGCGAGCAATAGAAACCGAAATGAAGGACTTCCACGGTAGACTTTGCGCCATTGAAGAGAGTAGAAAATGAACTGGACAATGGCTCTCGAAATCGTAGGATTTATCGGCGGCATAGCAACATTTATTGGGTTAATGTTGGCCCCTATGTTTTATCTTGGATCAAAAATAGATGGAATCCATAAAGACTTGAGCGAAATCAATGGCAGACTTTGCACATTAGAGGAAAGGAGTAAGAAATGATCTGGCCTATTATTTTATGTATCTTGATCTTATCTTGGGGAATTTATTGGAGTGTCCCTCATGGAAAATAAGGTTAATTGGGAAAAAATCGGCATATATTTTGTTGCTGTAGCTACATTTTTCACAATCATGATCTATTTAGCTGACATGAAGGAAAGAATTGCTAAGCTCGAAGTTAAAGTTGAACATCTTGAGGTAAAGAAATGAAAAAGTTTTATATGGTTATTTTAATGATTTTGACTGTCATGAATACTTATATGGCTATAGCTCAATATCGTGGGCAATCAGAATTCATGCATGAACATTTTTACGAGATCGCAACAACTCTTAAGATCATGAAAAAGAATCAGGATACGATGTTTTTCGATGTGAAAATGATGAAAGCGCATGAAGGACTCGGCTTATGAAATGCGTTGATACGGATAGCCACCTTGACGAATCAATTCATAAAAGGCCGCCCCCAGTGATGGAATCTTACCTTGCCACCACTTTCCAAAACGATTCTCGCCTTTTGTCTTCGCGGGAATTGCGCCTTGTTGAAACACGCGGAAAACTCCAGGTGGAACGCCTTGATATCCATAAACAGCTCCTGATTGGAATCGGACTAGGAGTGAGCCGCTCTTTGGATTGTAGTTGAATCCGTAGATGTTACTCGAATCGATAGGCGCTTGTTGAATGCCTCCTTCTTGACCTCTGAGACCTTGAGGCATTGTCCTATTGAGACGATCCAATGTTGATTGGAGCATCTCTGGATTCTGCAAGATAGAGTTGAGAGCAGGGTCTGGATAAGTACGAAGATAATTGACAAAGGCATCTTCTTGGCCGCCAGCTAGAATCCAAAGTAGTTCGGCTCCTACAGGTATTGGAGCTTCAACTTGCGGCTCTCCTTGAGCAGGTTCTTGACCTGCTTGACCTTCCATGAGAAAGTTCATGGTTTCGGTTAAGAAGTTAGCTACTTCTTGAGCTTCCGCATCATCCAATTCATCGAATGATCCTTCGATTTGATCTATGAATTGAATAAGCAATCGCAGAAGTTCATCCACCTTGGCCTCTCATTTGCCTTAGCGCTTCGGTAAGCTGCTGCATGGTCGACAGTAAAGCTGCTTTACCTTGACCGCCTTGTTGAGATTCTTCGAATTGACGGGTCAATTCTTCTCTAGAAAGTTCAGATTTAGGTTTTTTAGAACGTAATCTTTCATTAAATGCTTGGAGAGTAGCTTGTCTTTTTTCTTCATCGGTTAATGTAGGTTCTTGTTCTTGGGATGGCCTTCTTTCAGAGCCTATTCCTAATGCTCCTCCTAAAAGTGCAGATGCTCCTCCTTTCAATATTTTTCCTGGAATAGCCGCATTTGCCACCTGACTTCTAGTTGCCATTTCGTCAGGTCTTAATGTTCCTTCGGCAGCTCTAGATTCTTGCTGTTGTTTAAAATCTTTTTGAGCACTGTTTTCAAATTTATCAATGAGATAATCCAATGCGCGATTAGCATCTACTCCATAACTCAAAGCTTTAGAGAAATAATTCTCAAAACCAGGGTTTGCTTTCGCAAGAGCTTTCCTAGCCAAAGAAGCTGGCAAATATTTTAAAACTCCAAAAATAGCAGAAGCCATATTTTCTCCTTAAAGTGCTTCAAATAATAAATCACCAAGAAATGATTCACTTACGGTTCTTTTCATTTGTCTTTTTTGTTCTGGCGTAAGAGCGATTTCCTTGGCATTTACAAGTTCCTGCACTCTTTTCTTAAATTGTTGAATATCTAGTTGCTTATTTCTCAACATATATTCGATCGAAAAAAGATTGTCTTTAGGTGTGATCGATCGAATGATTTTGTCTAAAGTCGTTGTATCAATATTATTTTGCGTTGATTTCTGAGAGATTTTCTTGGTTTTTGCAATCATGTCAGATATAGACTTATTTTCTAGAGGAGACAATATATTTGCAGCTTCTAGAGGCGTAATCCCTAAAGCTGCTGATGCGATATCATTAAATTGCTCCCCAAACCCATATTTTTCAAATTCCTTCTTTTGTTCTCTCAGATCTGTGATTTTTGATTGCTTACTTGCAAATTGATTCCAAAAAGATCCGGTTGCATTCGTTTGAGTTACAGTTTTCCCTAGTTCTGTAGCGATATTGCTCATTTCAAGAGCAACCGCAGCAGGATTCATGCCTAATGCTCCAACTCTATATTCTCCCTGATCTAAGAGAGCTTGTTGGATCTCTCCGGCCACAGCTTTAAAGCTTTTTTGACCAAGCGGGCCCGACTGCAATTGTAAAGCAAATCGCCCATTTTCACCTCCAAAATCATCCTTAAAGGCTTGAATTTTTGTTGCTTGCGCTGCTCGATTTTGAGCCAATTCCTTCGCAGCTAACGAAGTTGCTTCTTGGGGATCTTGAGTAATACCCTGATCTAAATAATCTTTGGCTAATGAATTAATCTGATTGAAGCCAGGTTCTTGCAAAACGGTTTCTTTATAATTAGCAATATCTGAGGGACTTACAAAACCGCTTTCAGGAGCTGCTAGATTAGGAACACCTGATGCTGAATGTCTATTTTGACCTTCTGTTCCTAGATTTGGTTTCTCAATATTAGGAGATCCTGCTCCTCCTTGCTCGCCTCGTGCTAAGAAATTTTGTTTTTGTATTTGCTGATTAAGTATTGGAGCCATCGTATAAAGATGTTGAGGAGTAATACCAGGAAGTCCAGCCGCTTCCGTAAATATATCTAAAGGAGATAATTTTTCAGTTTTAGATTTTTCACTGAGTTTCTTTAATCCAGAAGCAAGTCTCGTGCGTTCTACCTCTTTAGGAAGCTGCTCGCTTAAACCTTGACCGAGACCTTTGCCTATACGACCGAATACATTCCCGGCGTATGGGTCATTTATGATTTGTACCACCTTAACCTCCCTGACCTTGTTGATTGCCATAAATCTGTGAAGTATTGGCTCGTCTATTTTTCAACCAATTGCTTGCTGCTCCTCCTACGAAACCGCCTAATCCTCCAAAGCCTCCTGTGCCAGCCTGACCCAGTCCTTGCATAGCAGTATCGATAAAACCTGGCTGTCCTGCTGTATAAAGATTTTCATTGAATGATGGGTTTAAGCCACCTTGAGCGAAGCCTTGCAATCCTTGAGCACTTTGCTGTCTTAGTTGCGCTCTAATCGCTCCAAGACGCTCGCTAAGATCCGTACCTGCTCCAACTGCTGCGTTGCGAAAGCCACTGCTTGAAAGACCTCCTGAGCCCATCCCAGCAAATTGTTCGGAAAGACCAGGGATGATTTGCTCATTGAACCTTCGCATTTCTGGAGCAGCAAAAGCTTGGAAATCGGCTGGGTTATCACTCAAATTACCGCGATAATAATCCGCAACATCTCCAAACGCTCCGCCTGCTCCTTGGCCACGAATAGAGTTGTAATATTGTTGGGCTAATCCTTGTTGCTCTGGATTTAGCGTAGATCTTTGTTGATACTTCCCAGGAGTTCCTCGGAAAAATTTACCTATCTCTTTGAAAAGTCCCATAATTTACCTATAATTCCTGTGTATATTCAATGAAGGCATATGCCCTATCAAATGCTTGAGGTGATGTAATGACCAACTGTGTTGCGTTCATGATTACATCATTGCCACTTATTACTCTTGCTGTAAAGCCTACAGAATCCGTTCCTGCTACCCATAGATCTATAAGCGTGAAATTTGCATCGAATGTGACTCCATGGTTTACTCCTGCATTAACGCCAGCTACTAATGGGCCTACATTCACAACTTTTCTTAGAACCTGACGAAAATTGGAACCTGTATTACCTGCTGGTGTATTTGCTCCAGGAATGAACGCTTGCCCACTGAGAAGCTCTTCATCAAGCAGCCATCCGATTGTACGAATATTGACGGCATTGGAGATCTTCTTCAAATGCTCAACAAGGAATGCTCTTCCGTCTTCCCATTTCTCAGGAACGGTATCGTAGACCGGAACGAAGGATTCGAATTCTTGTGAGGTTTGTGAGGTCATAATTGAAGAACCATAACGCTGAATTCAGAATCTGTTAAAACATTCGCATGATCTCGGCTAAAAACCTGAAAAGTTGTTGCTGTTAGAGGAATGCCCATTAAAATAGTCGCTGGATTGCTGCCTGCTTTATTAGATGCAGCAAATATGGAATAATTCGCGGCTCCGGCAGGATCAAGAACATTCGCTGAAAGCACAAAATCGTATCTTCCTGTGCTTACATTTGTACATGAAAATATATTTGAGGGAGTTCCGATAGCTACTCCAGTACTAGAATATGATCCAAAAGCTTTAATAGGTAGCATAGGGAATTCAGGTGTGCCAGCAAGACCATCTCTTCTCCATATGGGCTTTGTGATAGATGCTGTAGTAACGGCATACATATCCCCAAATCCAGCCGCTGGAGTAGGAGCAGCTAGACTCCCTGGTAAGGTGACTTTCTTATGGAATCCATTGTTTGTAGTCAGATCAGAGAACTGGAAGTGATCGATCCCAAAGCTATCATCGGCTTTGTTGGTATTACCTGATAAGATCGGAGCACTAACGCTTAAGTCGTCTGTGGCCACGGGTTGGTTACGAATATATGATGCCATAATTTACCTAAATATTATTGAGTTGTGTTCCTGCTGGTCTTATCCACAAAATTTGATAATCGATTTGTACGTCTGATTCTTGCTCAACGCTGATAAGTTGTGCCTTGGATAGAGTCCATTGCAGGGTGACAAAATGCCCCCACATTGAACAAAAGACTCTTTGGTTATTCTTTATGCTAGGCATTCCTGCTCCTTGAAACGTATTGACTGTAGTATTGAAAAAGGGATCTGGCAAAAACGTTACAGGGTTAACATTCTCTGGCAAAATATTGACTGGGCTGCTGTTATTGTAGTTGAGATAGACATTGAGAGTGATCGCCCCACTTTCTGTGGTATCAGTCAAAAGATCTATATATCCTAATTGAATGTTTTGCCCTTGCTCTAGGAAGTTGAATTTCTTGCTAACGATACTAAAACCGTCTCTAACGGCGATTTGTCCTCCGCCTTGATATGTTCCTGGAGCATCGGTTTGAGGAATGGTAAAATCGAGTGTAACAGGTGAATACTTCCAAAGCTGGAAGGTATCTAAAGGGCTGCTGGTAGGATCAATGAATACGGCAAAAGCATTAGTGTAACTCCAAGTCCCAGCGCCTGCGTAGGCAGTGAAATTTGTAGAGTCAATGCCATCTAGAGTAAATGTATTTACGCCCGTTACCGTAATGATATAGCTCAATCCATTGAGTTCTACCATTCCGGTCACACCTGAGATATCGATTCTAGAACCTGTCAAAAGACCATGGTTAGTACTTGTGATCTGACATGGGTTGGCTTGTGTTGCTCCTGTAATAGCACCAGTTCTAGGACTGTTTAGACTAGCTGCATAAGGATCAGTAGATGGTAAATCATGAATGGTGATCACCTGACCCGTCACAAGATTATGGTTAGGGCTTGTGACGATCGTAGGCGTAGTGGTAGCTCCTACGATGTTGGTGATGAAAAGAGTAACATCATTAGTAGTTTTTGGAGACAGATTAGACGAAAGTTTATGAACGTATCCTTGCTGATTTCCTCCTACAATGAAAGGAAATTGAGCTGGAACATCTAGCCATGGAAAGTTAGCTTTATTCCATGTGGAATCGGCTGTTATCCATGTACGCGCTACGGCTTCTTGGTAAGTTCCTAATGCTGTCAAAGAGTCTGTAAAGATAGCCCAGGAGTCATTCTCATAGTTATAGACTAATCGACGGTTGGGAAACTTCTGACCTGGAGTCGATGCAGGATTGTAAACGTAAGTCCAATAAGCAAGTCTTTCTTGAAAATCTCTAATGCCATGGACTCGTTTTGTTCCTTCGCTTTCATTTTTGAATTCAAAGACAAGATCGGGAATCTTGATATCGATCCTTTCAGACTTGAAGCTGTCGCATTCAACAACTCCTTTGTCTCCTATTCCGATAAGTGATGTGTCGAACTGGACAGCACTGAAAGTACTTTCTGAGCCGAGCTCACTATTAACTTTTTCAATCTGGAAAGGAGCAATAGAGCGCCCAGTATAACGCAGCTGCCAAGTACTGCGCTCACAGTAAATAACCAAATTATCACGGACGAAGCCAACTGCAACGATACTTTCAGAAGTCGGGATGTCAAGAAATCCTCCTTGTCCTCGTATGTCATCACGCCATGCATTAGCATTTACAGGCGTTACAATCGCACTTGGTGTGCTAAATGGCGTTCCGATTGCTGCCCATCGTATTCGATTGGTATAAGCAACGGAAGTGGCTAAATTCGCGCCTTCCAATGTATTGAATGTTACAAGCCTTCCTCTAAATGGCAACATGGCGAGACATTGAGCTAGAACCTCACCTGCTGCATTGATCGTAGGGGCAAAATTTATCCAGGTAGTGCCGTTGGTATAGCGAATAGGATCGCCTGTGATTCCTGAAAAGTTCGTGACCCAAAATATCTTTTGGTTACCATCGCCCACCCAATAGTTTGTAGACCAGAAGAAATTCGAATCAGCATCAGGTAATGTCCCGCTCCAGGTAGTTCCTGGAATAAATTCTTGCCAACCTGTTCCTACGAATCTGTAGGCATAGAACGTATCGAAGGCGATAAGTTGCTCGATATTGATTGAATTCAGCTCTCTAGAACGAAGCCCCATCACAGGAAGGCCAGGGAAATAATTGAAGCTGATGGTTGTTGCCACTCCAGCTCCAGCTCCCATAATTGTCACGCTACCTGTTTGATAGTTTATAGTCCCTGTAACCCCACTAGGAGGAGCAGTAGCTAAAGTTCCATCACCTTGATCGATTAGTATAACTCCTCCTATATCGATCACTACGCTTCCAGGCTCAATCTGAGCAGTAGCTTCAGGAACGATAGGAGGTGCTAGAGTTGACCAGATGGTAAATGTCCAAGGATCGGCCCCAGAAAGGCCAAGAGATAGCCCTGTTAAGACTCTACGCAATCTTCCTACAAGATCTAGTCCCTGACGTCTTTTGATTCTTTCACGCCATACATAAGCATTCTCTAAAACAGGATAGGCATCATCAGGCAAGATGAAATCCTGCCTGCTTTGCACAAGCCCCGTCTCCATTTTGCGAATGTAAAGCGGTTTATATGACACTAATACCAGTTCCCCCAGCTTCCCCAATAATTTCCTTGTCCCTGTACAGATGACGAAAAGATGGTGGTATTCCTCTGTCCTATCTCTTCTGCGCCTTGTCTTTCTAAAACAAGTCCTTCTTCATACTTGAAGGCATCCATCAAATTATTGACCCCATCCATGTCTTGTCTATCAGTCAAGATATCGATAGCGGCTCCATAGGCTATGTATTTAGCCCATTGGTTCATGATAGGATTATTAGAATAGCTCATGAACTGAACAGGAGTAAGGTAGGTTTCAACTTCAATCTTATGAGTCCATTTAGGCACTGGTCGGATAGTGATCTCATTATTCCAGAAAAGCAGTGAATAAGGTCTTCCAGTCGTATACTGAGAGACGAAAATGCGTAGAATTTGTCCAGTCCCTACTGATACTCCTGAAGGAAGAGTAAAGGTAAATTGCCCCGTTACGTAGTTTACAGTGCCAATGAGTGTTTGAACCAGATCGCCAGGATTTCCAGTATTTAAATTTTTCATTCCTGGAACATTTGTAAGGGCTGGAGGAACCGAAATAATGGGGTTAGGAACGTCGTAGAGAAGATTGCCATTACCATCGTCACTGATTCTGATTGCCCCTCCGTTTGTATCAACGGAGCCTATGGTTACTTGCTGGCTTAAGAATGGCACTGAGCCGATTGTAAAAGAGAAAAACTGATTATTGGCTGTCCAAGTTCCATCTGATATGTACACACCAAAAGCCGTCGAATCAATCCCATTTAGTGTAAAATTATTTGCATCAACTACAGTGATCGTATATGTATTGCCATTAAGCTGAATCATACCTACAACACCTGTGATCGATATTACGCTACCCGTAATCAAACCATGGTTTGCGCTCGTAATCTGACATGGATTAGCATTTGTAGCTGCCGTGATAGAGCCTGTAAGGGTTGTAGGAGATTGCTGAAATAGAGTAGGCCATCTTGGCCACATAAGGAAAAATTGATCTCTATCCTTAAAGAATGAACCTTGAATGCCATCTACATATACAGGAGAGCGGAATCCCTGATTGTAGTTCACATTTACAGGATATCGATCGATGTTTGGTGCAGTATAGAACGTATAGACCGACCGCATTTGGTCGGTCTTTATCGAATTGGGAAAATTCTGATTATAGAAATTATTGACATACTCCTGGATCGATGCAGAGCGCAAAGATTGCTCACTGGATGACGCAGTGAGCCTTCTTACCTTGGTTTCAATGTAGGCATATGTGGAATTTGCAGGAGCTAATGTCATCTTCCCTCAATATTTAAAAATTTGCCGCTACAAACTGGTGTAAGGGCTCATCGATCTCGTCTTTAGCCAATGGATTGTCTCCATTCTCATCGCATTTACCCTCGCGGATAACTGTTTTTACGGCATTCACTTCGTTGATAAGGCCCATGGGCACTTCGTAGACATGTCCTGGGATGAAATGCCAGATCTGGATATTGTCGCCAGACCATCTACAATAGGGTTTTGTAAGCCTTTCGTGCCTACCGCGTGAGTTGAGATATTTAGCTTTGACCATCTTGCTTTCTTCTTTCTTCAGTTTCTCAGCCTTTGCTTTTGTAGTAGGTGACATATGTTTGAAGTCATCGAAAGGAACGCTATTGGCAAGTCTTTTAATCAAGCCGTGTTCTTCTCCTGATGCAGTTACTTGAATGAGTGTGGACATATCAGTTTCCTTGGTTATTTAGTGATTGAAAGGGCTCAAGTGTTACGTTGTAGTTATTTCTGCTGCCTCCTGGCGCAAGGGACGCGGGCTGACTAGGAGTAGGAATGGATGCGGGATTAGGGATTACAAACGTATCGAAGTTTCTAGAATCGATATCTAATGAAAATGTAGACCCATTGATAGCTATGATCTTTCCTGTAAGCTCATTTGCCTGGATCATTCGGTAGGGAGGAGGAACGGTAAGCGTAACAAGTTGCCCTAAAACATACGTATTGTAGATAGAATTTGTGAAGGTCACGACCATAGGATAGGCATTGGTAATAGCAGTGATGAGAAGCATCCCTGGGATAACAGGAGTCGGGGGTAAGTAAATATTGTTTGCCATGTACTTGCTTAATTTATATCCCATGAGAGTCGGCTACATTGTAGCCGACTCATGGGGACATAAATTCTTAGGTTTCGAATTTATAAGAAGCCCAGTTGATGATGTCATTTGCAGCACCCGAAGCATTACCTGCCCCGCCGCCGCCAATGAGCATATAAGGAACAAACTCACCTGTACGGAAAGGTGTGAGGTTAAATTCATAACCTGTTTGAACCAGTGTTACTGGATCATATGCTGTTTTTGATCCGGCAGGTGCTAAAGTTGCAAACAAGCGAGTTGTTGGCGACAATGCAGAAGCTGGGAATGCAAAAGCAGTAAATGCGGTTGAATCGATATCCAGTGTCATATTGTAAGCACCAATGCTTCCGGATGCAGCCACGGCATTGAGTGCCAGGATTGTTCCGGTAAGTTGGTTTGCTTCAGTCATTCCAAACGATGCAGGAACGCTTAAGTGAACCTTGTTACCCACAACATAATAGTTAGCAGGATCAATGCTAACGCTAACAACCATCTGGGTCGCACGGCTAATGTTGGTGATATAAAGATATTCTGGTTCCACTGCTGAAAACGTCGAAATACGTCGTGTATTACCTGCTGTTGCAGCGGCAAGACCGTTACCAGCAACGTTTGCAAGACCAAGCAACGTGTAGCCTGCTCCAGATGCAGATGAAATCTGGAATACCATGCCGCCAATTGTAAGATCACCAGTAGTATTGTAAATTCGTACTAGATCACCATTGGCATAGGTATTTGTCTGGGTAACAACCGCTGGGTTTGCTGCTGTGATACCTGTAATAGCATTTGCAGCTTGCGCCTCTACCACAGGAGCAGTAGTGACATATGTAAAGCCGTTGGTAGCTGTAGCTGTTGCAAATGTATCAATTAAGATTGCATTTGATGCAGCCTTTCTCCAGCGGATACCATCGTTAGCAGCGGTAGCCCCAGCTCCAAATTTAGAGCCGAACCATTCGCCAGCAACGCAGGTAGTTCCGGCTGCTGCCATTTGCGTTACGTTAACGATTTTAAAATAATCAGCAGAACTGGGAAGAGGAATTTTAACTCCTGCCGCAGTCGATGTGAATGAACCACCATCAAGAATAGTAAAAGGCATATATAACTCCTTACAGTCTTTGTGTTACGTTAAGCCCAGAGATCCAGTTCTGATTGGTGATTGCTCGACCGATCGCGAACTTGGCATACAATTGGCTGTTTTGGGCAACGCTAGACACAACATAAGGAGGTCTGTACCCTAAGAGTGCGCTATAGTTGTTCTGTTCAACTTTTGTTGCAGCTTCAAGCCCATACATAGGAATTGTATAGACTGTGGCTCCTGTCAAAGATGCGCCTGGTGTCTTAGCAGCTTTTGAGCTGACAAAGAATCGGAAGCGGCTTACTGAACAGTATTCTTCTGGTCTCAGTCCTTCTTGCATTGGGTATGCGTTTTTGAGCAGTACGCCTTGAACGTTTTGAAGGTCTGGAGTGATATCAGTCGAAGCAAGAGCAATGAAGGCATCGCGAGTTGGCGCTGTACCGAATTTGTTCTGAGCTTCGATGGTTTCTAGCATTGTGCGTGCATCATTGCCAAGCAAGATACGCTCAATGTTGTTGATGTCATTACGAGAAATTTCACTTGGCTGATCCCCGTTTACCCCGCCTGTGGCATTGATGTAGCTCACAGATGAAGCGTAAAGATCGCGCATCAGAAGATCTTCTTTCTCACGTAGCCACTGCCCGAGAAGAGCTGTGAATTTAGTGAGAACTTTGTCGTTTTCCCATAATACAACTTGCTCGTTGATGACTACGGTTTTGGCGTAGATTTCAACTTTAGCGTCGATATCAGAACGGACGACAACTTCAGGAGCTGGATCAATACCAGAACCATCGAGTTGGCCGCCATTTGTGGAGAGTCTTTCATATCGGGACATACGGATATTTCGCCCAATATGTGATTCGGCATAATGTAAATCCGCGCCGAAACTGTGAATGAGGTTGAACATGGGCGTAGAGAGCAGATCTTCGCTAAGCTGCAAAGGTAGCTCTGGAGCCATGTTGTTAATGTTGGTGATCCCAGATGACATATTTGAACCTAAGTTAAGTTTTAGTTTTGGCGTTTTTGGCGAAAAAAACTAATTACTGCCTAGGTTGGCGATTCCCTATATGTCTGCCATGGGTTAAGATAGCGAATCTTATGTTACGCTGACCTCAACATAACGAATCAAATATTTAATGACAAGAGGACAAAGGGGCTCAAATGGACTGGATACAATTTACAATTTTCGTTTTAGGAAACATGGTATTTACTTTGACGTTGTGGTTATGGAATAGATCCGAATCACGTAATGATCATCGTCAACTTGAAACTCGTGTTTCTGCACTAATCGAAGCCATACGACAAGACATGATAGACTTCCACGGGCGTCTATGTGCTATCGAAGAGAAAACCAGAAATCGAAAGTAAATCAGGTAAACATAGAATCCGTTTGATAGATGAGTGATCATTTTCGTAACATCACGGAAATGATCCTGACTCATCCTCCCTTCATCACCTTCTGCATTCTCTGCCAATTCGCTTGCCTTCTTGCTTCATCGAGTTGAATAGGAGCTGTATCGCCGACTTGAGTCTTTCCGGCAATGCTCATAGCTTGTGGCTTGGAGAAGTTCTTATCGGCTTTGTTCTGCTCTTTTTTTCCATCCACGTTTGGAACGAATCTCTTGACGGCCTTGTAAACGTTAGACCATTTATCATAGCCATCGGGTAAGTTTTTAAATGCAGCAGCAACTTCAGGATAGTGATATTCAAGATAGTCTAGATTCTCATGCGTGCATACTTGATCGAAGTCACGGAAGGTCTCTGTCAATCTCTGAGGGAAGTTAGCCTGCTCTTGTTGGATGCGCTCTTGCTGATATCGCTTCTCTCTTTCTGCCAAGGCAGCATCGATCTTGCGTTGGATCTTCTCATCTTCTGAGATATCTTGATCGGGATTATAGACATCCATCGTAGCTTGTCGATGATCTTGTTTATTCAGTAGAGCTTCCATAGCTGCTTTGAGAGCTTGAGCTTCGGCTTCTTTCTCGGCAGCGCGTTTTTCTGCCTCTATCTTTTGCTTACGCTCAACTTCTCTTGCTTCTCGAAACTTCTTCCAGTTGATCTGTTCGGTGGTTTCTTGAGGAGCTGTTTGTTCAGGAGTTGCTTTTTGCTCTTGTGTTGTATCACTTTTTTGAGTAATTTCAGGCTCGGATGATTTAACTTCTTGTTCCATTTAGGCTCCTATGATCGATGATGATATGATTATTAATCCGGATGTTGTTCCATTTTCCAAGGAAGATGTAAAGAAAAATCTAGAACATTATCGCAAGACGCTTTCTTACATGGGAGCAAATGTCCCAATTCAAGTTTTATGTTTACCAAAAGCTTTAGAAAAGTCATTGATTAAGGCTCGTCTCGTTCGTGTCTATGACCTTATAAGTTGCAATCTTGCTGAAATCGAAGGGGTCGGGCCTAAGAGTCTCGATCTCCTTGCAGCCCGCCTTGATGAGTTCTTCTCGGTGAGCATTTAGGTATTCGATTTCTGAGAGCATCTTGATGCCATGTTCTTTACGAATGGACTCCCAGAAATGTCCATCATAAAAAGCCACGCTCCAGCGTTTCATACTTTTAAATTGGTCGGCGACATTAGGACAAAGATAAAGGGCTTCCATCACTGGAGCGGGCGGAAGAATCCATAGTCGTTTCAAAAGCGTTTGCTTGCGCTTGCTCCATAAGAATACGCCTTGATCGGGTCTAGGAGATGGTAGGTGAGGATAGGCATAGAATTTACGCCGCTTTACTCCATGGATAAGAGGATCGTTTGCTAGCACGAAGCATACGCAATATTCATCTTCATCAAAGATCTTGTCATGCAGCTCCACACAAGCTTCTAATTGCTTGCCGAAGTCCTCATTGACAGCATGACCTATCTCAAGAGGATCATATCTTGTAGTATCTTGTGAAGCCTTGACAGCTAACGCGCCAACTGTAGGTCTATCTTGCATAAATTAAATGGGGCATGAGAAAAAAGGTATTAACGTCTCTCTCTTAAGCCTTGCCCCGAGGCAATTAATATTTCATCTGATTCTTTTTTACATAGCCAGATAGCTTTTGTGTAGACTCTTGTAAAGCTTCTGGATTTGGCTTATCTGTGTAGCGAAGATCGCTTTCAGAGCCTAGTTCAGATTGAGTCTTTTCCCAGTGTTCTTGTCCCATTTTAGACTGATGATTGGACATTCCTTTCATCAGAGGGATGTTTTTGCCTTTTGCCATATGCCCTCCCAGGTTTTAGGCTAATTGAGTTTGTGCTTGAGCTGTTTTTTCTTGCTCATTTGCTAATTTTATCGATTGCGCCATTTCAAAGCTATTTTTGAAATTAGCAAAATCCATATCCTCAAGTTCAATCATCATCTTAACGAGATTTAGATCCGCTTCTGTGTTCTTATGTTCGGTGTTGGATTGAATTTCATTGATCTTAGCAAGTCTCTCTTGAGCTGAGGCCACTAGGTCTTTCTCGCGGGCCATATCAGCTCTAGATTTTGCATAGGCTGCCATAACTTTGGCGTTCTCAGCCTTCTCTTGTTGCTCAGCTTGCGCTTGCTGTTGCTGGGATTGCTGCTCTGCCATCTCCGCAGAGTCTTGCTCAGCTTGTTTCTTATTGGTAAGAAATGCAGCTCGCCAGATAGTCTTATCAGCTACATTCATCCCCAGTTCTCTGAAGTGCAAGAGTTGTTGTAGCTCCATCTGTCTTTGAGTAGCTGAATAATTTCCTTCTTCAACTGTGACGGAATATTTGAGAGAATGACTTGTGAAGAATCTCGGATCGGGTTCATGGCCAAGTATGCTACTGATCTTACCCTTGCTAAAGTTCTTTCGGATTGCTTGGAGACGAATCTTACCATAGAGGCGTTGGGTATAATCGAGCTTATCGAAGATAGTTTGCAGAGTCGTGAGCCCAGCACCTTGACGCAACATGGATAGTATACCAGATTTGTCATCCGTGGCTGCTCCGAGTAGCTCTTCGTTGACTCCCGATATTTTGGTAATATCTTCTGCGAGGCTACGGGATAACTCCATAATTGATTGAGGCAAAGCTGCTGCCTCGACGCGTTGAATCTCATTTGGTAAGTGCCCTGCTTTAAGAGGAACAAGGAAGCCCTGTCCTGATTGTCTAAAAGATTTAGGGTCAACAACGGCATCGACCGGATAAATCCATCCAGAGTTAATCTGAGATTGGAGTATATCCATTTCGATAACTTTTCTCATGTTATAAAGATACTGACTATCACGTAAGTTTCGAATGATGCCTTGAACACGCCAAGCATAAGACTGAATATCTGGCTCGTGATAACACAGAGAAGGAATAAAAGGATAAGAATCAATCCCCAGAAGATTTTGCCCATGGTAAAGCGGTTTCCCTCCCAAACAAATGCAAAGTTTAACAGTAGGAATCTGAGTTTTCTTAATGACTAGCCATGGCTGCTGAGCAAGCGTGCGCTCCATCATATCCGCGCTGTCTTCTTCATCTTCTTCCCATAGCATAGATTCCCCTGTTTTGGGATCTAAGACAATGGTAGCCTCTCGTGATGTTCGGTAATGGAATTCGTCATAGGCAAAGAGCTGATTGGTTGCCATATTGAGCAGCTCTGCTTGGAGAGGGAATCTGCCATCTTTAAGACCGCTTGGACGCATCTTGGCAATTTCCTTAGCATGACCAGGAAGAAGAGCCTTAGCGGCTTCCTGATTGACCCAACGCCTCCTCCAGACAAATGAGCAGTCTGTAAGATCCATCTTGCGGAAATACGGATCGATCAGAAAATTATTGTAAGCAACTTGATCAGTAAATAGATCCCCGCTGACAGGATCAAGAGTATAATCAGGGTAAAGATGAAGAAGGGACATGCCAGTGTCACAACTTCCTTCAAAAGCTTGCGAAAGATACTCTTGGAAGCCATCTCTTTCTTCACTCCACTTGAGAACTGCATTGAATTCATCGGATAACTGATCGCCTTCAAAATTAGGAAGGGTAATGGTAGATTTACGATTCTTACGCTGATACCCACAGATCATATTGATATGGCGCCGTATCAAGTTGAAGAAGAACCTACGGGCTTGATAGTAGTTGTTGTCGCCATAGATCATCGACCATAATGACTGATCTCCGGCTTTGAATCGCTTGTCAATGCTGCCTTGTTGCCAATAGGATGCGTTTTGGGGATAACTAGACTCATAGAAATGAGACATCATCTGTTTTATATTTTTAGCATCTACGTCATTTCCATCTATATATCCCCCAAGCGAATATCCTCCATTAGAATTTTCGTAGCTGCCCATCCAATGCCTCAAGGATCAATAATTATATATCCATAATCTACGAGAAATTCTTTAAAATATCTAATCTTATCTTCAACTCTCTGCCCCGAAGGTTGTCCTTTGTGCCATAACTCAAGATTTTCTATTCGATTATCGTGTCTTATACCATTTTTATGATGTACACTCTCCCCTTTCTTAAGAGGTCTTTTTAAATGTTCGCTCATGATAAAAATATGTTCTGGGATTGCTCCTTTATCTGAATTGGCATTCGGATGACCTACTTTTGTAATGATCTTATATCCATCTTTATTTACATGACCATCTCCAGGAGGTTTACGCTTAAGAGGCCCATGAGGTTCTTGACCGCGATATTTTCTATGGGAAATACGATTGTAAAGAATTCTATTCTCTCTATATCCTGGGATTTCTTCTTCTTTTCTTATCCTTTCGCATTTACTACAGAGTATCTTGGTTTTATTTTTGATCTTTACGCTCGTCCGCTGACATACAGAACATGGTGTTAATGGTTGCTTAGCTTCTCTAATTTTTTTAGCACATGTAAAGCAGTGCTTGCCGAAATTCTTATATTCCTTTGAGCAATTAGCACAATATCTCAATGGTAACTTGGCAAACCATCTCTTGTTGTAGCAAGATTGGCATAAATTGACGTAGTTTGACTTATTTTCTTGATGGCATGATTGACAGATTTTCATGATAACTCCTTGTAGGGAAATATGTTAACATGAATTATCTATTCGACTACACAGAATTCTACAGATATTCTCCATTACCACCAGCAAATTCACCCAACGCAGAAAACTGATCGCCATAAATGTTTCGACGTATTTGCTCTATAGATAAATGCTCATCAGGCGAGCCGAAATCTCCTCTCGGAAAAGCTGAGCAAATACTATAGCGTAACGCGTCGCAAATATGATCATTTATTTTAATTGGCTTATCCTCGCCCCTATCAGCAGCTTTAGGGTCCCAGGCATACGATTGAATCTGCTCGATAAGATTGGTACAACTTTTGTGAATGACGATGTTTTTACCAGCTATGAATTTCGAGACAGTTTTGATGCCTAGTAGTACATCATTGTTAGCGTCTACAACTGGAATGTTTTCTTGACGTAGAGCTATCTTAAGGCTCGCTGCTGCTGGGTCTACATAGACGGCAGATACATTCCTAAAGCCAAGGAAGTCCTTTATATCCCTGACAAGCTCTGCATCTGTCTTCGATCTTCCTCGCTTTACAGAATCGTAGTAATACTCTGATTCTATTCGTATTTGAGGAAATTGCTTAGGCGTGATAGCACATAAAACGGCGGCTGTTGCATTCGTTGTTCCATAGTCTATCCCACAGATATAGTAGTTGGGATTAGACATGGGGTGTTCATAGAGATTGTAGTCATCGAAGCTATCCCATATAGCACCGAAAGCTAAAGCCCATTCGCCTAGAATGTAGCGCTTGTAATACATGCCAGAGAAAGAAGTCTTGAGAGCCGTCTTATATGCCTCATCCAAGCTAGGATTGTCGTCCAATTGGAAATTCCAATAGATCAGATCATGCTCTTTCCTGTCGATATACTGCTTTTTCAGCCAGTGTGCTGGCCCCTCTGGGTTGCAGGTAGCAAAAAGCTGGGCTCCTGGCACACTAAGCCGAGTTTCTAGCATCTTCCAGAAGGGCTCAGGTATACAGGTAGCTTCATCAACATAGGCGATTGCTAAAGTTGAACCTTGGATAGTCGTAACCGCGCTGATATCAGGAGCGCCTATGAAGTAGACATTCCTTCCGTATAGCTTTACATGGTTACATTTTTCAGATGGGACAGGGAAGTCCTGCAATTTGTAAAGCGGATTTACAATGTTACGCTGGATAGTCGATCGGTTTACACCGATGATCATCGCATCACCAGGAGGCCCATTTTTAAGACGTTCAGAAAGCTTGAGGATGCTGGAGTGGGTCTTGCCCGACCTCACTGCTCCCACCCATATGTTGAACCTGTGAGTCGCTTCCTGATAGCTCTGAATTTGCTTTTGACTCAATGGCATTTATCTTTTCCTTTAGAATAGCATTTTCAGCAAGCACTTGATGCACGATGTCAAGATGAGGATTCATTTGAGCTGTCTTGTCGGTTTCTGATTCGTGATCTTTTTGGTCTAGATACTGTTTGCCAAGCCAAATGCCCATTGAAGCATTCTTTTGTGCTAGTTTAAATTGTGATCTTCTTAAACTACATTTACCACCTTCACTAAACCTTTTATAAACGACGGAATAATCTTCTTTATAATGTAGTTTCGCTCTATCTGATAAAGTATCTTTATTAACTCTAAGAAAACCTGCCATTTCGCCTAAAGTGCACTGAATATGGCAAAGTTGTTCGAACATGTTCCAATCGATATCAGCTAGTGGTCTACCTTTTGGATTGAAGTTGTTTCCTTTAGGAGCCGGCATCTAAAACCTATTTCTTCTTCTGAGATTTTTTCTTAATCTTTTGATTGCACTCAGGGCAACGGGAATCGTCCGAATCTTTTTCTTCTTCTTTGTCTAAAGGATTAGACAGTTCATAGGATAAGAATGACTGTAATCCTTCCATACCCCAGCATACTAGATCATCAATTTCGAATTCGTTAGCTAGAATATCGTTATCAAATGAGCCTGTATTGGCATTCAAGCGAATATTTAACTCTTCTACTTCTTTTTCATCAAGAGCACGATCGGGAACGAAGACTTCTATTCTCTTAATGTCTTTTCCCAGGACATTGATACGCTGATGGCCGCCTATGATTGTGTTGTCTGTATTGATACAAGGTCTATCGATAAGGCCGAATCTTTCTAATGAAGCGCGTAGATGTCTTTCTTGATCTTTTGTGAGGACTCTAGGGTTTTTGTGATATGGGGTAAGATCAGAGATATTCCGCTCTTCAATATGCCAAGAGATCTTTTTAGTCATAGCCAGATACTCTAAAAAGTTTAAATTTAAGTCAAAGAAAAGATTGGGGTTTCATAATTCAATCTCTTTTGTTAGATTGTTTTCATTAAGCATCAAGGAGGATATAATGGACAAAAATGAATACTTTAAATCGGTGTGTGCTAGCTTTTTAAATACGCATCAAGATGAAATTCGCAAGCATTTTTTCAATTTAAACAATGAGCTGGAAGTCTTAGTAGGGCTGCATTTTCCTAAATCTGAAAAAGGCGACTTTTTCTTTTCTCTGCTGATAACTTCTCACCTTATGGAAATAGTAGCCGTAATCATGTCAATGATACCCGAGGTTAGGGAGAAGCAAATAGATCTTATCTGTAGTCAATTAAAAACTGCTGTCAAGTTTTATGAAAAAAAATTGGAGAAAGATAGTGGAAATGATGACAAAAAGAAATAGGGCTAAGTGCAGGATTTGTCTCGATGTCATTGAGAGCGTGAATAGGCATGATTTTGTTAGATGTAAATGTGGAGAGATTTTCATTGATGGTGGCAATGGAGAACAAAGCGGAGGTTTCACAAGAGCTGGAGCCAAAGATTACAATAATTTCCTGATTGTCTTAGATAACGATGAAGAAGTCCCATATAGAAGTATCGTTAGGATTCCTGATCCTATTCCGTCGTTACCTATAGTCAATGAGGAATATCATCCAGTCATGGTACGAATACCCAAAAAACTACACCAGCTCATGAAACTTAAAGCAATACAAAATAACCTCACCATTCAAAAATACTTGGAAGCCTTATTGAGGAGAGAGCTGAATGTCTAGAGAAGAGGAGATCGAAATAGAGATTGATATGGGAAATATCTTGGTCAAAAGAGCTGAAGATATCTCTAGGATTTTCAGTGAGCTTTTTGATCTTTTCGCAGATGAGACCATTGGCAAAGATGAGCAACTTCGAAAAGGGATGATCCATCAGCTTTTTCTGAATGTGTACTTTGTTGAGATAACCAAACATCTATGTTCAGTGAGAAGAGAATTTCAAGAAGAGCTTTTGGATGAGCTTGTGTTTGCGACGAAAAAAACACTGGATGAATTATACAGCGAGGATAAGTGAAATGATTGAAATTTTGTGTATGATATTTGCTAATGCTTTCTGTTAATGGGGTACCTTTTAGGATTTGCCTTCTTGGCAGTGCTCGTTGCTCGAACAGAACGTATAGCTTGGCGAAAAAAACGACTCGTTGCTTTGATAGAGCAATGGCTAAACGAGAGCGAATCAGATACCGAATGCGATTCAGGATTATCAGCTATTCAAGAGGAGAGTCTGCAAGTTATGGCGATGAACACTGAGCTTAAATGTGAATGCGGTAAAAAACCTCTCTATTCCACGAAGCATGACGCTTATTGCTGTTATTACTGTAACAAATGGTTGACAGCGGCCTGTACTGATGCCCACTGTGATTTTTGTCATGGAAGACCTAACAAGCCTTTCCTTGAGTCTAAAAAAATCACGGCTAATCAAAAGTGATCTCAACGCCTTCAATGATAACATGTGTAATCATTGCTTCCCGCATCTCTTCTCTCATATATTCCTCATTTCGATATAGCCCCACTATGACATTAATGGCTTTCGCTAGAGCTTCACTCTGGGAACAACAATCATTTACAATATATTTTTGAATAGCTTCTTTAGCTTTTTTTTCAGGTATTTTCATTTTTTACGATTGCTCCTGCTGAACTATTGAAATGATATTCCGGAAAATCCTGGACAATCTGTTGAAGTGCTTTTATAGTATGCGGAATGGACATCTTGAACTTCCATGCTACCCAAACGACTGTTAGCTTGTTGTCGCGTTGGAGTCTATCAAGTATTTTTGAATTGTACAGTTTTTCATTCATGATTCTTTCCAATAAATTGTTCCTGTAAAACCAATTTCTGGAAAATTTATCTGATAAAATAAATAGCCATCAACTTTTTCCCTCTTCCATTTTCCATTCATGTTTTTCCAAAGAGCGATTATTTCTCTATCTAAAGGAATAGGATGTTCTAAAGGATGCCTATTCCAATCCTCAAGTTTTTCATTCATTCCGTTTCTGCATCTTCATTTGTTGTAAAATAATCTTTACCTATTTCTGCATTGTGACGTTTGCATAAATCATAAAGAACATATTCGCGCCAATTAAGTCCAGGCATTTTGTCCCCATGATTCATAGATTGGCATGCCAACTTGAATTGTCTCCAATGTTCATCTAAGATATGTTGCCAAGTAGGTTCATTTTCCATTTGCACAACAATATTTCTCTCTTAATCTGGGTAAATCAGCTTGAATATTAGATCTTTGGAATTTTAAAGCTTCTATTATATATGGATCTCCTTCCCATTCATTGATGAGCCATTCAATGTCTAAAAATTGTCGCTTATTTAATCCAGATTCTCCACTTTCACATTCAATAAGGGGTTGTCCGTCAAGGCAAGCACATAAAAATGCAGAATGAGGAAGCACGCCGATATCAATCCAGATTGAATCAGGGTCGAAAAATACTTTAAAAAATATACTTTCTTTACCCTTGGAAAGTTCAATCTCGCATCCTTTATGATTTAAAATTTCTTTTGTATGTTTATCCTTCATTTTCCCCCTAACGTCCGATAATAGTTCTTTTGTTGCACGAAATCATATACATTCTCGTTTAATCGGTCATTTTTGCCAGTTTTTTTATTTTTTCTATAAAGAATTTAATTGGCCTTAACATCCAATTAATAAATATGCTGTTTTTCATTAAGACCTCGTTAAGTTGGGTGATATGATATGTTCACTTTTTCTTCTTCTTCATCTTATCACATTTTTCTAGCTTTCGATCCCTTGGAAGATCTTTCTTGACTAACACGTCCATCATCTTGTTTATTTTAGCTTTGTCTTTTTTTATCAATTTGTCGATAATAGCCTCCTAACCTGAAATGAGGTTCATTTTTGTATGCCAAAAGCCAATGGCAAATTTGTTTATTGTAAAATATGTTCTAAGGAATTTTATACAGTTCCTAGCCAAAATCGTCAATTTTGTTCGATCGTTTGTCGAGCAAATTTTCATAACCCAATTCGAGCACAAAAAGTTAAAAATGGAAAGATGATTGAATGCCCTATTTGTAAAAAAACCACTTATGTGCAACCCAGTGTTTTGAAATTGAAAAAATATGGAATGAAATTTTGTTCTCGACAATGTCGAGCACAGGCTATGAAAATTGGCTTGGCTTCTTGGGGATTTGAAAAAACGGGATCTCAAGGAAATAATGCTAGAAAAAGAATTCAAGTGAATAAAAAACGAGTTTACGAACATCGTTGGCTTATGGAACAACATTTAGGAAGACCCTTGAAAAGAAACGAACATGTTCATCATATCAATGGCAATCCTACAGATAATCGTATTGAAAATCTTCAAATTGTATCTGCATCAGAGCATGGTAAAATTCATCATTCATAAATTCTACTTCGTTTTCTTTTTTTCCACCTTTCCGATATTTTCTTTATTTTTTTTCATCTCCAATATGATATTTAATATTTCAATCGTGGTTTTTTGCACGTGCGTGACGTCTTTATAAATTTGTATATATTTATTTGACAAAGACCAATTCCAGCTCAATGACAAGAAGCTGGCAAGACCTCCAATGATAAGAACACAATAAATTTCCCAACTCATTTTTTTTTCTTCTTTGCTTGTCCGCTTTCGCTCATTGCTATGGCGATAGCTTGTTTTGGATTAGTGACAACGGGCCCTTTCTTAGATCCGCTATGGAGCTTACCTTCTTTCATCTCATGCATGACCTTTTCAACTTTTTTCTTTCGTACTTCTTTACCTTTCATGATACCTCGGATTGTTTAGGATTTGAGTTTGAGAATCATCCATACGCAGGAAAAAATCAATCCTACAAATGAGAAAAAAATGCCGTAGTAGGCTCGCTTAGCAGAGGGGGACTGGCGGAATGTGAGACTTGGAAAGAAGGAATCGTATTCTTTCGAACTCTGCTTCTGCTTCTGCTTCGGTTTTATATAGGAGGCCATATGATTCTTTCTCCGGTGAAGAGTGAAATTCTAGAAGCCATTCGTCTGTATGAAAGACTTTGATAACTTCTATCCAAGTTACTTTAGAGAGATCGACTAATACTCTGTCTTGCAGGCAAATCCACATGTGAAACTAGGGGGTTAAATATTTTTGTGTATACTCTAAGATTTTCAGCAAACCATTTCTTGCCGACTACTTCGATATGTTCATTGGGGTAATATTTTTTAAGACGTTTTATTTTTGTAGCGCTTTTGGCATCCATCCATCCTTTGACCTCTACCCAATAATGAGAGCCATCAGGATCGTAGACCTTGAAGTCTGGCATGTAGGAGCGCACACCACGTTTGATTGCTTCAAACCAAAAGGTGTGGGGTTCGTGCTCCCATTCTTTGATGAGACCTTTTTGCTTGAGAAACTCTAGATACCTGGCGTAGTTCATCTCCCATTGAGAGCGAAAGTAGATGCGCTTTCCTCCTATGTTTCGCCAGGCTGCCGTTGACTTCTTGCTTAGCATTTCTCCATTAAAGTAAAACATTCACTTGATGTCAACTTTTGGCTAATCTCTGATCCATACAGCCGTTCCTACTCTTTCCATGTTTGCATATTTGCATCGATAGAATGCTAGACCTCCATCTTTGCCAGGGACATTCACATATCCTTGAGCGCCCCATTCTTTGGGTTCTGTAACGATCATCAAGCAGGCTCCGAACATATCATCATGCTCCGGATCGATCTGCACGATATCGCCTATCTTAAGCTCTTCTTTTTCCATTACTCATTTCCTTCAGGTGTCAAGTTTTCCTTTACGACTCGCTTTCACATGCCTCCCTAATTTGTCCTGTGAATAGATCAACGAATCCGCTTCCTCCCTGGCTAATATGAAACCAGGCAAGATCATCCGAGTCGATCTTCTTGTGAGCGTACATTTCATGGCCATTGATGCAGGCTATATCTGCTATGCCAAAGTCCATGCAGTTCATCATCTCTATCAATTCTTTCTTTGATATTTTTGGATTATTCATCCGGTATCCAGTAATCAAGTTGAGGGTTTGGATTATCAGGGAGCGGCATCCAGTGAGTAACCTCATCCCAGTCAAAGTTTTGGTCTATCCACCAACCCAGTCTTTCAATGTCATTTTCTAGATATCCGACGCCGTACTCTGCGATTCGAATCGTATATGGATCGCATGCCAATACTTTTACGTCTTTCTCAGGAAGGCTATCCTTAACGCTAATCCATTCACTCATGCGGAACCTTCGGCAATGGCATCCAGTGGGTAACAGCATAGCTAGCACACTCTAAACCATAATCATCAGGATCCGCCCCAATTTCAAAGAATAATGCTTCATTTAGATATCCCACATGAAATTTTTTATAGTTGAATTCACAAGGAGTATAAACGAGAACCCATTCCCCGATCTCTGGGAGCTTCTCTTTAAAACTAACCCATTGCCGATCAGGCTTTTCTTCCTCTTTCATCACATGGCCGCAACCATTGCAGTGGATATCACTATAATTTAGACCTCCACATCCAGAACATCGCGTGTATCCCATCAGAAATTCCAGTCTAAGGATGTTTGAATCTTAGGCTTCACTTTCGTGTTGTTGCCTCTTTGAATCTCCCATTCACAGGAAGGAGTCACGCCCAAATGATTAGGCTTCATTGCTGCGATATCACGAGCGCAGCCAGTTAGACATAAAGTTAAAGCTATTAGTGCTAGATATTTCATTGGGTATTTCTCCTTCTTTGTGGTGTATATCTTAAGACAGAAATGGCAAGAGGAGTAAGCTCGTCTACCTCTTCAACTACGACGGTAAGAACAGTCCTCTTCTCTCCATTAGGAAGATTAAGGTTATTCTCTCGTCTGGCATCACATTTATAGCATGTACAATCAGGGAAGTGATAGACTCTCATTAGGGGTACAGGTTGAGTCATTCATCTTGCCTTTTTTTTTCTAAAATTCTTTGCATCATCTGAAGATATCGTTCTTCCAACGTACATAGCCTACCATGGAAATCTTTCATTTCCTTGAATGTTTCTCTATGCATATACCAGCAAGCTCCGATTGTAGATCCTGCGATTGTCAAGACTTGTAACCAATTCATCTTCTTCCTCCTCGTTTGTTTTAAAGCCCCAGGATTGAACGATCGTTTCTGGATGAGTAAATATGGCACCCTGGTTGCGATCGTTCAATCTGGAGCGAATCTAGTGATCTACAAACCTTCTTGTCTTAAGCTTGACATACCAAATGTGCTTACAATTACATTATTGGAATTGAAGAGCCTGTCGCATGTTCTCTGAGAAAATCGTTCTCTCAATTGCTTTTCATCAAGATTACTAGTGAAAATTGTAGGCATAAAAAATTCGTTTTCTCCCCATTTATAGCGGTAATCTACCACTTGTTCAACGAGTTTGGTTGTCCATTCAGTGTCTCTTCCTGATCCAATATCATCCAAAATCAAAAAATCATCATCAGTAAGTTGCTTAATATAATCTTGGACGATCCAGCCCCTTGGAATTGCGCTATCAGCCTCTGCTATTAGATCTACTTCACTATAAGCCCGAATGCTGAAGCTTCTAGAAAGAGCCCACTCCATAATCGCTGAACAATTGTATGTTTTGCCTGTTCCTGGCGCGCCTAAAAGAAGCAGGAAATCTTTCTTTTTCTCTAAGTAAGACGCAATTTGTCCAATAATTCCTGCGTCACAGGCACCCTTTTGCGAGGCGGAGAAAGATGCGTCTGCGAAACGTCCACCGAATGAATGTATTTTGCGTCTTCGTATTTCTTTTTCGAGTCGTTCGTTTCTTTCTTTTCGCTCTTGGTCTGTGAGTTGCATGAGTTCCTCCTGTTGTTAATAATTATTTGATCTAGGTATTTCTTCCAGTCTCCGATCCTTCCATCGCATTGAACAAACCGCGCCCAAGCCTCTAAGATCTCGTCTGTTGTAAATCCAGTTTGGAATTTAGAGCAATACCTAAAATATTCGCTTTGAGTGCATTGTATCTTTTCCCCGTTAGCTTTTATCTTCTCTACGGCCTGTGGCGATGATGAATCGGATGCCGAGTTATGAACATTTCCACGATCCTCGCGTGTATGCGCGTCATCATCATCATTGGGTTTTGTAATAGTGGGTTTTGTGTGTGACGTTTTTTGCACCACCGGTGGTGCAAATTTTGCACCACCCCCCCCCTTTTTTTGCACTCCCTCTTCTTGTTCAGCTCCTGAACCATCTATATGTATAACATATTTATTTGCAGCCTCATCCCCATCTTCGGTTTTAGATTTTATCTTTGATATGAGACCAGTGTTCGTTAATTCTTTCACAGCATCAAACACACTTCGACGTGAGAGGCCAGTTATTAGCTCCAACTGCTTAACAGAGATAGCGTCAATTTCTTTTCGCCAACCATATGTTTTCCGCGCTATGGCCATTAAAACTTTAAATTCACTTGGAGTGAGGCGGGGCATCCAATAATCAAAAAGAATATTTGGTATTGAGGCTGAGTTAGGTATATAGGGATTAGTTGATCTTTGAGAAAAAGATGGGTCTATGCTATTGTTATGCATATAAACTCCGTGGTAAGGGTTTAGAAAGCTGAGAGCCGTCCCGATGACGGCTCTTTTTTTTGTTCACTTGTAACGAAAATTCCCGTTATTCACCAATAGAATTCGCTTCAGGCTGTTGTGAAGCCTCATCAACGGTTATGATCCATCGCTTATTGGCTGTATCCTCCTCAAGCTTGATATAGGGGATGTCTACGAGATGATCCTTCAAGAAGTCCGATAAGATGTCTTCTGGTTTCAAATATCCTCTTGACATCTCAACGGCGTTTTTCCATAGCCTCTTCGGAAGTTGAATCCTTCCCCCTAAAATACCATAGATAACTGCTTTTGATGTGCCGACTCGCCTAGCGTACCAGGATTTCTGAAACCCATTCTCCTCGAAGAATGCTTGTAGTCTTTCTTTTACTTTCATTTTTTTCTCCTTTTTACTTCCATTAAATCAGTTGGTCGTTTATGTTTTAGCATATAGAGACAATGCTAAGTTTACAAGGAAAAAAGGTTAAAGGAGTTAGAATGATGGAGCAAAAGGAAGTCTTGAAATGCGACTATTGCTGCCAGGAAAAAGCTCAATATGACGCCAAGACTAAGCACGGCCCATGGGCTTATCTCTGCGAAGAATGTTTCCAAAAAATCGGCGTTGGTTTAGGACTAGGAAAAGGACAAAAACTGGAGAGAAATAATGAATAATGAAGAACATGACCATATGATTGATGCGTTGCCTTATTTGACAAAGAACACTCAACTTTTTTTCGATGCATTAGATCCCGAGATAGAATCAAAAAACATTTTGATTCTTCACATTCGTATTCAACAAATGGAAAAAAGAATTGAAGAGTTGGAAGAAAGAATGAATCGGACTCAAGAATATCTCAGAATAGGAGATTATAGAGATGAATGAACAAGACCAAGCGCGGACGAAGTATCCGCGCGTAAGCGACATCATAGGAATTCAGACGGAACGAGAGATGAGATCCATCCCTTTAGAGAATTTGATTGCAGCCTCTGAGAAGGGCACTAAGATTCATCGCTACTGCACGGCCTATGCAAAGGGACTTATGCTTCCTGAGATTGAGATCGAATGCGCTCCATATCTTGAAGCGTTCAAGGAGTGGAGTAATTTATGTCTTAAGAAAGTGCTTTTGACAAGGACACGACTCTATGACGATCAGCTCCGCTATTCTGGAGAGCCTGATATGATCGTCGAGCTTAAGAATGGTAAAAAAGCGCTAATAGACATCAAGTCCTCTGCTCAAGAGAGTAAGGCGTGGGCTGTGCAGCTTGCTGCTTATGATAATATATGTAGGAAAAGTGGGTGGACTTATGACGAGATCTTCATCTTGCATCTTAAGAAGAAAGCCCCCAAAAAGAAAAAAGGAGAAGATCAAGAAGATCTTCCCCAGGAGGTCAAATCGGAATGTCTCATGCAACTTCATATTAGTACGCATTGGGATATTTTCGCTAGCGCTTTAAAGTGCTATGACTATTTTAACAGAAAAGAGCCAAAGGAGAAAAAAAGCGATGAATAATTTAAACGCAATACTTGCCGCAATGATAAGTTCAGAGAGACTAGAGCCACCCGCAGAGATCGACGAAGTGGCTCAACATAAATTTATTATGAATTTAATCTTTGATATTTGTTATGATATTACCCGAAAAGGAAACAAAACAAATTATCAACGCGCTCTTGATGCGCTTTATGAGCATATATTAGAAAACGTTGACAGATATAAAATAGAGGATGAGGGAGATGTCTAGTCTAATGGCTCTTTGGGAAGAATACAAATCCTATAAAGAGAGTCGCTTAAATAACCCCGATGTGGCATACTATCGTTGGCGTAGGGATTATCCCAATGCCGTACAATTTGAGGATTTTTTCGAATTAACTGAAAACAAGGAATGCAGGAATGTCTCTAACAATACCGACCAAAGATGAGCTTGAGTCATACAAAATTATTGCAACGATTGCAGCATCTAATGCCCATTGGAAAAAATTAGGCGGCGGTGGTAAGCCGGAAGAGGTTATTGCCACAATCTTATCGATCATGCTCATGGCAAGAGAACTTGGCGTTCAACCTATGCAAGCAATTTCAGGTGGAATTAACAATATCCTGGGAAAGTTTGAAATCTCTGCCAGGATTATGAATATGCTTATGCGCAAGCATGGACATGCTGTCCAAGTGAAAATGCTAACGGATCAAGTCTGCAAGGTATGGGGTAAGCGCAAGGATACAGGTGAGGAGATGGAAGCTACCTATCATATCGAGGAAGCGGCAAGAGCTGGGCTAATCAAAGAAGGTGGCGGATGGAAGAAGAATCCCCAAGATATGCTCTTTGCGCGTGCTATTTCGCGCTTAGCAAGACGATTGACTCCTGATTGTATCGGCGGTTGTTATGTAGAAGGAGAGCTTCAGGAGACGGCTCTAAAGCAGCCTGCGCAAGCTCCTGAAATGCCGGCTATTGATATATCTCCTAGCGTCTTTGAGCCTGCCAAGCCTGTAAAGCAGCTGTTGTCCTTCGAGATACCCGCTGATATTGAGGAATCCTCTCTAGAGCAGTTCATGCAAGAATCTGCAGAGACTAATGAAACGACAACGTTGGCCTTGGCTCATAGGGCTAATAAGAATCCTGAGAAATTCATCAGCGTATTGAGGGAATGGGAAGACAAGAGACATGCTCCTGTAGCTCCTTCTGGTGAAGAAATTGAAGTGATTGATGTTTAAACCAGTTGACATAAATAACTTGAAAAAGTACAAATTTTGCCTTTGAGTAATCAAATATAGAACGAATCAAGAAAAAACTGACATTTTCTCTTGATAGAATCTTTAAAAAACTGACCGAGGTATTAACATGGCTAAATTTGAAGTTACATGGCGTGAATCTTATGAGCACAAAGTGATCGTAGATGCGAATAGCTACTTGGAAGCCGAGGAAAAAGCCGACCAACTTCTTTCTCAAACTCCAAGCGCCTATAGCAAGCCTATCGCTGACTGGGATCTCTTAACCAACCGAATGATTACAGGTGAAAAGAAATCCCGCAAAGAGCAATGTATCGCCGCGTAAGAACGCTTAACATTAAGATCGAAAGCACCCCTCAACGATGAGGGGTTTTTCTTAACTAGGAAGAGATGGACACAGGAACAGTTTTAGCATTGATTTTAGGTAATGCTGCTCTCATCATACCGCTATTTTTATGGAATAGATCGGAGTCACGATCTGATATTCGTCATATGGATTCTAAATTGGAATCGACTCGTGAATTGGTTAGGGCGATACATGACGAGGTTAAAGATTTTCATAGCAG
>Ga0207952_1000385_pt1 | contig 37873 bp, 44 predicted proteins | sample SubbioR12Aug_8Ca_FD_184831 | JGI IMG/M metagenome (GOLD analysis project Ga0207952, IMG submission 184831) | Serpentinite rock and fluid subsurface biosphere microbial communities from McLaughlin Reserve, California, USA - CR12Aug_8Ca (SPAdes) | ecosystem: Environmental > Terrestrial > Deep... | reverse complement strand
AGAACCTGCTGCTGGGACAATTGTAACTTCGCTATGATCTGCAAATGCAGCTGGTGTTAATGCAACTAATCCTGCTACAATGGCAAAAAATACGAAGATAGAGCTAATAGCTATTGTCTTCATTAAAACAAGTACTCTATTGGATAAATAAAAACCTGACTAGAAATTCTAGATGTGAAATCTACCTTCTTTTAAATTGGTATATTTTTAGGATTCCAAATACTGGAATTCCAATATACATTCCAATATTCAACAAAATTATTCCTACACCATATCCTACCATTTCTTGTTCTGAATCAATATTGATGTGATTTAATATAGAAAGTGATGTAAGCATTGGTGTTAATGAAATTTTTACAGCCTCTTTGAAAATTGGCTGTTCTCTTTCATAGTCTGCAATTATTGGTGAAAATGAATAATAAAACTGATTGAAAGTTGCCATAAATGCAGTACCTGATTGTGTTGTAAGTACTGTGTTATCTCTAAATTCTCTAAGTTGTTGCACTTGAGGAGATAATTCTGAACCAAATGCTGCAGTAGCAATTAGACATCCACCATTATTGTCATTTATTGGTGTAGGTTGTGCATATGCTTTTCCAACTGAAATATCAAATGAGACTTTCTCAGCTGGAATTGGTTGGAATAATATTCCTTCAATTTCAAACTCTATAAGATAAATCCCTTCTTCAGGAAATTCAACTTTCAAACCCTTGACAACTCCTTCAGATGTATGTGTTAGTGGTATTGGTCCAAATACCGGTTCATCATCTTTTGATACTACAAGTTTATAATCAATATGCTCCTGAATTTTTTTTGTAACAGGATTGATAAACTCAATCAATAATCTTGTTTGATCTCCTGGGGATATATCATCATATGATAGTTTAACATCTAAGGTTCCTTTCTCTGTTTGTAGAGTTTGAGAATTTGTTTGTGCAAATGCTGGAATAATTAATAACGGAATTAAAAATACTGCAATTAGAACTTTCATGTTTTTATTTTTCATATATTCTAAATAAAATTGCGCCTATTATATGATTTTTCAAGACCACTACTAGGAATTATGAACCATCTTTAAATATGGAATTATGACAAAAATAACTATTGTATAACAAATTTACATTATTTATTTTAGTAATTGGGGCTTTTACAATTTCAACTTTAACTCCAAATGCATTTGGACATGGACTTGGTGGAGATATGGCACCACCAATAAGTTTTGGTGGAATGAATGTGACTGTTATGACACAACTAAATCCTGCAGATATTACAGTAGGAGAAGTCACATCTGCAAATATGCAAGTCAGATTCTTTGATACTATTACTGATAAGAATTTGGATAAAGTAACATACAGAGTAGAAGTTTGGCGAAGTGGGGATCTCTTAGCAAGAAATCTGTTTTATGATTTAGATGGAACATTAGATGTTGAAATCAAACCTGAACTAGGATGCAAAGAAATGGAACTTTGGAAGTGTACAAAGTATTATGGTTCTGAGCATGCTAGTGCACCTGAAGCTTTGTATGCAGAGGGAGATGGCAGAACACAAATCAAAGGCCCAATATTTGATAAAGGTGGATTATACAATATTAGAGTCGATATTGAAGGGGCTACTAGTCCAAAAGCATTATTAGCAAATAGACTCAGCTATGATACTTTTGTTAGTGTTGCACAAGATCAAGATTTTTTCATTAAAACTGCAAATGCACAAGAAATTCCAGTGGTGATAAAAACTTACTATGATGAAGTAGAGAATTTCACATTTGATAAATCTGATAATTCTATCTATTTTGATATGCCATTTGATTGGGATCCTAACTATGTAGATTTAGTTCAAGTAGTACATGAAGAAGTCAGAGTTCCAAAGAGCTTTACACCGTATGCAGAAGGCAAACAATTCAAAGGATATGTTAACGGTGTAGAAATCGATCAACGTGCATTGTTAAATGATCCGTACTCATATGATGATACAAACATTGTACATTTTCTTATTACTAAAAATGAGCTACAAAAAATCAATGATTCTTTAGGTTCGAAAAATTACGACAGTGGAATTATGAAATTAAAACTAGTTCCACAAAGTGGTGTTTCAAAAAGTTCCACGCAATTTTATTTAGTGGATACTAAAACCAATAAACAAGTTCCTACAACAGTGAGTATTGCTTGGGATGGTAGTTATGGTGCAGGCGAAGAAATTCCTTTTGAACTAACATTTTTTGATGAAAATAGAAATCTACTGAAAGACGTAAGATATGCATATTCACTCATTGATGAGAATAATAAAGAAATAAAACGAAATTCAGGTACTGATTCGCAAAATCCTGGTATAGTTGCATTTGAAGGATTAGATACTCAAAAAATATTTGTCCCATCTCAAGGACAATATAGGATTGATATTCTAGTTTATGGAACTGGAATAATGTATGATGCAAAATATGCTGGTATAGGTTCTGGAATAATTGAAATTGGTCCAAGTTTGCCAAAAACTCCTGTAACTTCAGTATCTATTCCATCTTGGATTAAAAATAATGCAGGATGGTGGGCAGATGGATCAATTGACGATAATTCTTTTGTTCAGGGTATACAATTTTTGATTAAAGAAAACATTATGAAAATTCCATCTACCGCTCCAGGTACAGGTACTGGTGCTAATGTAATTCCATCTTGGATTAAAAATAATGCAGGATGGTGGGCAGATGGATCAATTGACGATAATTCTTTTGTTCAGGGTATACAATATCTGATAAAAGAAGGTATAATGAAAATTCAGAAATAATAAAGTGATAGCATATGAAAGATATTAACGATATTCTTCCAAAGATACCTAACATGAGATGGGGAGCTTTAATGAATAAAGCACCAACTAATGATAAAGTAAAAGAAATGAATAAAATTTTTCCTCACAATGGAAAATGGCATACTGTCTTTGAAGAAAAAGATTTAGTGACAATTGATGGAAAACAAATTTGGAAAAAAGATCCAACCAAGTGGACTTGATCATTATTTCTCTGAGAAGCAAACACCATGTTCAAAATCTGTATCAGGCAACAAAACAAAGATTTTAAACGAATTTCTTTATATCTGATTTCTTTATCTGTCATTTCTATTCTAATTTTATTTACTGTTGCAGATGTTCATGGTCACGGTGTGGGCAGTGAAATATTTCCACCTGTAGATCTAAATGGAAAAAAAGTAAGTTTGGAAGTTTCTTCCTCTACAAATAATCCTGATGAAAATGATGATCAACAAATATCAATTTCATTAATCGATTTTAACTCAAAAATTACTCTTAGAGACGTTACTTTTTTGGTAAAATCTAGTCATGGTGAACAATTTCTTTTTGAAAAAGAATTTCAAAGCGATAATGGATTTTTAGTCTTTAATTTTATATCTGAAAACACTGAATCAATTCAAATTCAAGAAGAAAATGGGAATAATTTCTTTGGTTCATTACTTGGATTAGATAATAGGAAGATCAACGTTAAAGGTCCACGATTAAGTGATGGTGGACTATACAAATTAGATGTAACAATTCTTACAGCAGATGGCTATTCAAAGAAATTAGACGTACCACTTACATTTAATGCTGGAATTTCCATTGCACAAACTTCTAAACATGAAATCAATCATCCAATTTTTGGCTCTCAAGAAATCAACGTTGTAACATATTATGATGAAATAAAGAATTTTCAATATGATGTTAAATCTAAAGAGATCACTTTTTCAATGCCTTTTGAGTGGAGTATAGATAATATCAATCAAACATCAGTTGTACATGAAGAATTAATTATTCCAAAAACATTTGGTGATTTGTTAGTATCTGGATTTTCTATGTATGTTAATGGCGTCAAACTATCTGATGATATTGTAACAATTGATGATTTTTTTTCTGAAAAACGTATAGTTCATTTTATAATTAGTCAAAAAGAATTACAAAATATTTACAATAATCAATCACCACAAACTGAAATGAATTTTCTTATAAAACCAAATTCTGATGATATTCAATTAAGTTCGGTTACTTCTAATGGACAATTCAGAATATTTGTAACTTGGGAACCTGAAAATTTACAATCAAATTCCAAAGCTACAATTTATTTTGATGTAATTGATGTTTTTCTTAAAAATAGACCTATAGCAGTTAATTATGATTTTTCAGTTACTCAAAATGATAGAATAATTTTTAAACAAAGTGGAATCAGCAGTGATTCAAAAGAAAATCACAACATCGCAGAATTTACAATACCTAATGACATAAATGGAATTGTTAAATTAAACTTTCAAAATCTGGCAGATAACAATCTTGCAAGCACATCAATTCCAATTGTAATTAATAATCCACTTAATGTAGATAATGATATTTCAATTCCATCTTGGATTAAAAACAATGCAAAGTGGTGGTCCGATGGACAAATTGATGATAATTCATTTGTACAGGCAATTCAATATCTTATTAACGAAAAAATAGTCAAAATTCCAACAACAGATCAAGAATCCGGTATTGTTAAAAATGAAATTCCATCTTGGATTAAAAACAATGCAAAGTGGTGGTCCGATGGACAAATTGATGATGAAACTTTTGTTCAGGGATTGCAATTTTTAATAAAAAATCAAATTCTTCGTGTCTGATCGCACATACTTCGAAACATGAACCAGTCTGTTTAAATTCATAAAAATTGTATTTTTTGTGATTTGTTTAGAGCTCAGAGTTTACTAGAACGAAAATCAACCATTTTTTCTCTTGTTGTAGTGGGAGTAATTGCAATATTGGCAATTCCTGTAATAATGCCTCATCTTTTACACGGTTTTCATTTAGCTCATATTTTTTTGCATATTGCTGGAATCACACTTGCAGTGTTTATTACAATATTAGCAATCCTAGCTTATTCTAAATTAAAAACAAAAAGATTACTTCTTAGCATGTTTGCTTTTGCAACTTTCATAGCTGCTGAAGTGGTATTGGTAGTAGATGCTACTTGGCCTACGCTTTATGATTTAAATGATGTTTCACTTTTAGAGATAGGACATATATTGACATTTTGTACATTGGGATTATTGGCAATAGGTGTGTTTAGAAATGATTGATAGAAATTTACAATTACAAAAAATCATAGATCAAAGTCCTGGAATCCAATTTAGGGAGTTAATGCGCTCTTCAGGATTAAAAAATGGAGTTCTTAGTCATTACATTGGTAAATTAGAAAAACATGGAATAATCAAAGTAGTGCGTGGTCCAAGACAAACTAGATTTTATCCACCAAGAATTACTGAAGACGAATCAAAAATTATCAAAGCATTACGTAGACAGACTCAAAGAGATCTTTTACTATCTCTAGTGAAGCAAGATGGCCTTGAGTTTAATGAATTAGTAAATGAAGTAGGAAAATCACCATCAACCGTTTCCTTATATTTATCACAGTTAGTACAAGATGAACTAGTTGAAATTAAACTTGAAAATACAAGAAAGAGATATTATATTAAATCTAGAATGATAATAGATCAATTAATTGAAGACTATAGACCAGGACTACTTGAAAAACCAACATCTGGATTCGAAGATATATTCAACGCTTTTTAATTTAGATAAATTAAAAATAATATCTGCTATACTTGTTTTTGGATTTACATCATTATTGATTTCTCAATTTGCTTTTGCCGAAGTTTTCATACCTACTCAAGAGTATATCGGATATTATGATTATGAAGGAGTATATACCGTTGGAGGTAATGTAAAAAATCAAAATGATTTTGCACTAATTCCAACTATTTCTATTACTGTGATTGATGGAGAAAATACATTTACAAAGACAATAACTCATGTTACAATTCCCCCAAGAACTGATATTCCATTTAAAATAAAATTACCTGAGATTACATCTGATACTCCCATCTTACTTGAACCTAAACTAAAATTTGAAAAAACAGAAAAAGATCCACTGCCAATTATAATTCTTTATGATAAAACCTTAATCAAACATGATGATGGTCATGTTACTGGGAGAATTATTAATAATGGAAATCACACGATATTCAACCCAAAAGTTCTTGCAATAGCTAATGGTCATGAAAAAATGTTAGATGTTGTTTCTAATATTAAATATATTGAAAAAATAGAACCAGGTGAAATTAAAGAATTTTCAATGTATCCAGATCCTTCAATTACTGAAGATATTTTTTATTACAGCTGTTTTGCTCCTGTAGATAGTACTGTAATTCCTATTTCTACTAAGAAAAATGGGGGCGACTTTGATTTTAGATATGATTCTGGTGCATGGTATTCTGCAGCTAAATTTAACGAAGAAGGAACCACTCTTACTATGCGTGGATATAACAGCTATCCACTTGAAACATATGCAAATTTTGAATTCCCACAAATCTCTGGAAAAGAGAAATTTAATGTCACATTAAATGATAAACCTGTTCAATTTATCCAAAGTATAGATGATATGGGATTTTGGCATGTTGCATTTACTGTAGGTCCTACATCACAAGGCATTCTCAAAATTACTGGTTTTGAAAAGGGATTGCCACCTATGACTTCTAAAATTCCACAGTGGATAAAAACAAATGCAGGATGGTGGTCAACTGATCAAATTTCTGATTTAGAATTTCTTGAAGGGATAGCATTTTTGTTTGAAAAAGGAATTGTTTCTGTACCATCAAAAGAAATAACTGTTCAATCAAACTGGAAAATACCTTCATGGGTTAAAACTGCATCATTATGGTGGTCCGAAGACAAGATTTCTGATGATGATTATCTAAACATTATTGAAAATCTTGTCAAACGAAAAATTATCCTAGTATAATTTCAAGAAATTTGCATTTCATAGAATTACTTCTATGTTTGTACCAGAATTATTAATTGAAATAAATACAAATTATAAATTATGAACAAGTTTTTGGTATTTTTACTAGTATTTGTTTTAGCGACAGGATTAGCTGGAAGTGCATTTGCCCATAAAGCTCTGATAATAGGAGATTACAAGATGGATGTAGGCTGGAAAAAAGAACCACCAATTGTAAATGAACCAAATGCAGTAGAAATTGAAATTAGTATAGCAAGTGATTTTGATAAACAAAGAGATGACATAATACCTTTACAACTATCCTCTCCATCTAGCGAGAGTGACATTACAGGTCTTGCAAATGATCTAGAAGTAGATATTATAATTGGAAACGGTGAAAAATCGTTTTTGTCATTGATAGAGGATTCTAAAATTCCTGGCACGTATTATGGTGACTATACCCCACAAGAATCTGGAACTACAAAAATTCACATCTATGGAAAAATTCAGGGATCTGAATTTGAAGTAACTTTTTATCCTGAAAAAGTAACTCAAAATATTAAAACGGAACAAATTGTAATCCCAGATTGGATTCGTAATAACGCAAAATGGTGGTCTGAAGGAATGATAGAAAATTCAGATTTTGTTTCAGGAATTGAATATCTTATTAAAAATAATATTATTGATGTTCCTGTGATGCAACAAGAAATAATTGAAACAAAAGAAATCCCATCATGGATTAAAAACAATGCGGGATGGTGGGCAGACAAATTAATCTCAGATGAAGAATTTGTTAAAGGAATACAATACATGATAACAAATGGCATAATTGTTGTCTAAATTTGAAACTTTAAAAAATAAAAAAGAATTAGAAATGGGTAACTACCCCAAGTTCCATTAATCTTTGTCCAAGTTCACTACTCACACATATTGAAGAATCTTCATGAACTCTCATGAAAAGTTCCAATCCTTCTTTGCATTGTACTTCACTTGGTTCAATTCCACTTTCGATTTGCTTTAATGGAGGAAGAATACTAATGGATTCTACTTCTTCAGGATGCATATCTAACTCTACTTTAGAATTATTTATCATTCCAGACAAATGAATTACTGGAAATCCTGTAGAGTGCGGAGTAAATTCAGCATGATAAATTCCACCAATCTCAGTTTCTACTATTGCTAGCATGCTGGTTTTTCCATCTAATGTGATAGTTATATCGATTGTATCATCAAGTCCAGATACTCCTCCTTCATGATCCATGTCATCATCATGTTTCATTTCATCATGACCCATGCCTTCCATGTCATCATCATGTTTCATTTCATCATGACCCATGCCTTCCATGTCATCATCATGTTTCATTTCATCATGACCCATGCCTTCCATGTCCATCTTATCGCTGGAATCTATAGCAGCTTTTTGTTTTTCTGTTTCTGTAGCATAAGTAACTGCTAATTCAATAGAATTAATAATTCCTTGAACTGGCGGTTCTTTATCCCATCCAATTTCAATTTTGTAGTCATCTATAACTTGATACTTGTGTGCATATGCACTACTAACTGAACCAATTGCTATAGCAAATACAAAAAGAAATACTATTTTGGAGTGCATAAATCATTATTTTGGATTATATATGTTAATGATTTTGGTACATTCGTCAAATAAACCAAATTTCTTTTTAAGTAAATAGTATTACTATTAACGCCGATTGTGAAATACATGTGCTTCCGACTTGTTTATTCATAGTTTCGGCAATTTTTTTAACTTTTTTTCAAAATATTCAATATGTTAAACACAAAAAATCTAAGTTGTAATACGATCAAAAATTTAATTATTTAAAAAATAAAAAAAAATAGTTAGAAAAAAACTAGAACTATTTTGCTGGAGGGACTGGATCGACTGTATCTATTCCTGCAATAGTGTTGATTGCATTTGTGATATCACGTAGGAAATTCCATATGTCAATTCCATTGTTTCTATCTTGTCCAATTGCGTTACGCAAGTTATCGGGAGTTGTTGCATTTGTAATGCCTGATGTTCCTACACTGCTACCGCCTGGTCCTGGCCAATATGTTTGAGTTATATCAGCTAGTCCGAACCCCCCGTTTATTGTTGCTTTAGCACCATTGATGTATGCAACTTTGACAGTTTTTCCATCATACCAAACATCTATGTTGGCTAATTTTTCTGGACTATTTTGGAAATAATTCACTTGTCCGTATATGTGATACAGTGTTCTTCCATACTGTGTATAGTATTGACTGGTAGGTCCAGTGTAAATTCCAACTTCTCCAAATACACTTCTTGCTTTACCTCCACCAGTTTGAGAATCTGTAAAACGTGGATCCGGTCCACATCCAGATATTCCTCCGGTTTCAGCAATTTGTACATTAGCCGTAATGGATGTACTACATGGATTTCCTACACCAACACCATCTAGATCAATTAATGGAGGAGCTCCTTGCAAAGTAGCGTCAACTAGTAGATTTTTTGGATAAAAGTATGTATCTACACTTAGAATGTCTGTTCCTGCATTATTTTTGACTGCTACAGCATTTGGAAGTCCTGTAAGTTTGTCTGTAATTCTCATCTCCAAATTGTGAACTCCATCAACGTATGCTGGCTCTCCTGTTTCTCCGACTACTATTCTTAATGTCTGATTTGTATTTGTACCAAACTGAACTTCAAAGTTTCCATGCGCTGAAGCTTCTTGTACACTAAGAGATAATAACGGAATTCCAATTGCAGCTAGCAATACAAACGTTAGATGTTCTCTTTTCATTGAATCAAAAAAAACAAATTCTATATTTAATGAAATTGGTACATAATCAAAACAACTTCTATGTTTGTACTAGAATCTTTATTTACAATTTTCAAAATTGTTCATCAATGAAATATTCAAGAAGTAACATCTTACTTATGGTACTGCTTGTTGGAGCTGTTAGTGGAGTAATTTTCACTTACAACTTTGCAATAGGAGCTCATTCATTTGAGACAGGAGCTGCAACAGGTACACTACCTAATGCTGTTACTGTAGTCTTGGCAGGACAAGTCTTGCAACCCGGTGACTATTTGCCATTAGCTGATTATAGTCCTAACTATGTAACTGGTCATTTTCTTGCAAGGATACCATGTGATAGTACAGGTAAACCACTCGTAATTCCTGTAGCTGGTCACGTAGATGAGCTACCAAATAGAACTTGGCTTGATCAAGCACAACTTAATCTGATTGAACATGTATCAAACAAAGGCAAGACTTGTGTATATCACTCACATATACCTGCTGTGGATCTAACCCAAGTAGGTAATCCAGGAGCACCTAGAATTACAGATATTGGCTTACTGAATCTTAGCGACAAAAATGTAGTATTTCGAACAGGTAATGCAATGTCATTTACTATACTAAGTGTAGTAGGAAACATCAACCCTCCAAACAATTATGGCCCTGGAGGAAACATGCCACTACCTTATAGCTGTCCAGGAAGTTTAGTTACCAATACATGTACTAATTCAGGTGATGACATATATCCAAAATTCCCAAGTGGAACTGTCAGTTTTGACAATGGTACACATGCAGGTCATTAGATAAAAGGTGATCACATGATTTCTTTTTTATTTTTTAATAATTTTTCTAAAGTATCTTCTAAATTTCTGAACATTCGAATACTATTTTTATTATCTATAGTTGTTTTTGCATCATTTTCTTCAAATCTAGTTTTTGCACAACATGATCACGGTTCAAGTTCATCTGGTAGTGAATCAGGAGGTGCAGGATCTTTTGCTGGTTTAGAAGGTTATCAGGCAATGGTAGAACTATCTGAAATAGGTAATTGTTATGGTTGTAATAATAATACAAACAATCAGGTACTAACAATATTCAAACATGGTACAGCTGACATGCCATTTCTTGCTGGTGGAACAATGTTTATGATTTCTCCAAATCCATACGCATTTACAAATTTTAATGGTTCTGCAAACCCTCAGTTTTTTGGCCCAACTTTAATTGTTAGTGACAATGATCCTTTGGATTATGATCCAACACGGGGCGTAATAGAATTAATCAAAGTCAATCCAGGAGTTTATAGTATATGGGAACTACGAGGACCACAAGGTTTTATAAAAAATAATGCCCCTCATTCTTCAGCTGAAGTGGCAGTAGGAAATTATCCATTAGTTCCTGTGACAAACTTATTTTTGAATAGCTCAAGTGGACCACAAACTATGTTACCTCCACCTTTACCTACATCCAATCTTAATACAATGAATACATATGCTCCAAAAGTTGGCAATCAGCCCTTAACACAATTACCATCATCTATTGTTTCTTCCAAAAACACTGTCATGTCTACACCAGCTCCCCCTCCAATAGTATTTGGAACTCCTTTACCTCCAAATACGTGGACTACTGAAGAACGCTTTTCAAATTTAGGTATACCAACTTATGATCCACCTCCTTCAGGTGATTCAAACAGCGGATATATTCCACCAAAGTTTGTTGCAACAAATATTGATGGCAGTCGTATAATATCTACTCCAAAATTTTCTAGTATTGATTTTAACACAAATCTTGTCTTGAGACTAGATGGTATTACCCAACACGATAATCATCATGGAACTCATGGTCCCTCAGTTCTAGGAATTAATTTACCGTTGGCTGTTGCTGGAAATGATTTTGGAGTTAGTTTACAAATTAAAGATACTCCACCATCGACATTTCCAAATCTTGATCCTGCAAATGGTTTTGAAGCTTTATTTATTGATCTTAGTGTTGTTGGCGATATAGATTTGAATAATTCAAATTCATTTTCAGAAAATCCAACAATCACTTTTTACTTGGATAAAAATTCAGGCTCATGTGTTGATCCATCAACAGTTACTATCTATCTCTTAAATGGTAATCAGTGGAATCCTGTCCAAGTTAGTGGACATGTACATCCATCAACATTAGTCCCATCACTTCATACTACAACTCAATGTGCATACGAACAAGAAGTTGAACACTTTTCATCTTATCTAGTTGGTACTGGCTCTGCAAGTTCTGGTCATGGTGGTCACGGTTCAGGTCACAGTCATTCTTCAGCTGATCATGCTAATCATGCAGATCATAACAGTATAATCAGTTACACTATTGATGACTGTACTGTCAATGGATTGATTCGTGACATTTACAATAATCAAGTGTATCTCCAAATACATACCGATTCAGATGGAAATATTACAACCAATTCAGGACCTGGCGACTTTTACACTCCAGGTGAAGCTAGAGGACAACTAAATTATCAATATGGCAGTAAAGTATTTTCTACATTAGCAAAACCATCTAATGAAATTCTTGATACTGAACAAGATACAATTTTATGGGCAAAATCAAGAGCAACTGCAACAGCAAGTTTTGAATCTACTAGTTTTAACGAAATACAATATACCATTTCAACAAAGAATCTTCCAAACATAGTTGGAATCAGTCTTTATCTTGGTGATCAATACACAAATTCTGAAATTCGTCTTATAGATATTCCATATACGGCAAATCCATTTAAACCAAATTCTGATACCATTACTGGAAAACTCACAAACGATAACATGTGCAAAATATCTCACGAAGAACATGGGTTTGCTTCACATGATGACCATACAATGACTGATGATGAAACTGTACATGATGGTCATACAATGGATGAAGAAGGAATTATTTCTCATGATGATCATGTAATGGATCAAGCGACATCTAAAGATGAAATTATTTCACATGATCAACATTCATCTCATAACGAATCTAACACATGTTATGGTGTAAGTTGCGTTGATCCTGAACCAAAAGAATTTCTTGTAGCATTAGTTGATGGCTCTTTTGATTCTAGTTATGATTTTGGTAATATTTCAGGTAAAAAAATACTTGCAAGCACGCATTACAAAACATTTCCAATTACATATGATCTTAATGGTGAACTTAAAAAAATGACTGTAAATGAAGAAGAAAATACACTATCTCTATATTTTGATAATGTTATTGAAGATAAACTCACTTTACGTCTTCCAAGAGCATTGGTGGATGCAGAAAATAATAATTTCCTAGTTATGGTTACTGCATCTCCAGAAAGAATGGTTGATTATGAAATAATCTCTTATGATGAGTCATTTTTTACTATGCAACTTGATGTGCCAAGTAACGCATCTCAAGTATCTATTATTGGTACAAGAGTTATTCCTGAATTTGGAACAATGGTAATGATGATGCTTACCGTATCAATCATTAGTATTATTGCAGTAACCAGAAAAACTAAGATCTCTATGTAATTTTTCCTTTATAGTAAGTCTTGAATAATCTTATTATACAAATTTTATTTAAGTTCATTATCCAATGTTTCCATTACGAGATGAAAATCCTCATCCTCCAGGATACAAACCAAAAGTAACTTATGCATTAATTGCAGCCAATGTTATAGTATTTCTTATAGAAATTGCATATACTGGACAATTTATTGAATTTACAAATCAAAATGCATTTTCATTATTTTATAATTGGGGTGCAGTGCCAAACTGCGTTACAGGAGCGACTGTTTCTAACATAGATTTTGGACAAGGAGCGACACAAATTAAATGTCCTACTGAACCATACATCTCTCTTCTTAGTTCTACTTTCTTACATGGTGGTGCAATGCATCTTGGAGGTAACATGTTGTTTTTGTGGATATTTGGTGATAATATTGAACTAAAGTTTGGTCGATTAAAATATCTGGGAATTTATCTGATGTGGGGAATAAGTGCAGGATTAATTCACATACTTGGTGATACTACAAGTGTAATTCCTGCAGTTGGTGCATCTGGTGCAATATCTGGAATACTTGGTGCATATCTTGTAATGTTTCCAAGAGCAAAGATTCAGACTGTTATGATAATGGGATTCTTTATCAGAATGTTGCATATCCAAGCTAGATGGTTTTTGCCATTTTGGCTAGTTTTCCAAAACTTACTTCCATTTTTTATTGGTGGATTTGGTGTTGCAGGAGGTGGTGTTGCATATCTTGCTCATATTGGTGGATTTGTAGTAGGACTTGCCACTGGTTATCTATACAAAAAAACACATAGCTCTGAGTACACATACGGAACAAGATATGGTTACAAGGGCTAAGTCTAAAGAATAAATCAATGTAACTTTTTCAAACTAATCATGCCGTTGATTACAGTATCGATGTATCCTGGAAGAACTCAACAACAAAAAGATGAATATGCAAAAGCAATCACAAAATCTGCAGTAGAAATTCTAAAAACAAAAGAATCTCATGTCATTGTAGTTTTTGAGGATAATCCAAAAGAAAACTGGTTTCTAGCAGGAAACCAACTTTAATTATTTTTTTAAAACATGATGAAATGTATGATTAATTTATCATAAAGATCGATTGTACCGCTTTATCTTTTTATCCTCTTTAATATTACAAATTTCATGAAAGTTGCAATTGTACAGTTCAAGGCATCTACTAAAAAAGAAACCAATCTAAAAAAAATTATTAACTATATTGCAAAGGCAGCAGAAAACAATGCAACACTAGTAGCATTTCCAGAATTTATGATGTTTTATACAAATTCATCACAATCATCAAAACAACTAGCAAATTTAGCTGAAACCATTACTGGAAATTTTATAACTAGTATTGCAAAGTGTGCCAAAGAAAATCATATAGATGTTGTAGGCTCATTTTATGAAAAAAGTACAAAAAAAGATCGAGTATATGATACTTCATTTATTATTGATAAAACTGGTAAAGTAATATCGAGATATAGAAAAATTCATCTCTATGATGCTTTAGGATTTCGAGAGTCTGATAAAATGGTTAAAGGCTCAAAGATTGCAAAGCCTGTATCAACTACTATTGGGAAAATAGGAATGATGATTTGTTATGACTTGAGATTTCCAGAGATGTCAAGATCACTTGCTGTTGCAGGCTCTGAAGTTCTAGTTGCACCATCAGCTTGGGTGAAAGGTAACATGAAAGAGGAACATTGGATTACAATTAACAAGACACGTGCAATTGAAAATGGTTGTTATGTTATTGCCCCTGATCAAGTTGGAAATATTTACTGTGGACGAAGTCTTGTAATTGATCCATACGGAAAAATTTTACTAGATATGAAAAAGAAACAAGGAATTGGATATGTCAACATTGAATTAAAAAATGTAAAACAAATTAGAAAGATTCTTCCATTACTAAAAAACAGACGTACTGATATCTATCCTACTTTGAAGATTTAATTTTTCTACTTTCACAATTAAAGTTTGAACACTGTCTAGTCCATTTTTGTTTTCTTGAATAACGGAAAATTATCATTGGCCACTTGCATACATCGCATGGAATCTTCATTGTTCTCAATCTTGCTTTCTGTAATAGTGGTGATGATGCTTTACATCCTCCATGAAAGTTTGAGCATCCCATGAATCGCTTTCTTGTTGTTCTAGATCTGATTAGTATTATCTGACCTAATCTACATTCTGGACATTCAACTAGCCCGTTTTTAGGAGAATTTGTCCCGAGAATCATGTATTTTCTTTCTTTTGATGACCAAGACAAGTATCCGTTAATGTCCAAATATTGAATGATCTCTTTTTTGAAAATTGCTGTCTTTGCCTTTGTAGTTTTTGCTACGTGTCTGGTGATGGTCTTTTTAACCTGAATAGTTTTGAGCAATGATTTCTTTAATATCATATTCTATAATGAATTTACTAAAACAATTTTTATAGGGACTTGGGTCAGTGACATTTGTGGAAAAGGTCTGTGTTCTTGGCGCAGGTAGCACCAAATATGGTAAATTATCAGAAAGTATAGCTGATATCACTACTCAGGCATCGGTTTTAGCTATTGAAAATGCAGGAATTGATCCAAAAGAGATCAAAGCATCTTACATTTCAAACGTCTTTGGAGTTGCAGATAAGCAGGTACATCTTGGACCTGTCTTAATGAGTAGATTAGGGATTCCAGATAAACCATCATTAACAATAGAGTCCGCATGTGGAAGTGGCTCAGTATCATTTAGAGAAGCATATGCCAATGTTGCAGCTGGTTTTTATGACTGTCTTGTAGTAACTGGCGTTGAAAAAGTAACTCATACAGGAACTGAATGGACAACAACTTACTTTGCATATTGTTCTGATTTTTTTTATGAAGGTCAAGCAGGTGCATCTTTTCCAGGATTATTTGCATCAATGGCAAGAGCTTATTTGACAGAGTTTGGTGCAACTGAAGAAGATTTTGCAAGAGTTGCAGTAAAGAATCACGATAATGGATTTCTAAATCCTAAAGCTCACATGCAAAAGAAAATTACAATTGATGATGTACTGAAATCTCCAGTAGTTGCAAGTCCACTAAAACTTTATGATTGTTGTCCATTTTCTGATGGCGCAAGTTCTGTTATTCTTTGTTCTGAAAAGTTTGCAAAAGCACATGGTGGTGATTACATTGAAGTTATTGGATCTGGTAGAGGCGGTTCACCTGCTGCATTGCAAGGACGTGAACACATGACTACAATTCCTAGTACAAAGATTGCAGCAGCAGATGCATACAAAATGGCTGGTGTTACTCCAAAAGATATTGATTTTGCTGAAGTACACGATTGCTTTACAATTGCAGAAATTGTTGACACTGAAGATTTAGGATTCTTTGAAAAAGGTAAAGGTGTACAAGCTGTAAGAGAAGGTAGAACTAGTTTGAATTCAGATATCTCAATTAATCCATCAGGTGGTCTTAAATCAAAAGGACATCCAATTGGAGCTACAGGTGTTGGACAAGTAGTAGAAGTATTTGATCAATTAACTGGTAAAGCAGGAGCACGAACCGTTAAAGATGCAAAAATTGGTTTAACTCATAATTTTGGTGCAACTGGTGCAAGTTGTGCTGTTCATATATTCCAAAGTGTGTAAGATGACTATCGAAGAACAACTTATTGAATATGCAAAACAAGGTAAACTCCTAACTCACAAATGTACAAAGTGCGGATACATTCACCTATCTACTGCATATTACTGCCTAAAATGTGGAAGTAAGGGCTTTGAGGATCTTGTTTTAGATGGAGTTGGCTCAATTGCCACTTATACGATAATAACTGTGGCTCCGGCAGGATTTGAAAAATTTACACCTTATGCATTTGTGGTGCTTCAATTAGACAACACACATTTGAGAATTTCGGGATTTATGGCCGGAATTGCAACACCTGAAGATCTACCTGTAGGAACTAGAGCCAAAATAGCTGGCTTTGAAGATGGTTGTGGGATCATTATTAAAAAACAGTAAAAATATTTGTTTGAATTATTAAAAAAAATCATAATCATTTCTTAATACTTTTCTATCGCTGTATACTTTCATGTCTGTAGAAATTACATGTGGTAAATGCGGAGAAAAGATCGCTAATATGAAAATGCTAAAAGCACTCAAAGATGTAATGACCCCATATAGTGGAAAATGTCCTTCATGTGGACAAAAATTGTCAACATCGGAATTTTCTCTTGATGTTCAAGAAAACTGATCTAAAAATCTTTTCATGATTTTTTATTTTTATTGTCAACATCTAATGTTACAAACCCCTAAATTTTATTTCAATTAGAAAATGGATCTAAAATCTGCAAAAATGATCTAGTCATAAGTCTTAATTACTCCTTCCTTTTTTATTGATTTAGTATGGAATTGGATGAAGAACTAGAAGAGCCAAAGCGAAGCGGAATTCTTCAATCCACGTCAAAACGTGTAAGAATGATCTTTTCTGTAATGGCAAGTCCTAACAGAATCGATATTTTAAGAATCTTAAATTCAAAGGGCCCTTTGACTTATTCTGAATTAAAGTCACTAGCCGGATTTAAATCTAAAAAAGAGAGTGGAAAATTTGCATACCATTTAAGAAAATTATTGAGACAATCGCTTGTAGCACTTAACAAATCTGAAAGACGTTATACAATTACAAATCTTGGAAAATTGGTCTTAAGCTTAGCAAGACAAATTGAAGAACGTTCAATTATTGAAAGTGGTAAGATGTATGTCAGAACATCTCATGAATCAATTGAAGAATTTAATTCTCATAAAATTATTCAATCACTTGTACGTGAAGGCAGCTTACCGCTAGAATTAGCCCAAAAAATTACTGAGGAAGTTGAAAATAGAATTTACAAATATCAGACAACCTATCTTACAGGATCTCTTATTCGAGAAATGGTAAATTCAGTCCTTTTAGAGCATGGTCATGAAGAATACCGCAATAAACTGGCACGCCTGGGCCTGCCTGTATATGACGTTCAAGAGATGCTCACAAATCTAGATAATGTAGATAATGGCGCAGAAGGCTTACTTTTCAATACAGGTCAAAAAGTGTTTGCAGAACACTTACTCACAAATGTATTGCCAAAAGATGTTGCAGATTCCCATCTTTCTGGTGATATGCATATTTCAAATCCTGGAATATGGTCAATGATACCTGATACAATATTTGTTAATGTAAAAGAATTGATTGAAGATGGAGTTATTCTTGGTGGAAAATATCTTGACGTATCAAGAATCACATCATCAAAAACACTAGATGATGTTACCTCTTCTTTATCTATTATCATTTCATTACTTTCCAAAGAAGCTTCACAAGAAATTGTTCTTGATGGATTAGTTCCATTATTTACAAAACATGCAAAGAACATTCCAGAGTTAGAACAAAAATTGACAGATGCGTTTTCTACTGCTTCCACTACATCAAAGTACAATAGAAAAAGTACTGATGTTTCAATTAGACTTCAATTAGGTTCTGATCTAAAAATAGTTAATGCAATCATTAATGCTTACAAGAATTATACAAAGATAACTCCAATTCCAAAAATCGGTTTAATTGTAGATTTTGATAAAGGAAAAATCACCGATGTCTCTGATGCATTATCTGAGATTATTGCAATTGGTGGCAAAGTCATGTTTGCAAAAGGTGAAGTATCAAGTTATGGTATTACAAATGGTACAACTAAAAATTCTGGCCCACTTGCAATTACACTACAATCTGTATCAATTAATCTTCCAAGACTTGCATTTGAATCCAACAAAGATGAAACATACTTTAGAGCAAGACTTGCATTGCTAATGAAACCAGCATTGTCTTCTATGGCATTAAGAAAGAAAGACATCTCTGATCTTACACGAAGAGGATTAAATCCAATACTTGCAAAAAATACTCAATACATGCAAAGAAGTTCTGTATCTCTAATTGTTAATTTAGTAGGTTTGAAAGAATCTGTCTTCAATATACTTGGTTTCCAAGATAATAAAGAAGGAAGAGACATACTCAATAAAGTCATAGAAACTGCAGTTGATGTTGCAACCAAAAAGGGTAAGGAACTCGGTGATACTGTAGCGATATCCATGATTGAAACAGAAGGATCTAGCCGATTTGCAAACCTAGATGGTGAAAAATATGGTAAAAATTCAGCACTAAATTCTATGGATAGTGACTCTTATTCACAAGGAATAGTGTTAAAAGCATCTGAGATATCTGATTATACAACTAAGACTGAAATTATCACGGAATGTACTAGATTATCTAAATTGCTTAATGGTGGTTTACTAGTCACACTAGATATTGATCAGAACGCTACTCAAGCTGATATTAAAAAATCAATTGAGAAAGCAGCAGAGCTTACATCTTCCTTTAAGCCTGTGAAAAAAGTAGCACTCTGTGGTGAATGTGGATTCAAAGATGAACCCTTTGTTGACAAATGTCCAAAGTGCAAGTCTTCATACGTCATCTGAAATTCGTAAGTCTAAAACTAGTTCCGATCATCTTAAAAAATATGACGCTTTACATAAGCGATCATCGTTGTAGCTTGTTACTAAATTCATAATACCATTATGATATCGATTGGACCGTTGTCAATATTTTTGCACCGAATTTTTAGAAAAAACTGCCAAATCATTTATACCGTCATATTTCTTACCTCTTGCGGGGAGATTATAATTGGATAAATCACAAATAGAAAGTACTATCAATGAGATCCGTAAGCGCAGTGGCGCTATAACGGCCTTCAATCAAAATAAAATTTCAAACGCTATATACAAAGCGTTGGCAGCCACCTCTAAAGCCGACCGTGCGCTAGCCGATCAACTTGCAAATAAAGTTGTACAAAAATTAGTCGAACAGGGGTTCACAAATTCTAGGGCTCCTAGTGTTGAGGATATTCAAGATATTGTAGAGTCAACTCTTATCGATTGTGGAAACAGCGACATTGCAAAAGCATACATCGTTTACAGACATGAACGAAGAAAATTAAGAGACGAAAAAATGAAAGTCTTAAACCTAAAATCTTTAGATCCTGTCTCCAAGAATTTTGATCTAAATTGCTTGAGAGTACTGGCATCTAGATATCTTTTCAGAAATAACAAAAATGAAATCATTGAATCACCAACTCAAATGTTTGAAAGAGTTGCAATTCTTGTTGGAATAGGTGATGTTCTATATGATTCAAAAGTGTTTGAAAAAACTGGAAATATTACCCAAGATATTGAAGAAGCACGCACATATCTTGAGAAATTAGATAATTTTGATTACAAATTCAAAATTGGAGAATATTTTCTCAACAAGTGGCACTTTAGATCCCTGATCAATCACTATGTGACTCTTGCAAGTAAAGGTCAGATGAAAGTCAGCTTTAAAGATCTTCTAACACTACTCGCAGCAAAAGAATTAGATAGTTACGCAGACAAAATCACAGAATATTTTGAATTGATGACAGCACAAGACTTTCTACCAAATTCACCAACAATGATGAATGCTGGTGGTAGACTTGGTCAGCTTTCAGCATGTTTTGTTCTTGGAATGCCAGATGACATGGAAAAAATCATGAAATCAACTTCTGATGCAGCACTAATATTCAAATCTGGAGGTGGAGTTGGAATCAACTATTCTGATCTTCGTGAAGAAGGCGACATTGTTGCATCAACATCTGGTGTAGCGTCAGGTCCAGTCTCTTTTATGAATATCATCAATACCGTAACTGAAGTTGTAAAACAAGGCGGAAAAAGAAGAGGAGCTAACATGGGAATCATTGAAGCTTGGCATCCTGATGTTGAAAAATTCATCACAAATAAAACCGAACCTGGTGTTTTAGAAAACTTTAACGTCAGTGTAGGTATTTGGGAAGACTTTTGGAACTCACTAGTAAATACAACTGATGGAAAATACATGTTACGTAGTCCACGTGACAGAAAGCCAGTAAAAGAAATCAATGCACATCAATTAATTGATCTGATAGCTTTGTCTGCATGGAAGAGTGCAGAGCCTGGATTGATCTTCTTTGATCAAATTAACAAATACAATGTATTTGCCAAAGCAAGACAAGCTCCACTGAGAGCTACAAACCCATGTGGCGAACAAAGTTTGTATCCATACGAATCATGCAATCTTGGTTCTATTAACTTGGTAAATCTCGTAAAGAGAAAAGCTGATGGGGAATACGAATTTGATTGGCAAAGATATGAAGAAACAATCAGAAAGACAACCAGATTCTTAGATAACATCATTGATGTAAATCACTATCCTGTAAAAGAAATTGATATTGCATCAAAAGATTCTAGAAGAATTGGATTGGGTGTAATGGGAGTAGCAGATCTATTATACAAATTAAAGATTCCATACAACTCCAAAGAAGGATACGATCTACAATCAAAACTATCTGAAGCATTGACTTATTATTCAATGGAAGAAAGTGTGGCACTTGCAAAATCTAGAGGTGAATTCCCACTATGCTCAAAAACAGAATATCCTGAAGGAAAGATTCCAATTGCAGGATATTATGAGAAACCAAAAGAGTCTCACTGTTATGAATGGGATGCACTAATTGATAAGATAAAGAAACATGGAATAAGAAATGTTTTGACTACTACAGTAGCTCCAACAGGAACACTATCTATGATTGCTGATTGTTCAAATGGAATGGAACCAGCATTTGCTCTAGTCTTTGAGAAGAGAGTAACAGTAGGCCGATTCTTTTACACCAACAAAATTGTTGAACAAGTACTCAAAGAACATGGTCTATACAGCGATGAACTCCTTGCAAAAATTGCAGACAATTATGGTTCACTAAAAGGAATTCCTGAAATTCCACAGTGGATGCAAGATGTCTATGTAACTGCAATGGATATTCACTGGGCAGATCATCTAATGGCTCAAGGTGTATGGCAAGATTGGATTGGAAATGCAATTGCCAAGACAATTAACATGCCATATGATGTTACAGCAGAAGATGTAAAATCTGCATATCTGTTGGCACATGAATTGGGACTAAAAGGAATCACGGTATATCGTGATGGCTCAAGACACAAACAAGTACTTCACATGACAAGTGACAACGCACAAAAGACATTTGATGTTACACCTAGTGAACATGTTACTAGATATGTAACAACTATGATCTCAAATCCATACATCAAATCACATGTACATGATTCACTCGAACTCAAAGTACATGATGAAGAAATTACATCCGAACCGGTTAGACAAGAAGTAGATGAAGATCGTCTATGTCCAACATGCAAAAACAACCTTGTATTTGTAGAAGGATGTAGTATTTGCATCGAATGTGGATACAGTGGTTGTACTTCTGGATAGATAACAAAATCACCATCTTTTTTACTTCCTTTTCTTTTTGATTCAGCATGGATAGGAAGATTCTTGGCATAACTGGGGGTATTGCAGTAGTAATTGCTATAGTTGCAGTAATGCTGTTTACATCAAATTTAGAATCAACTCCAATTCAGAAACATAATGAAAAAATTGGCCTTGTAATTAACGCACCACATTCAGCAATATCGCTGCAAGACTTGAATCAAATTTACTCTGAAGCATCTTCTACAGGTATTGGAAGAAGTAATGTATACTTATTTTGGAATATCATTGAGCCTGTAAAAGGAGAATACGATTGGAAACAATCAGACGTGTTGATGAGTTTTAATAAAAATAATGATCTCAAAGTAACATTGTTTTTTTCTGTTATTAATGGTGAAACACTAGGACCATTTCCAAATTGGATAGGAAAGCCATCACTTAACGCGATTGGAGAAGATCGACTAGTTAATGTCCTTGATGCAATATTGTCTCGTTATGATATTATAGATACAGTTGTAATTGCAGGAGAAACAGAATCCCAATTTCGTTACCATGAACAAAATATTCCTGTATACAAGGAACTATTCAATGGAGTATACACCAAATTAAAAGAAAAACACCCAGATGTACAAATCGGAAATGGATTTGCATTACATAATGTATTAAATAAAAATTTAAAACATATTGTGTCTGATCTGGCAATTGGTGATTTTGTAGCTTTTTCATACTTCCCAGTTGATACATTAAATGATATTGTCAAAACACCAGAAGAAGCTAAAGCAGACTTGCAAAAGACATTTGAAATCATACCTGATAAAAAAATTGGACTTTTTGAGATTAGTTGGAGTACTTCTGATTTTGTGGGAGGTAATGAAACATCGCAGCAACTATTTTTAGAAAAATCATTTGAATTTTACACTGAAAATAAATCTAAAATAGAGTTTTTTACTTGGTATAGGCAATATGATAGACCTGATGGCACATGTGTGATTGAAAATCCGGAAATTGCTAATCGAATTATAGATGTAGGCGGTGGGTCTGGTTTAGGAAGCAGTGAGTACACAATGGAACGATTAAGTCATTACATATGTAATTCTGGATTATTGAGTGTGGATGGAACACCAAAATCTAGTTGGAATGAATTTAACAATCAGATAAAATTGATTAATTAAGATGCTCTCTCTTATTTTGGCAGAATCTGCATTAGAAATAGTTCCCACAGAATTACAAGATCATCCTTCGGTAATCTCACATGCACAAAAACTGGGAAAACATCCATCTGAAATATTGCTTGATAACTCATGGCATTTTGCTGCAATGAAAGGAATCAATGATGAAATTAAAAGAGGAAGACCTGATCTAGTTCATTTTTCTATATTGGAAGCAACAACAATTCCGCTATATTCACAAAATAAAATTAAAATCTATATTCACACAATTGATGATAACGTAATTTACATTGGAGAAAATGTTCACATTCCAAAATCATATCATAGATTTGAAGGTATTATTGAAAAATTATATTTAGAAAAAACCATCCAATCTGGCAAAGATGAGTTATTAAAAATTAAAAAAAAATCATTTACTGAATTAATCAATGAGATAAAACCATCTGAGATTATTGGGTTTTCAACTAAAGGAGAACTAAGTTCATTTGAAAAAATTAGCTCTCAAATTTCCGATAATTCTTGTATAGTTATAGGTGGATTCCAAAAGGGCCACTTTTCTGAGTCAATAAACAATAAAATAAATCGCTTATTCTCAGTTGGTAACTTGTCTTATGAGGCCCATGTAGTGATTGCACGTATGCTCTACGAGTATGAAAAAACCGTTTTTATGTAGGAAATTAAGTTTGTTTTCTTGTGCAGTCATAGTATAGCCTGGTTAGTATTCGGGGTTTCCAACCCTGTGACGCGGGTTCGAATCCCGCTGACTGCACTTTTCTATCAAAAGAGAACTAATTTTTAGGTGGATAGTGATTAATTATTATGAAACCTACACTTAGACAAATTGCATTAGAGAGAATGCAGATTTTAATTAATAGTGCAATTTCTAATGCAAAAATGAATCCAATACTATCTCAGAGACAGGCATTGCTGGCACAAAGAATTAGCACAAGACACAAAATTCGCATGCCATATGAATTAAAAATTGTATTTTGTAAAAAATGTAAATCATTTATCGCCCCAGGAATAAATTCTAAAATTAGATTAGGCAGAACATCAATAAAGTCGATCAGAATTTCATGTAACCTGTGTGGGCATACTTATCGCAAAATAATAGCTCAATGATTTATAAGACGATTCCTGAGTTTTTGACCTTATGGCAAAGGTATACGATGTACCATCTGATGTATTGATTAGTAGATTAGCAGCTATTTTAAAAAATGAAGATATTCCTGCTCCTTCTTGGATTCCATTTGTCAAAACTGGAGCTCATGCAGATAAACCGCCTCAAGATAGAGATTGGTGGCATACAAGATGTGCATCATTAATGAGAAAAATTTACCTTCATGGTCCACTTGGAATTAACGAATTAAGAAAAATTTATGGTGGAGGTAGACCATCTGGATATGGCGCTGCTCATCATAAAGATGCTGGAGGTGCAATAATTCGTAATGCAATTCAAGGATTAGAAAAGCTTGGATATGTTGAGAAAGTTGAGAAAAAAGGTCGTGTCATTTCAAAAAAAGGAATGCAAAAATTAGATAGATTATCAACAGAAATTCTAAACGAACTGATCGTTGTAAATCCTCAACTAAAAATATACTCTTAGATTTAAAATGAGTTTTTCTGAATCACCTGATCAAGATAAACAAAATCACGATATGACTGCTCAAAAAGAGCAAATCCTCAAACAAATACTCTCTCCAGATGCAAGAATGAGATTAAACAACATCAAGATGGTCAAACCTGAATTATCTGATTTAGTAGAACAATATCTAATTGGAATGGCATCACAAGGAAAGATGAATTCTCAGATTAATGACCATCAACTTAAACAAATTTTATTATCAATTCAACAACCAAAACGTGATTTTAAGATAAATCGTATCTGATCAGAGAAAATATAATTAGGGGATAATATCAGGATCCATATTGAAAGCTGTAGTTTACGAAGAATATGCTCCTGATGATAATTATGCAAAAATTTTAAAAGTAAAAGATATTCCTGATCCAAAACCAAAAGCAAATGAAGTTGTGTTCAAACTAAAAGCGGCGGCTCTTAACTATAATGATATCTGGGGAATGAGAGGTGTACCAATTGCTATACCATTACCACATGTATCTGGTTCTGATGCAGCAGGAGATGTTATTGCAGTAGGAGAAGATGTAAAAACAATCAAAGTAGGAGACAGAGTTGTCTCACATTCAAATCTTTCATGTAGAACATGTGCATTATGTACATCCGGTAGAGAATTTGATTGTACCAATAGACAAGTTTGGGGATTCCAAACAGGTCCACTCTGGGGTGCATATAGTGAACTAGTACATCTACCAGAAGTTAATGTATCAAAAATTCCAGAAGGCGTTTCTTATGAACAAGCAGCAGCAGCTTCAATGACAATTCTTACTTCTTGGCATATGTTAGTTGGAAGAGCCAAAATTACACCTGGACAAACTGTTCTAATTATGGGTGGAGGTTCTGGTGTTGGTAGCTTTGGAATTCAAATTGCAAAACTCTACAACTGTACTGTTATTGCAACTGCTAGTGCAGATAAACTCGATAAATGCAAAGCATTAGGTGCTGATTATGCTGTAGATCATAGAAAAGAAGATTGGCACAAGGAAGTCTTTAAAATTACAAAAGATATCGCTGCAAAAACTGGTGTTAGACCTGGAATTGATTTAACATTTGATCATATTGGAGAAACCCACTTTAACAAACAATTAACACTTCTAAACTATGGAGGAACACTTGTTTCATGTGGAGCTACTACAGGATATGATGCAAAAATTGATCTTAGACACATTTTCTTTAAAGGAATCAATGTTTTAGGTTCAACTCAAGGAACTAAAGCTGAAATGGATCTTGGATTGTATTGGATGGGTAAGGGTAAGATTAAAGCAGAAATTGATTCTACTTATACATTTGAACAAGCTGCAGAAGCACATACAAAAATGCTCTCTGGAAAGTTCTTTGGCAAAATTATGTTAAAGCCAGAAAACGCCTAATAATTTAATGACACAGCTTTTTCGCAGTCTTATTTTTGTTCCCGGAAACAATTCTAGGTTTTTAGAAAAAGCAAAAAATATTCAAGCTGATATAGTCTGTTTTGATTTAGAAGATTCTGTACCTGATGAAGAAAAAAATAATGCTAGAAAATTAATTCAAGACGCACTAAACTCACGTCAATCTTACAAATCATCAATTTTTGTGCGCACAAATTCTCCAAAGTCTGGAAAAATCCAAGATGATCTCAAAACAATTATTCAAAAAGGAATTGATGGAATAGTGATTCCGAAAGTAAATAATGTTGCTGAAATAAAAAAAATTGAAAAGAATCTTTTATTATTGGAAAAGAATCGTAAACTAAAACCAATTCAAATAATTCCTTCCATTGAATCAGCTGAAGGAGTAGTTAACACATACAATATCGCATCATACAGTAAAAGAATACATGCAGTAGTTTTTGGGGTTTTTGATCTCTTAAATGATTTAGGAATTGAATATTCAAAAAATTCAGAAGGCGGAAAATATTCTAGGGCAAAAATTCCAGTAGATGCAAGAGCGGCAGGAGTTTCTGCAATTGATGCTATTTGGCAAGATCTTAAAGACATTAAGGGATTAGAAAAAGATTGTCAAGTTGGAAAAGATCTTGGATATACAGGAAAAAGTATCATACACCCTGACCAAATATTGACAACTCACAAAGTTTTCCATCCAAGTAAAAAAGAAATTCAATGGGCAGAAAAAGTTTACAAATTTTATTTAGAATCAACAAAAAAAGGAAAAGGAGCCACAACTATAGATGGAAAAATGATTGATGAGGTTCACTTTAAACAAGCTAAAACAGTACTTGAAATTGTAAAGTCTACATCAATTTAGAATTTTTTTATAAATTATTTTTAAATCTTATATTTTTATACTTAAAAGTCAATACAAGTACTCTTATCGTAAATTTGTTCATTCATTACTCCTTGAAGTAAAATATCATTCTTTTTCATTTCAATCTTTATTTCGTCAAAAACACATTTGTATTTTGAAATTCTTTTACTCTCACTAAGTATTTTGCCAGATTCTACAATTAATCCATTTATAATTAAATTTTCAATTTTTCTATATCCTGATGTTTTTGGAATTTGAGCTTCACTTAAAATTTGAGGGATGGTTAACTCGTTTTCAAAAAGACAATTAAGCATTTGTCTAGTTTCATAATCTCCACATAACACTAATAGTGAATCTACTAAGTTTTGTTCAATTATTCTAACAGAGTATTTAGCACCTTTTTTTTGAATGTTAATTACTTCATTTAGACATTCAGTTTCAAATTTTTTTCTATTTAGATTTAAAATATTTTTTAATACTAAATTCAATTTATCAAAATGTTCTATGGATAGCTTTATTGACATTCCATGTTCTAAAAATAACTCTCTTTCTAAATTTTTTAATTCATCTTCATCCAGTTTTTGTTTAATTTTTTGAGATAATGCTTTAGCAATTAATCTGTCTATTCCTCCCATATGATATTAAAAAATAATACAAAATATTAAAGCATGTGTGATTAATCATGACTATTATGAAACGTTCCGTTATTGTAATTGATGATGATGAAGATACAGTTAGATTATTTGGCGAATTCTTGGAGGAAAAAGGCATTAAAGTCGTGGGTAGTGGTTATGACGGTATAACTGCAATCAAACTTTACAAAGAAAAAACCCCTGATGTTGTCTTAATTGATATAATGATGCCAAATGGAAGCGGTTTTTATGCAATCAAAAAAATTCAAGAAATAAACTCTAATGCAAAAATCATCGCTGTGAGTGGAGATAGTAGTTATTCAACTGAAGAAAAATTAGAAAAATTATCTATTCCCTTGATCCGTAAACCGTTTAACATGGAACAAATTGTCTCTATAATTAACGGCTAAATCTATTCCCACAATTGGGACATTTCATATAATCTTATATTGAAATCATCATAAATTACTAAGTACAATGAGCAAACGTGTAACGATAATGATTGATGATGATCTGGATAAAAAAATAAGAATTCGTCAAGCAAAAATGATTCAGCAAGAACAATCTTCATACAGCTATTCCAAAGTTCTAAATGAAACTCTTAGAAAAGTCTTAAAATAATTTTTATCAAATAACATTTTTTACCTTTTCGAATAGAATAAAGACTTGATAATTCCATATTGCAGTGGTACAATTGATTAATCTACTTGATCCTACCGTTGTAATCAAACGAATGTTTGAATCTGGACAATATGATGAAATGTACAATTATTGTCAAAAATTGCTTTCTAATAATCAAAATGATATGGTGGCACTTCAAAATTCTGCATTGGCTTTAATACATTTAGAAAGGTATGAAGATGCAATCATCTATTGTGATAAAGTATTAAAAATAAAAAATTATGATAACTATGCTTTAAAAAATAAAATTTATTCACTTGAAAAGTTAAAACGATATGATGATGTTATAATTTGCTGTAACATTATTCTTGAACACGATTCTACAGATACTTGGACATTCAATAGCTTGGGTCTGTCACTAAATGAATTAGATCGACATGCAGAAGCTATAGAATTTTATGATAAAACACTAAAAATTGATAGTAATGACATTACTGCATTGATGAATAAGGCTATTTCCTTAAACCATTTAAAAAATTATAAAGAATCTATCGAGTTTTATGATAAAGCACAAATTGAAGATCCTAGCTTAAACGAAGCATCCATTGCTAAATCTAAAGCATTTGAAAAATTAGGTATGGTAGATGAGGCTTTTTTAGCAGCACAGGGTGTTTTAGTCAAAGATATGACAAAAATCATCACTGATGCCAAAAAAAACAAGTGTACTGTTTTTCATCAATTCTGTCAAAACGAATTTGATGAATTATCCAATAAAAAATAAAATTCATATTAACAAGAAAATCAATTTATACAAAGAAATTTTACAACATGGTGATGTTTACTGGAATAGTTGAGGGAATCGGCAAAATTGAGAAAATTTCCAAAAATACAAAAACTAGAAGTTCTATTCAAATGACGGTAAATTTAGGAAAACATGCAAAAGGTTTGAAAATAGGACAAAGTGTGTCTTTGAATGGAGTTTGTCTTACAGCTACCAAACTTTCTAACTCTACATGCATTTTTGAAATGATCGAAGAAACTACTCGTAAAACTGATCTAGGAAATCTAAAACCTGGTGATATTGTTAACATTGAAAGAAGTCTAAAAGCTGGTGAGCGCTTAGAAGGACATTTTGTTTTAGGTCATGTTGATGGTGTTGGAACCATTAAAAAAATAGAAGAAAAACCTAAAGAAGTTCAAGTTTGGTTTGAAATTCCAAAAAACTTGACAAAATATGTTGTGAAAAAAGGTTCAATTGCAATAGATGGAATTAGTCTAACCGTAGTAGACATTAAAAATAATCTTGCTTCAGTATGTCTTATTCCTCACACAATAGAAAAGACCAATTTTAAAATCAAAAATGTTGGTGATAAAATTAACATTGAGACAGATATACTGGGTAAATACATCTTAAAATAAAATTGTTATAATACCATTTTTGTGGTAATTACCAATTTTTTAGTAAACTTTATAATTAGTTTGCTGCTGATTTTTGCATATGTCTCTTGAATCTGGGATTGAATCATTAAAACGCGGTGAGTTTGTATTATTATTTGATTCTGCAGGAAGAGAAAATGAGATAGACATGGTAGTTGCTGCAGAATTTGTGACTCCAGAACATGTTGCAAGAATGCGACAACATGCAGGTGGCCTTTTATGTATTGCAATTGAACATAATTTTGCAAATTCTCTAGAATTACGGTATATGCATGAAATTTTAGCAGATTCTCCAATTTCTAATAAAGAGATGATCATGGGACTTGCTCCATATGGTGATCATCCAACATTTTCAATTTCAGTTAATCACTATCAAACTTATACTGGTATAACAGACAAAGACAGATCATTAACAATAAGAGAAATGGCTAATATTTTCAAGGTGGAAAATAAAAAGAAAAAATTTGTTTCTTCTTTTAAAACACCGGGTCATGTTCCATTGTTAATTGCCTCAGAAGGATTATTGTCAAAAAGACAAGGTCATACTGAAATGTCTGTATATCTTAGTAAAATTGCAGGATTGACTCCAGTTACTGCAATTTGTGAAATGATGGATGCTCAAACTTATACTGCTTTGTCTGTTGATAAGGCAGAAAAGTATGCAAAACAAAATGCCATTCCATTAATTGATGGAAAAGAATTATTAGAATTTGCTAAGGTGCATTAATTTTGAATATTGCTATAGTGGTTTCGGAATTCAATGAAGAGGTGACGTTCAGGATGCTCTCTGTTGCAGAGGAAAAAGCAAAAAAAATGAAATTAAAAATAAACTATACTTGTAAAGTCCCAGGTGCATTTGATATGCCTATAGTTATTGATGTATTGTTACAAAAAAAGGATGTTGACGGAGTGGTTACTCTTGGTGCAATAATTAAAGGACAAACTAAACATGATGAAGTAATTGCACATTCTACGGCAAATGCGCTTACAGCATTATCTATTAAATATCAAAAACCTGTATCTTTAGGAATAACTGGGCCTGGAATGCAAGATAGACACGCATATGCCAGAATACGACCTGTAGCAGAACGTGCAGTGGAATCAGTTGTGAAAATATTCAATGAATTAAAAAGGATTCAAAAATGATCCAGCTTAGCATATTGAAAATTAGTGGCTATGGTCCATGGACTCTGACTCTTGGTAGTGACAGGGAACATGCACTTCAAATGCTTCAGGCATCATTATACCAAGAAATTCAAAAATTATTCTCAGAAAAAAACTGTCTTGTTTTTTTAAATAGAGCAGATGAATTTTTTGTAGTTTCTAATGGATTAACCTTAGAGGATCATATCGAAATTCAGAAAAATCTTGAAAATTCTTTTGATATGCGATTATCCATATCTATTGGTTATGCTGATTCCCCCTTTGATGCAAATCTGAAAGCATATGAAGGTAAAAAAAATGAGATCTTTCTAAACAAGGAATTTTCAATTTTTGGATTTATTAATGGTCACTCTGACCACAAAGTATCCATAATGCATTTTGATGTAGAAAATCTTACATCAAGAAGAAAAATAATTTCTCCTTATGAAACTACTTCCATAATTTTTAATCTATATGCAAAAATGTCAAAATTTTTTCTACAAAAAAATTCTCTTACATTTTTTATGGGTGGGGATAATTTCATGGTTGTTGCAAACGATGAAGCTAAACAATCCGTTAAAAATTTCATTGAATTAATTAAAAATGAAGATAATATTACTTTGAATTGTGGAATAGGTAATGCCAAAAATGCTAGAGATGCTGTAAAACTTGCAACAAAATCTCTTGATACAATAAGAGAAATTAGAGATTCAGGAAAAGAAAAACCAACCGTGTATGAATTATCATGCTAATCAAAAATGTTAGTGTTCTATTAGGTAAAGAATTAGATTTTGTTCCAAAAACTGATATAAAAATACAAGATTCAAGATTCAAACAAATAAAATCCAATATTGGAGTAAATACAAAAGATGAATCCTTTGATTGTGAAGGTTTACTGTTAATTCCAGGATTTGTAAATTGTCATACTCATCTAGGTGATTCTATTGGAAAAGATGTTGTTCTAAACAGTTCTGTAGACAAAAGAATTCATCCTGTATCTGGTGTAAAACCGTTAATTCTAAAAAATACTGAAAAAAACCATCTAGCAAGTTTTATGAAATATTCCTGCCAATCTATGATAAATAAAGGAATTACAACTTTTGTAGATTTTAGAGAAGGTGGGCTTGATGGTGTTTTACTACTGAAACAAATTCTATCTAAATTACAAATACGTGGGATTGTTCTTGGTAGATTAGAATTCTATCAAGGAACATCTGAAATAAAAAAAAACGAATCTATCCCTAAAACTAAAATGAATGAGCTAGTAGAATTATTAAAAAAATGTGATGGAATTGGAGTGAGTGGAGCAAATGAAAATAGCTCATCTGTACTAAACTATTACTCTTCCACGCCTAAACTTCGTGCTATTCATTCATCTGAAACAGAACAAAGTGTTTCTAAATCCAAAAAAATTACAGGAATATCTGAAACTACACGTGCACTGACAATGAAACCACATTTTTTGGTACATATGACATATGCATCATTAAATGATCTACGTTCTGCATCAAAAATAACTTCTGGAATTGTAATTTGTCCAAGAGCAAACGCTGCACTTGCTGAAGGAATTCCTGATATTGAATTAATGAAAAAAGTTGGTTGTACTATAGGGCTAGGTACTGATAATGTAATGATAAATTCTCCAGATATGTTTAGAGAGATGGATTATTTATGGAAAGTAACTATGGGTATTCATAAAAAAAGAATAGACCCAAAAGAAATTTTAAAAATGGCAACTGTGAATGGTGGAAAAATTTTGAATAAAGATATTGGAGTAATTGAAATTGGTAAACTTGCAGATGGTATTTTTATCAACAAACATGCATTAGACTTAGAACCAATGCATAATATTCATGCATCCATAGTACATAGAGCATCAGAATCTAATATTCGTGCCGTAATGATTGGAGGTAAAATAGTTCATGGAAAAATCTAGACCACATATAATTTTAAGTGCAGCCATTTCTATCGATGGAAAAATTGCTACACGTTTAGGAGATTCAAAACTATCTTCAAAAAAAGATAAAATAAGAATTCATAAACTTCGTTCAAAAGTCGATGCAATTCTTGTAGGAAAAAATACAGTTCAAAGGGATGATCCAATGCTTACAGTAAGATACGTAAAGGGAAAAAATCCTATAAGAATAATTTTAGATTCAAGAGGAACAATCAACGTTGCTTCAAAAATTTTACAAACATCTGATAAAATTCCAACAATTATTGTTGTTTCAAAAAAAATTAGTAAATCAAATTTAAAAAAATTAAAAAAATTTCCAGTTGAAATTATAATAACTGGTGAAAACTCAGTGAACATAAAATCTTTAATGAATCATCTAAGTAAAAGAAAAATTAAAAATATTTTGGTGGAAGGTGGTGGTACTGTTAATTGGCAATTTATTCATAATGATCTATTTGATGAAATCTTGATTGCTGTCTCTCCATTTATTATTGGAGGAACTGATGCAATTACATTTGTTCAAGGAAAAGGTTTTGATAAAATCAAAAAATCCCCCAGACTCAGATTAAATACAATAAAAAAACTTGAAAATTACCTGATTTTGCATTATACAAAAGTGTAAGTTCTTATACTTAATTTAAAATATAATAAGAAATTGGCAGCAAAAAATAAAGCTACAAAAAAGAAAACTACAACTAAAAGCACTAGTAAAAAATCAAAAACTGCAGCAAAATCATCAAGCAAGTCCAAAAAACCAGCATTTGGTGGTTATGCAATTAGTTTTGCAGGTCGTAAAGAAACTGTTGAACAAGTTTTTGGTAACAAACCTATTGCACCAAGTGAAATGACAAAAAAGATTTGGGCATTTGTTAAAGCAAAAAGCCTCTCTAATCGTTAAAGACACAAAATTGTTAACGAATTACTCGTTAACTAATTTCCTATCTTTTAATTATTTAAAATCTGAATAAGATATAGATATTGGATTTTATTTGCAATAGTTATGTCAACTACATCACTAAGAAGAGATCATGAGCTAATTGAAAAAGTTATCAAAGCAATGGAATCTACAATTCAACTTCTAAATGATGGTAAACAAATTCCTGAATCTATATTGTTGCCTGTTATTGATTTCACTAAAAATTTTACAGATGTTTGTCATCATAGTAAGGAAGAAAATTCTTTATTTCCAGCATTAGAACAAGCAGGAATGCCACATCACATGGGCCCTATAGCAATGATGTTGATAGATCACGAACGTTCTAGAGAAATTGGAAAAGAAATGGAAATCTCTGCCAAAAATTATATTTTAACAGGAGATTCTACCAAATTGATTATTGATATGCAACAATATGTAGAACACATAACAGAACATTTATGGAAAGAAAATAATAAATTATTCATGATAGCTGAAGCACGCTTACAATATGTTTCAAAAAAGGTCGATAAGGAACTCAATGAAATTGAAGAATCAAAATTAAAAGAAACTGGAAAAACTAGAGAACACTATGAACAATTAGCTGAAACTCTCACTAGAGATGTTTCAAAACAAGGAAGTTAGATTTGGCTTACAGCATATTTGGTCAGGTTGTTGGAGTCAGAAAATATGTGAATGGTACTATAGAGATAGACTTCTATCATGAAGATGAAATTACTGAGTACAAATATTCATCAAATTCTAGTCTAGATAGTAATTTTCCAAAGGATATAGCTGAAACTTTAGCCTCAACTTTAGCATCTGACATATGTGTAGAAATCTACTTTGATGATAATCGTAATCCAACTCATATAGAGTTAGAAGAATGTGATTATGATGATGAAGACGATGATTAATGATAACTTATTCTACGTAATGATGATGACTCAAATTATCATAGAATCTAACAGATTTAATATTTACAAATTCAAGAATTCCGTATCTTGATAATTCTCTTCCAAACCCACTATGTTTTATTCCTCCAAAAGGAATTCTTGGATCTGAAATAACCACATTATTTACACTAACTATCCCAGATTCTATTCTTCTTGACATTTTTTCAGCTTTTGCCAAGTCTTTGGTCCAAATACTTGCTCCCAATCCAAACTCTGTATTATTTGCCAATTTCACCGCTTCACTTTCATTTTCAACGATAGTTATAGGTGCAACTGGCCCAAACGTTTCCTCCTTAGCAATTCTCATATTTGGTTTAACATTAGTAAGAATTGTAGGTTGATAGAAGTATCCCTTTCCATCAATTTGTGAACCGCCTAAAAGAATCTCAGCTCCTTTCTCTTTAGCATCTTCTACAATTCCTGAAATTGTTTCTAATCCACCTTTACTTGATAAAGGTCCTACATCAGTTTCAATTAAAGTAGGATCTCCAACTTTTAGTTGTGATGCTTTTTTAATAAATGATTCAATAAAATCTTTAGCAATATTTTTTCCAACAAAAAATCTTTTAGATGCAACACAGCTTTGTCCACAATTGATGAATCTACCTTTGACAGCGCCCTCAGCAGCTTTTTCAATAATTGCATCATCTAATACAATAAATGGATCACTTCCTCCAAGTTCTAAAACACATTTTTTTAAATTCATAGCAGCTCGTTGACCTACTTTTGCACCAGCATCAGTGCTTCCTGTAAATGTCACTGCATTGACATCAGAATCAATTAAGTGATTGGCTGATTCTACACTTCCTATTACTGTTTGAAATATTCCATCTGGTACTCCTGATTCTGTAAATGCTTTTTCAATCTCAAGACCTGATTGCATGGTTACTCTAGAAGGTTTCATTACGATTACATTTCCTGCCATTAAACAAGGTGCAGCAAATCTTAGAGCTTGCCAATAAGGAAAATTCCATGGCATGATTGAACCAATCACTCCAAGTGGTTCAAAAGTAAGAAAGCTTTTTCTTGCATCTGTATTTAATACTTCATCGGCAAGTAAACTATCTCCATTATCAGCATAATACTCTAAAGCCCAAGCACATTTTTCAACTTCACCAATTGATTCTTTGATTGTTTTTCCCATTTCAGATGTTGCAACTTTTGCCAGTTCCATTTTGTTCTTTTTTAAATATTCAACTAAATTGTAGATGTAACTACGACGTTTTTCATAATCTTTTTTCCACTCAGGAAAAGCTCTTCTTGCCTTTCCAACTAGCTGAAATACTTGATCTTTATCCATTGGATTAAATTTAGAAATTTCTTCACCAGTTGCTGGATTTGTTGTAGTTATTTGATTCAGGATGTACCTCACCAATTCTCCTATTTAATTTAGTAACTTAGATCTCAAATTTTTAAAAACTAGTATTTTCTAACATCAACGCTAGAACGTCTGCTGCATATCTTTTTTAATTTCATCAATTTTTTTAGAATATGCTTTTTTTGATTTGTCGTTCTTTTTTAAGTTCAATACATTTCCACATGATGGACACTTGAACATGCCTTCTAAAGCATCCTCAAAAGTAACTCTATGACAATCTTCATTTCCACAATGATAAAAATCTGAATAATTTTCATAATCAAATCTTTGTTGCAATCTTTCTGTAATTTTCTTTTTTTGACTTTCTATGAAATGTTCTACCTCTTCTCTACGAGTTCTCCATCGATAAACAAACCATCCTTTACGTTCATCTTTAACTCTAATTCCAGTGATTAGTGATTTTCCAAAGAGATCATACAAAACTTTTCTTACCATGTTTATCCTCAAACCTGTAGAACTCGCAATTTCTTCATCAGTAGCATCCTCTGCCTTCAAAAGTGATCTAGCGACTTTGAGATATTCATCTCCTCCTATCATGGATGCAATTCTAACAAAAGGGTCTTCGTATTTGTCTACCAACTTTATTGATTGATAATTTTCTATTATTAATCCCTTGTTCCTCTTACCAGTACATTTTTGCCATTTCTTGTGGGTATGATCTTTCTTTTAGCCCCAGGAAAACTATTCTTAAACTGTTCCCCTTTTTGGATGCGATCAAGAATAATGGCCAATGCACTAATCTCAGAATGAGGTTGGTTTCCAATCCCTACATTATAATCTGCAAGTTCATAGATTTCTCTTGGGACTTTTTCAGCACCTACAACTATTAGTAAATTTTCTTCTTTTCTAAGTTGCATATCTACATCATTAATGCTTTCTCCATACATCGTGAGATGAACTACTTTACTATCTTTTTTCTTCATTTTTACAATTGATTTCCAATTATCAATAAATTCAACAACAAAATCTCCACCCCACGTATTGTTTATTTTTTCTAAAGTATCCTTAATTTCTGGATTAACTTCAGTCATGAATATTTTGCTACAACCAAAAGCTCTAGCAACTAAAGCTACATGTGTGGTAACTCTATCATCTCTTACTAACCGTTGTCCTATTCTTACAACCTCAATTACCATATGTATTATCAAATCCAATTGATGTTTCTTTTTTATATTCTGGCGATTTTTGATTTTGAATAATTGCTTTAATTAAATTTTTTAACTCTATAAGATTATGTCCTGTTTTAGATGATATTGTAATTCGTTTTTTATAATCTTTTAAATTCAGAATTTCTATTTTTTCTTCAATTTCTTCAGATGTCAATAAATCTGATTTATTTAAAGCAAAAATTATTCTATCCATTTCAACACCTAATTCACTTAAAGTTCTC